>Ga0193752_1000503_pt1 | contig 37065 bp, 31 predicted proteins | sample H1c1metaG_FD_144924 | JGI IMG/M metagenome (GOLD analysis project Ga0193752, IMG submission 144924) | Soil microbial communities from a riparian zone of the East river system, Colorado, United States - H1c1 | ecosystem: Environmental > Terrestrial > Soil > Riparian zone | place: USA: East River... | reverse complement strand
AATGGGGTCGATTTTTTGAGGCTCTCCAACGCCTTGAAAATCAACCCCATTTTTTACGTTTTCACCAGCGAAATTTGCGAAATCCGGACTAAGATTTTTAGTTATCCGGGCACGCTAATTTGCACTGTCGTATTTTTACATAAAACCCATTGATATGAACGCACCAACAGGTATTGTAAAAAAGACAGATGATTCATTGATTTACATCATCCGCGGGCAAAAAGTGATGCTCGATGAGGACCTCGCCGCGATTTACGGAGTAACCACCAAGCGGCTGAACGAACAGGTGAAGCGGAATATCACGCGGTTTCCAACCGACTTTATGTTCCAGTTGACTGAAGAGGAGTATTCTTCGCTGAAAATGCAGCCGTTCCTTACAGACGCAGACCAGCCGGTTGTTACTCCGGAGAAGAACTTGAAGTCGCAAAATGCGACCTCAAAGGGAACCAAAGCCACATCGAAGTCGCAAAATGCGACCTCAAGTTCAACGCATGGTGGCCGGCGTACAATGCCGTATGTATTCACCGAACACGGCACCGTAATGCTCGCCAGCGTGCTCAATTCGCCAAAGGCGGTACATGCCAGCATCCAGGTTGTAAAGGCCTTCGTGCGCCTGCGTGAGCTTATGCTGGCCAACAAAGACCTCGCGAAGAAACTGGATTCGCTGGAAGAGAAGTACGATAAGCAGTTTGCCGCCGTATTCGACGCCGTGCGCCGTTTGATGGAAGCCCCGGAAAAACCGGCCCCACGTAAACGCATCGGTTACAAACGCAAAAGCGACGCGAAAGAATAGTCCACAAAAAAAAGCCTCCGAGAGTGGAGGCTTTTCGCTGGTTTAAGCGTCACATGCGTTTTCCCTGATTTCTTACCCGGCCGCTGAATTCCGGAGTGTAGTGTGGGAGGTGACTGCCAGCTGAGGAATATTATAGTTTGTTTGTGTGTGTTTTGATATTGCTCAAATTTCTAAGGAATTGACTCTCGTTTTTCCTTTTTTCGATCCTTGGGCAAAAATGGCGGATAATTGGTAAGTTTTCCTGCCTTTTCGAAGGACGATTGGTGCGTTTTCGTGCATGGTTGGGCGACGGATGACGGGAATACTCCTGAAAACGGTTGCCGGGAAGGCCTGCGGCCTGGATAAAAGTCTGGCTTATCAATCACTGCAATATATTTTGCCACGAATTACACGAATTACGCTAATGCACGATTAGCGTAATTCGTGTAATTCGCGGCAAATATTTAATCCCGTTTAATTTCTGCGAGCGTGCGGAATCAAAGCGCCAACCAACTAAACCCGATCTTGATCTCTAAAAAATTATGCCTGCGCAGGTGCTTGTTCATAATGCCCAGTGTATAATTGTTTTTGTTCAGGTCGGTTTTGATCTTGGCGGAGTCGCCCGCGCGGAAAAAATTTACACCGAAAGCAAAATTGAAAAAACAATTTTTGAAAACCGGTGCAGCGTAACCGATGTGGTAACTGAGCTTGATGCACGAGTATGGCTCGGGATTTAATTCGATGGTTCCATTGGGAATATTGTCATCGTCTGAATTAACAAGCACGAGTGAATCTCCGGGAGCAACAGCCTTGTATTTGACAACACCCACACCAAACTGGTGATACGGCCCGATGGGCGCAAGAAAATTCCGGCGGAAGAATTTCGCGTTGAACTCGAATATCATCAGCTTGCATTTCAGGAAGTCTTCTTCCAGCGTAACGTACTGACCGTTGTAATTGCCATTGTCGTAATCGCGAAGCCCAACGCGGTAACGCTGCGTGCCGTAGTAAAAACTTCCGCCCAGGGAAACTTTGCGTGCTACGGTGTATGTCAAAGCCAGTTCGGATTTGTACGAGAGCCGTGTACTGAACAGCACGTCGGAAACGGTGGTGAAATCCTCGAACATGAAGAAGGTCGACACATTCGCGCCAATGCTCAGCTTCTTGCCCATGTACCCGGGCACGTGGGTTGCGTTGATATTTCCGGCAAGGAAGAACAGCGCTGCAAAAATGGTTATATGTTTTTTCATCTCGTGGTTCTCCTTATCGCTTTGTTTTTTTCGAAGGTTCCGCAGGGTCTTCCTGTATGCCAGTGAAAATGTCGTAGAGCTGTGATGCAATGTAACCCTGGCGTGCTTTCGCTTTCAACCGGGTTACCCGCGTCATTTCCGTTTCACTTGTAGCCACGTTGTAAATTCCGGATACGATGTACGTTTGATGTTCCGGTGTGGCCGCATACACAATTCCGAACGGCAGAAGCGGGTAGCAGATAATCGTGAAAAGCAAAACGAACCCGCGGTTCTCCCGTTTTTGTTTGAATGTAAAAACCCCGGTGACGAAAATATTTTTCGCGTGGTATTTATCGCAAACGGCCTGCGTAAATTCTGTTTCAGCCTGCAGCATGGTTACCTCGTCGTGATTGGCCGATTCTTCGATCCACTCATTGAGCAAGGCAAGCTCATTGTATTTCTCCACATCGTCTTTTCCAAATTCTTTCACACTGAAAAGAACGATGGGCAATGATGCAGCGCCTGCAACTTCTGTTACCTGGTCGCACAAGGCATAACGGCCCCGCTCCGAATCCTGGAGTTTGTAACCATCGCGTTCCGTAGCGTACATGTAGAACGGATCTACAACCAGCAAGGTATCGATACCCAGCGCTTTCGGTGCAAGGTCTTTTTTGTCTTCTTTCTGTTTCGCTTTGCGTTCTTCGTACGAAGACATTCCTTTGTACTTGCCTTCTTTGACTTCTTTCTCCCGCGTCCGGATTTCAGATAAATCTTCGCACTGCCTGAAGAATGCAATCACCTGCTTGTCTTCGATGATGTCGCCGAAAGCCAGCATGTGAAAACGACTTTTCTCTACCGTTTTCTTTTCGGTTACTTCCTGTTTGTCTTTCTTCTTCTTTTCGGTGCGGAGTTTGTCGTACTTCGATACGTAACCTGTGTTCACCGGTGTAGAATCTTTTTTCTCTTCTACAGCAACTACTTTCGGAATCGTGTCGGGCTTAACTGTATCTGCAAGTGCTTCCTTGTAGATGTTTACCGTTTTCTGCATTTCCTCCAGCGTCATGTTGTGGTAGTACACAGCATCTGTGCCGAGGTCTGTGAGCATGGCTTTGATGATTACCGATGAATCGATGAGTGATAAATCATACAACGTGCGCAATGCAACAGCGGTGACCTGCTCGTCGTTCATTTTCTGGAACAGGAAATAACACTGCTGGGCTTTGCCTTCCACTTTGTTGTAATTGTCCATTCCATCATTGAGGCGACTGAGGTTTTCGTATTTCGCCATGCAATACAATGATTTGGCAATTGCGCGTTTCAGGTAAAGACTGTTCGGGTGCGCCTTCTGCAGAAATGTAGCGTTGTACACTGCGCGCGGATAGTTCCTGGCAATAATTTCCAGGCGCACAACTTCGTAACGGCAGATTTCACGGATCATGTAGAACTGCGCTTCAGTGCCCGCAAATTTTTCTGTTCCGCAAACCGAAAGGTCTTCATACTGTTCTTCCAGGCGGGCCCTGCGGCGTGAAATGTTCGGGTGCGAGCTGTATGAATCGTCTTCGGAATCGTTGTCGAGGGTGATTGGTTTAATTTTATCGAGGAACAACGAAGAAGGGAATATCATCATCGGTCTTTCGAAAGCGCGCGATTCAAAATCATAATCTTCCATCGGGAGATGCGAGAACTGCATCACGAACATGGCGCCCATGGCTTCAGCGCAATCGTAACCGGTGCGGCTGAGACGGGCAAGCCCAAGCGAGTCGGCTTCAAATTCACTTTCTTTTTCATGGTTACTGAAGTCGCGGATTTTTTCGTCAACGTCGTATGTGCGTCTTTGCATATCCTGCTCCGCCATGTAAATTTCAAGCGTATGGCGTTTCTCGAAATGCGCAATTTCATGAGAAAGAATAAACGCGAGCTGCGCTTCATTCTCGAGTTGCGCAATCAGCCCGACCGTTACAAAGATGAGCCCCTGGTCGGTAGAGAACGCATTCGGTTCTTCAGAACGCAACGTGTAAAAAGTAAGTTTTGCGCGGAGGTCAGGTTCGTTGATCAGTACACGGTCTGCAACAGTATTGACATAGTTGCTGATGCTATCGCCAAACAAAACTTTACCGCTTTGCAGGAGCATGTCGATGAAATAATTGCTCTGAAAGAGGAAGTCGCCTTTGGCTTTACCAACGTACTTGTTTTTCGAATTCTGCGCTTCGTCTTTGACGTCCAGCTTATATTTTTCCTGTGCCGACATCAGGAATATTCCCGGAATTTCACCGGAGCAATTGACTGGTGTGTAATTGTCGAAGTTGGTGTAGCCCGGCTCCTGTGAACGAAGTCCTGTTGCGGATCCGACCAGTGCAAGTACAGCTACGCTGAGTTGAATAATTTTTTTCATTCGAATCGATAAAGAGGTAAGAAAATTCCAACGGAAGGGCCGTGGCGGAACGGTTCTTCATTAATGCCGGACCACGGTTTAACAAGTGAATACTGGCCGATGAGTGAAAACTTTTCGAATTCATACACCGCGCCAATGATAATCTCGAAGCTGGCGCCCCGGCTTACTACGGGCTCGAACGTTTCGCTTTCGAAATCGGATTGCTGGTAAGCCGAAGATGGCAGATCAGGAAAGATATTGGTGTGCGTAAATTTCGTGAACGAAAAACCGAACCCGGCGTGAATGATCAGGAAGTCATCAAACTGCTGCGGAATTTCGTATCCAAAACGCAAACCAATATTGAGCATCGATGTTTTCTGAAGTCCAACCATTTCAAAGCTTCCTCCTCCGTTCACTAACCGTGTGTTGTACACCGCAGAATCGGTAGACGGGGCAACGAACGTTACGCCAATTCCGTTGTACGCCGAAACCGGGAAGAACGGACTGTGCATAATGTAATTTCCCTCAATGCGTATACCGGCTGACGGCGATGAACCGGTGTTGATTATTCTGCCATTGCTGGTTTCGAAAACGCGGTTGGGCTGGAAGAAAAGAACCCCGGCTGCAGAAACGCCAAACTGCTGTGCGTAACCGCTCAGTGTCATCACTGCAAGCAGTAAAGCGAAAACAAATCGTTTAGTGATCATTTTACTTAAACGTTAGTTTGCTGTACTGGAAAATTTTGGAGCGCTGGCTGCAGATCACCATTTCGTTTTCGCCGGTTTGTTCCGCGATCTTCGGGCGTACCATCGCATCGCCACGTTCAGTAGTAAAGAGCAGTTCTTTTGTTGCTTTGCCTTCGGCATCTACTTCAACAAGAACTACCGCCAGGTCGCGCGATCCAGCGAAACTGTAAGGAGCTTCATCCTTGCCGAGGAACAAATTTTTCGGGTTGTCGTTGAAAATGAAAAACAGTTTATCTCCCACCACGGCCATGGCGTATGAAGACCACATTCCGCCGTCATTGGTTGTGTGCTGGCGTTTTGGAATTTTTGTTTTCCACAGCAATTCACCCGTATTGCCGAACGAAACCACGATAATGTCGTTGTACAGGTAGTGATACACGTACGTGGTGCTCGATTTTCCGTTGGAGTAGGTGGTGTGACTCGTCACGTAGAAAATATACTGTTCTGCAATGAGTGTTGCGCCTCCGTCCCCTTTGAGGATCAGGTCGCGCATGTCAAATTCATTCATCTCCAGTTCTTCACCTTTGTCTTCTTTCTTTTTCGCTTTTTTCTCTTCGCGGTCTGTGAAGTTCAGTGTGATGAATTCAGTGCCAAATTCTGAGAACTCCTGTGCTTTGATGGTTTCAGTTACGGGATCAATGCTCAGGTAGAACGCACCTTTGATACTGAACGATCCTTTTTCGGAATAAAATCCGGCAACTACAATGTCACCGGAAGGCGCTGTTTCAATGCGAAGATCGGTGATGAATTTTCCGTTCAGTTCGATCGGCATCGACATCATTTTGCTGCCCTGCTCCGTATAGCGGATCAGGTGGTGCGTGTATTGCGGTTTTTCGTTACGGCGCAATTGTTTGTTGGTGAGTTTCTCTTTGTACTCAACGCCTACAATGGAAACGTCACCATTGTCGTCGAGACGGATGTTCGTTACAGAGAACAGGTCGGAATTGAAACCCGTTTTTGCATCGAGGTCCCATTCTTTTTTCATTTCGGAATCGAATACAGTCAGCTTCATTTCTATCTGTGAACCTTCTTCGCTTTCTTCAGCGCCTGTACTGTTGCGGGTAATGAGCAGGAGACGTGTCTTGTCTTCTGAAGCAAGTGCGGTGAAAGGAGAAAAATACGCGAACGCGGCTTTCTGCATGAATGAACGCGTCGAAACAAAAGTTTCGCTGGCCATCTCGTGGAGTTCGCCTTCGGTCATCAATGTGCTTCTGTTGAAATTTTTGTAGTACAACGTCACCACTTTGGTTTTTGAATCGTGCAGTGTGTACAGGAAATAGAATTTCTCCTCGAGTTGAACGGCAGCGAGAAATCCCAGGTCCTCTTTACCTACCGAAAGTTCTTCCCGCTCTACAGATTTATCTACGGTCATGCTACCGTTGAGGTGCTCAACGAGTATTTTTTTCTTTTCATACCGCATGGTGTAGTAACCGGTCTGATCGTAGCCAAACATTCCGAGAACGGAACTCCGCTTGGTATCATTTTCGGGCCCGTCGAGGACGGTTACTTTGTTGGTTTTGGTCTGCGCATCAAGGCAAACTGGAGCAAGCGCGAGGGCAATCATCGCGATGCGAAGGAGAAATCGGGTCATGAAAAAGAATTTAAGTTCAGCGAGCCAAAATTAGGTTTTGTTTCCTTACGGCTGAACTTAAATTCGATCTAAAAGGCTCATTGCCCGTTGAAGTAAAGATTTGGGGCATTAAAGAGGTAAACGACTGGGCTACACCGGTCAAATGCGGTGAAGATTATTTGTGTTTGCCACCTTTTCCGCCGCCTTTGTTATTTCCGCCGGAGGGTTGCTTTGGCGACTGCTTATTGTCCTGTTTCTTGTCCGGCGATTTATGCTGATCATTTCCTGGTGACTTGTTCTTGCCACCATTGTCATTCTTCTTGTTGTCGTTTCCGCCGTTGTCGTTCTTTTTATTATCGCTTCCACCTTTGTCGTTCTTCTTGTCGCTTCCACCCTGATCGTGCTTGTCGTTGTTTCCGCCTTTGCCGTCTTTGTGGTTACCGCCATTGTCTTTGTTGCCGTGATCATTTGTCCGATCGCCCGGTGATCCGCCACCGTTGTCGTTTTTCTTTCCGCCGCCATCATTTCCGTTGTCGTGTTTATTCCAGTTCCCGCCATGGCCTTTTGGCGCTTTCACTCCGTGATTTTTTTCACTGTATACGAAGTGTGTGGTAGTTCTGTAATGTGCGTTGTAATGTTCGTGCACATTCACGAAACGATAGCCATCTGAACGGTGATAGTGTTTGTGATGTGTCACGACCACGGGATAGTAAACGTCATAAGTCACCACCGGCCATGGCTCCCAATAAACAGGATAATATTCATACCGGTATGGAGACGCATAAACAACGTATGCCGGAGAATATACGTAGGTCACAAACGGCCACGCCCAAACGTTTACTGTTTCTGTGGTAGCCACCACAAGCAATGCAGCCTGGCTTTCCACCGGCGCGGGCTCTACGATAAAATCTTTTCCGTAGAGGGCTTCATCACCGATGATCTGAATGTGCGCTTCTTTCTCTCCCTTTTTTTCGATTTCAATAACGGCTACGTCCTGCGCTTTGCCCGATTCAACCGGAATCTGCAGAACGAAAACGTGTGCATCGCCTACCTGTTTGTCTTCTACACGGATGTAATCCGTCTCGCCATCTTCATTCAGGTCGAGGTTATTGACCGCAACCGTTTTATCGTTCAGTGATTTTTCAAATGCTTCCGGGGAAGAAGATTTCTCCAGGAGATTTAATACGGCATAGAGGTCGAGATTGTCGCCTGCTTTTCCGGTTTTATCTGCTTTGGCAGAATCGCCGCACATGGTAAAGCCTATCGCAGCAACTACACAAACGGTCAGGGAAATTTCTTTGATGCTTTTCATGATTGCAGTTCTTATTGAGATTTGATTTAATCATTCACGATTCAAATTTCCTGCAATTGAAGAGTGTTTCCGGAAATATTCGACGCCTTGGGTGAAGTTGCAGACGGTAAGACCTCTTTTCACTAAATACGGAAAACAGGAAGGCCATTCTCCTGGAAAGAGAATGGCTTTCTGCAAACATCAATAAACCACCAACTGTACTATCTTCTTCCACCGCGGTGATTGCCACCTTTTTTTCCACCCGGATTGCCTTTCCGGCCGCCACCGTTTCTCTGCCCGTCACCGTGTCCATTGCGATGACCAGCATTCCGCTGATGATAGCCGGGAGAATGCACGCGATGACGGTGATATGCCCTGTGCGCTCTGTGCACGCGATGTACATGCACAACTCTGCAGTGGTGGTGGTAACGCACAACGCGTCCGTGATGCACACGCCATGCAACCGGTCGCCACGGTCTCCAATAGGGTGGATGATGACGGTAGTGCCACGGAGAAACCCAAACTACGTACGCTGGTGCATACACGTAACGTACGCAGGGCCATCCCCAGACATTTACAATAACGATTGGATGCGCTGAAAAATCTGACGTGAACTTGTCTTCTGTTTTTTTCGTTTCTTCTTCGGCTGGTTCAACGATGTAATCTTTGCCGTATAATTCTTCGTCGCCGACAATTTGCAGGTCTGCGGTTTCATCGCCTGTTTTTTCAATCTCGATCACGGCTACGTCCTGCGATTCTTTTTCATCGATGTCAATCTGCAGGCTGATGGCGTGAGTACCGCTGTCGGAATGATCAACGACCTTGATGTAATCCACATTTCCGTCTTCATCCAGGTCCATGTTGTTTACCTGGTTGGTTTCTGTATTGATTGCTTTTTCAAAATCCTCCATAGAGGATGCATTTTTGAAAAGCTCAAGAACACCGGAGAGGTCGAGATTATCGCCGGGAAGGCCCAGTGAGTCTTCGGTTTGTGCAGCAAGCTGCATCGGTGCGAATCCGAAAAGCAACAAGGCTGCGGGGAGAAAAAGTCTTTTCATGGATTTTGATTTTCAGGTTTGAAGGTAAGACGCCCGAGCGGAGGAAAGGTTTAATAAAGTGGGAGAGATTGGATTCCGGGGTAGTGTCTCAGTTTGGCCATTAGGGATTTTTGAAAACCGCTTAAGCGGTTGAATGTTTAGGACTGTTCATTGCCGGGGGCTTAAGCCCCCGGCAATGAAACCGGTAAACCAGCTCAACGGTTTTAACCGTTTCCATGCCACAAATCTTAACTGATTTCAAACTGAGACACTACCGATTCCGGGCGTCTATTTTTAACCTCCTTCCAAATCTGTATCTTCGCAGTCCAATTTCTTAAAAACCGCACACGATGTTTGAAAATCTCTCGGATAAGCTGGAAAGGGCGTTTAAAGTCCTGAAAGGTGAAGGAAAAATCACGGAGATCAATGTGGCCGAAACGCTCAAAGAAGTCCGCAAGGCACTTCTCGATGCTGACGTAAGTTTCCAGGTCGCGAAAAAATTCACGGACGATATCAAGCAGAAAGCGCTTGGGCAAAATGTAATTAATGCCGTTTCACCAAGCCAATCGCTCGTCAAGATCACACACGACGAACTAACGGCGCTCATGGGCGGCGATAAAACCGATATCCAATTGGGTGGAAACCCAACGGTGATCCTGATGTCGGGTCTCCAGGGTTCGGGTAAAACAACACATTCCGGAAAACTTGCACATTGGCTCAAGACGAAAAAAGGAAAAAATCCCTTGCTTGTTGCCTGCGATATTTATCGTCCCGCAGCGATCGATCAACTCCACGTACTCGGAGAGCAGGTTGGCGTAGAAGTTTATTCTGAACGCGACGTGCAGGATGCCGTGGGCATTGCGAAGCGCGCTGTTGCACATGCAAAGACCAATGGAAACTCGGTAGTCATCATCGACACCGCCGGTCGTTTAGCGATCGACGAAGTGATGATGAAAGAGATTGCCGCTGTACGTGATGCCGTAAAACCAGACGAGATTTTGTTCGTTGTCGATGCCATGACCGGGCAGGACGCGGTGAACACAGCCAAAACATTCAATGAGCGTCTTGATTTCGACGGTGTCATCCTGACAAAACTCGATGGCGATACACGCGGTGGTGCTGCGCTTTCCATTCTTTCTGTTGTTCACAAACCGATCAAGTTTGTGGGTATGGGAGAAAAAATGGATGCGCTCGACGTTTTCTATCCGCAACGTATGGCGGACAGGATCCTCGGCATGGGCGACGTGGTGACACTCGTTGAACGTGCGCAGGAGCAGTTTGATGCGAAAGAAGCGCGTCGTATCCAGGAACGCATTGCGAAAAATAAATTCAGCTTCAACGATTTCCTCGGTCAGCTTCAGCAGATCAAGAAAATGGGTAACGTGAAAGACCTCATGGGAATGATTCCCGGAGTTGGGAAAGCGATGAAGGACGTGGACATTGACGATAACGCGTTCAAAGGCATTGAAGCCATTATTCATTCCATGACACCGAAAGAGCGCGAGCATCCGGAGGTGATCAATGGTCAGCGGAAAGCACGTATTGCGAAGGGAAGCGGAACAACGATCCAGGATGTGAACCGTTTGATGAAGCAGTTTGAAGACACGCGCAAGATGATGCGGATGATGCAGGATAAGGGGCAGATGGCGAAGATGATGAGGAATATGCCTAAAATGAAGAAATAGTTCAAGGTTAAAATAGTTCAGAGTTAAAAAGTTCAGTGTTCAGAGTTAAAAAGTTCAGAGTTAAAAAGTGATTAACTTTATACAATGGGATTGATCTATTCTTCACTTACATTATCGAACCCCGTTAATACGGCGTTGTCTACTGTTGTGGTGACATCACTCGTGGATCCCGGCGAGTTGCACTTGTGCATTCCTCAACACGTTGCTTTGCAATTGCAACTGAATGAACTCGAAAAACGTGAAGTAACCATTGCAGATGGTAGTCGTCAACTTTGTTCCTATGTAGGTCCGGTTAAACTTCAATTTGAAAACCGCAGCTGTTTTACCGGCGCCCTCGTTATTGGCGATTCAGTTTTGCTCGGAGCCATTCCTATGGAGGATATGGACCTGGTGATTCATCCTGCATTGCTCAAGGTTTCGGTCAATCCTTCCAATCCAAATATTCCAAGTTCTGTAGTAAAGTGAATCTGATCGACGGAAAAAAAATCGCGGAACAGATTCAACTCGAAATCGGGGAAGAAGTAAAGATTCTTGTTGCAGCCGGAAATCGCGCACCACATCTTGCAGCGGTCCTGGTTGGAAGTGATGGAGGCAGCATGACGTACGTCAATGCAAAAATGAAAGCCTGCGAGCGCATCGGTTTTCGTTCGACCTCGCTGAAATTCGAATCAACAATCACCGAAGCAGAATTACTGAAAGTTGTTGCTGACCTGAACAGCGATCCGGAACTCGATGGATTTATCGTGCAGCTTCCATTGCCGAAACACATCAACGAACAGAAAATTGTTCAGGCCATTGATCCGAAAAAAGATGTCGACGGATTTCACCCGGTGAACGTAGGACGCATGGCGTTGAATCTTCCGTGCTATTTGCCTGCAACGCCGTACGGTATTCTGCAGTTGCTGCAACGTTCGGGAATTGAAACATCCGGAAAACATTGCGTGGTGATTGGCCGCAGCAATATCGTTGGATCACCGATGAGTATTCTGCTGACGCGAAATGCCAATCCCGGAAACTGTACCGTTACGGTTTGTCACAGCCGCACTCCGGATATTTCTGTCTTTACGAAACAGGCCGACATCATCGTTCTCGCACTCGGCAAACCTGGTTTCCTGAAAGGCGATATGGTGAAAGACGGTGTTGTGGTTATTGACGTAGGAACAACACGCGTGGATGCACCCGATACCAAAGCCGGCTGGCGTTTGAAAGGCGATGCCGATTTTGAAAGTGTTTCTCCGAAGTGCAGCTGGATCACTCCCGTTCCCGGTGGAGTAGGCCCGATGACGATTACCGGTTTGCTGCAGAATACTTTGCTTGCGGCGAAGAAGGTGATTTATTAAATCCCCGAATTCTATTTCAACAGGAGCGTAACTCCATCCAGTGTTTTCACACGCCCATCCGGGTAACGAACAATCACGTGCTCGAAGAACGCGCGGGTACCCGGTTTCACAGCTAAGATTACCTCTTTCATATCTGCAGTGAGGAATGCACCTTCAGCGAGGTGGAACTGTGCAGATCCGTCGTCGAGCCGCATGCCAAACGAAATAACCTGGTAAGGTGCATCCTGGTCAATGCCCATTCCTCTTGCGGAAAAGCCCAATGCTTCGGCAAGAACTGAACGTTGAATAGAATCGTTGTGCCCGGTTTTATTGGCGATATATATTACCGGATCAGGAAGCCATACCAGGCGGAAGATCATGCTGTCGACGGAAACAAGTTTACGTTTGTTCCATGCTTTCACGATCACTGTAAGTCTTTGATAAGCGGTGTCAGGAACGACTGTCCAGGACCAGATATTTTGTTTTTCCACCGTGGCATTCACTGCCGATACTTCGATGGAATCGGCTGCTATGCCTTTGAGACCAATGCTGAGGCGATTCGGACAGCCTTTATACAGTGTACTGTTTTCAATGGAATGCACAACGCAACCTTTTTGCGCGGTGAGCAAACCGCTTGCGCAAAAGAAACCGATGAACAGGAGAATCCGGAGGAATGCGTTATTCATTTTTCACGGGTGTTTTGTTCTGCAGTTACGGAAGTTGTTTCGGTTGTTGCGCCGGTGTCAATCATTCTCGCGAGCAATTGCAGATCGGGAATCAGTAAAACTCCTTTGTCGTTCCCGATTTTATCTTTTGATCTCGGCCAGTTTTCCGGTGGGCGACGTGCTTCGATTTCCTGTTTGAAATAGTAAGTGCCTGTTGAGGAATTGACCATGAACACGAGTGTGTATTTCATTCCCTGCGGAACGGTGGCTCCTTCCACGCACCAGTATTCGTATTCGTCAATGGAAACTTCCGGAATGGCTGTTCCGTTTTTCTCTTTGTATGCGAAGACGTAATCGTTCTTTTCGTTTTTGTTCACGTAGAAAATAATTTCATCCTTCTTTTTCCGGTTCAACGCCATGATGATAATGATCAGCAGCGGGCCCGGCACGAGGATCTTACTGCCTTCAGTGAAAATGATCACACCCACGGAGAGAAGGACAAAGATCACGGCAATGGCTTTGATGGTACCGGAACCTTTGAAACGAAATGCGTCGCGCTGGAAAATGGTGGTGTAGGGCATGAAATGAAGGTACGGTTTTTGTTAAACCTTAAAGGTTTAACACCTTTAAGGTTTAACAAAAACCATTCCGCTATCCGTTTACAAACGTTTAATACCGACTAGCGCCACCGCACTTGCTTAGTTTCGCCCGTGCAAAAGTCGCTCGCCCCTTTTCCGCTCGTCCGTGTACTGGTTCCGCTGGTACTCGGAATCGCCATTTCGTTTTCCATCGACGCAGCAACCTGGCTGCTGGCCATACTTCTCGGCACCGCGCTTCTCGGATTCATCATCAGTTCCCGCCTCATCAAACGTGCTTCACTGTTTTATTCGTGGAACGGATTATTTGTCTCCGCGTTTTTCTTCACGGGAGGACTGCTCATCGCCGAATACCGCGATCACATGCAAACCACCAACGCGGCATCCGTAATCACCGAAGTGCCGGTGCATGTGCGCATCATCAGCGATCCGGAGACGAAAGAAAGCAACGTGCGTTGCCGCGCTGAAGTGATTGCAGTCTATACCGGTTCTTCCTGGCACACGGTTGAATCCAAAACCATGTTGTACCTCAAGCGGAATCCCGCAGCGGAAAAAATGCAGTACGGCGACGAACTCGTTGTGAAAAGCGGATTGAAATTTCCATCGCCCGTGATGAATCCGGGAGAATTTGATTACGCCGGGTGGTTGCGCGGACAAGGCATCAACTTTGTTTGTTTTGCGCGCGACGAATGGAAACACACCGGCCACACGGAAGGTTCGTGGATCAAAGCGCAAGCACTTGCCTTGAGACGGTATTTCAAATCGCGTTTGATTGCCTGCGGTTTGACCGGACAGGAACTCGCCGTAAGCGAAGCCTTGCTGCTCGGTCAATCATCCGATATCGATCCGGGATTACTCGCTTCGTATTCCGCATCAGGTACACTGCACGTGCTTTCGGTTTCGGGAATGCACGTGGCGCTGGTGTTCGTGGTGTTGCTCAAACTCCTCGCACCGCTGGAGAAAAAAAAGAGAACGCGATGGATCAGTTTCGCCATCCAGTTTTTCGTGATCTGGTTTTATGCATTCATGACCGGAATGTCTCCGTCCGTTTTGCGTTCGGTCATGATGCTTTCCGTGATCATCACCGGTAACATGATTAACCGCAAAGGTCATTTGCTGAATACACTTGCGGCTTCGGCCATCATTCTACTCGTGGGAAATCCCATGTTGCTCAAGGACGCCGGATTTCTTCTTTCCTATTGCGCCGTTGCCGGAATTGTTCTCGTACAACCATTGATTGAAAAATGGTGGACACCGCGATCGCGATTCATCAAGCCGGTGTGGAGCCTTATCTCCGTAACGCTGGCCGCGCAGATTTTTACTTTTCCGCTCGGACTTTATTTCTTTCAGCAATTCCCGACATGGTTTTTACTCTCAAACCTCGTGGTCATTCCGTTGTCGACCATTTGCCTATACGCCGGATTATTCCTGCTCTGCATCTCGTGGTGGACGTGGGCGGCAAGCCTGTTCGCGATTGTCTTTGGTTTTCTCATTGGCCTGTTGAATTCCTCCGTAAGTTTTACGGAATACGTACCGGCCGCAGTCATCGAGACTTCATCATGGAGCGGGTTCGAAATTCTTCTTCTCTACCTGGGAATTTTGTTTTTGCTGGTTGCTGTGCAAATGAAAAAACGAAAAATTATTTTCGGAACGATGACCGCTATGCTCGTTCTCTTTCTGAGTATCGCAGCAGGACGTCACACTAATTTTTCATCCCGGCAAATCACCATTTTTCACATCAATAAAGGAATGGCGATCGGCGTGCAGGATGGAAAATCAGTAACCATTTTCACGGACTCTGCCACATTGTCGAAACCCGATTTGCTGAACTACCACGTCTTTCCCATGTACGAACGGATGGGCATTCGTGAACCGGAAATTATTGAAACCGGTCGCACGGATTCGCTGACGAAAAACGTGATAACGTTTTACCGCGGTTGTATTTTCACTCCGCAACAGAGAATATGGATAGGCGGGAAGTTTGATGTTCCGCCCAATCCTGTTTCCTGCGATGTGCTGGTGATTCACGGAAAAAATTTCTGGATGATCGAAAAACTTCGGATGATCACAGCGAAAGAAATTGTGCTTACCGGAGAAGTAAAACCAAAGTGGATTGCGAAATGGGAGGAAGAGGCGAAGCGGAGAGCTATTCCCGTTCACGTGACTTCACAGAACGGGGCACTATCTGTAACTGTTCCCTGAATTTTATTCAGGATTCAATACAAACCCGAACTTCTTTGCAAAATTCTCCTGGGCGAGGATCAGGTTGTCTAAGAGTCTATCCTCGTCTTCCTGTATGCTGATGTCAATGCCGTCTATTTCTGCAGATTCATCTTCGGTAAATGGCTCCACGAAATAACAGTTGACCAGTTTTTTATAACGGAACTCAAACACGTTGCAATAAAAATCGAAAAGAATGATAGCCGTATCCCTCAGGCTGCTATTACCTTTCCAGGGCGGCATGTTGTGAATGTTGTTGGAGCAGACCTTTACTTTACCGGCCAGTTCCATGCGTTTGGTATGAATCTGATCTTTGGTCAGCGTGGTGTCGACAAGCGTTTTGCCAAATTCATCGAAATACATTCCGATGAGCGTCTGCTGATCAATGATGTAATTGTTGTACTCAGCCCCGTCGACGAAGCTTGTTTTCCCGGGATTGTCCTGCGCCGAAGCAATAGTGGTCAGCACGACGAAGAACAGGACGACAATTTTTTTCATGATCAGGAATTTTACGAAAGGCTAAGCTAAAAAAAATCCTCCCGGGACTGCGGAAGGATTCGTTCATCAGAACGGAATAGTTTTTTAGAAACGCTCGGTCTGCGCGAAGAAGAAACTTCCTTCGATCAGTGCATTCTCATCGCTGTCGGAACCGTGTACCGCGTTTGCCGCAATTGATTTTGCGAAAAGCGCACGGATTGTTCCCGGTTCAGCTTTTGAAGGATCGGTTGCGCCGATGAGCTTGCGGAAGTCAGCCACAGCATTTTCTTTTTCAAGAATAGCAGCAACGATCGGACCTGAAGACATATAGTCAACAAGCTCTCCGAAAAACGGACGTTCCTTATGAATAGCGTAAAATTTACCAGCCATTTCCGGGGTAAGACGCATGTATTTCATTGCAACAACGCGAAAACCAGCTTCGTTCATTTTCGCGAGAATTGGACCGATGTGATTGCTTTCAACCGCATCCGGTTTGATCATTGTAAAAGTTAAATTGCTTGCCATAGTAGTTATTGATTGTGAATCAGTTGTTTCCCGGCACTACACCGTGGAAAAACGACTGCAAAAGTACGTATTTTTTACTCCGGGAACTCTTCCGACCCGTCTTTAACTGTAAATTTGACCACCTTTCGTGCCGCTAATACTCGCCTGTGAAGCCAAAATCAATCAGATCGCTGAAAACCTTTCTCGCCGTTAAACGGCGGATCGCCATAGTTACGCACTGGTCGCCCGACGGCGATGCCATGGGTTCGTCCCTCGGATTAAGCAATTACCTGCTGAAATCGGGGCATGAAGCAACCGTGATTGTGCCCAACGATTATCCCGAATTTTTATGGTGGATGAAAGGAAACAGCGAGGTAATCGTTGCCGAAAAAGGCATGAAGCGCGCGCACGAAGCATTTAGAAATGCCGAGCTTATTTTCTGTCTTGATTTCAATGACCTCTCGCGGATCAATTCTGTTGGAGAATTCATTGCGGCACTGGATACACCCAAAGTGATGATCGATCATCACCTCAAACCTTCCGGGTTTGCACAATACGCGTTGCATAAAGTAAGCGCGAGCTCAACCTGCGAACTCATCTATGAATTTATTCACGCGATGAAAGGCCTGGATCTCATCGACCGCGACATTGCCAATTGCCTCTACACCGGCATCATGACCGATACCGGTTCATTCCGTTTTCCGGCGACGACTGCGTTCACGCATAAAGTGGTGTCCGATTTAATTCACCGCGGAGCAGAACACTCGCTCGTTTACAACCGCGTTTACGACGACAACACAGAAAACCGCCTGCGCCTGCTGGGTTTTATTCTCAGCGAGAAACTGCAGGTCATCCCGGAACACCACACGGCTTTTTTTACATTGAACAACGAAGAACACGATCGTTTCAATTATAAAAAAGGAGATACCGAAGGTGTTGTGAATTACGCGTTGACCATTCGCGGAATTGTCTTCGCGGCATTTTTCTCCGAACGCGATGGAAAAGTAAAATGCTCTTTCCGTTCGAAAGGTGAATTTGACGTGAATATTTTTGCCCGCGCCAACTTCAGCGGAGGCGGTCACAAAAATGCAGCCGGCGGAATCTCCGATCAAAAGTTGGAAGATGTTGTTAAAAAATTCAAAAGTCTGCTTCCATCGTATCTCGAACAACTGAAAAACTCCTGAATTTCGTTTGAGATACATGAAGACCATCGCCACACTTTTTCTTTCAGCCATCATGCTCCTGGTTTTTTCCTGCGAAGAAGAAAAACCAAAGGCGAAAAAAGATCTGACCAAAGAAGAAGCAGACCGCCTGTCCAGGGAAATGAATGCATGGGATGTTGATCGCCAGCAGGACGAGATCAGGCAATACATTGCCCGGAATAAATGGGACATGAAGGAAACGAAGTCCGGCGTGTATTACATGCTCATGAGCGCAGGCAACGGAGATTCTGCACATGTAGGTCAAACCGCTGAAGTGACGTACGACATTTACCTCCTCGATGGAACCAAATGTTATTCTTCCGGTAATGAAAAAAAAGAATTTGTCATTGGTGAAGACTACATTGAATCAGGTTTGCACGAAGGCATTCAACTCATGCGTGTGGGCGACCAGATGCGTTTTATTCTTCCTTCGTACCTGGCTCACGGGCTCACCGGCGACCAGGATAAAATTCCAGCACGATCAAGCGTTCTCTATGAGGTCAAACTCCATGCGCTGCATTAACGCAGCCGTATTATTCAGCATTCTTCTTCTTGCTTCCTGCGAACAGGAAAAATACCCGGGCTATTCAGAAGCTGAGCCGGGCGTTTATTACAAACTTCATTTTCCCGGCGAGACTGAAAAAAAAGCTGGTCCCGATGATTTTTACGAAGTGATCATGCTGAATAAATTCGGCGATGAGATCATTTACGATTCCGAACTTGAGTCGGCCAGCGGAACGCTTTTCATGCAATCGGAAGCCAGCAGGTATTTCAGCGTTTTGTCGGAAGGCGATAGCGCAACATTCCTGCTTCCGGGTTCCGGGCTTGCAGTTCCGGGTATGCCCGACACGGGAATGATCGAAATGAACGTAAAAATTGTACGCATTCTCACGCCTGATGAAGTGGCCGACCGCGAAGCCAATGCCGACCAGGATGCCGGGGAAGTCCTGCTTATTCAGCGGTACCTCGCGCGAAAAAAGCTGGGCTATACACCCGACAGTACGGGCGCAGTGGTCCTTGAAACGAAACCGGGTACCGGCGGATTTCCCATCAAAGGAGATACCGTGAGCGTGAAAATCAAAGGGGAAATGCTCAACGGGCGTGTTTTTGACGACAGCGAACGCTACGGTGGGCTTACGTTTACCTGGGGCGACGACGGGCAGGTAATTCCGGGGATCCGGCGGGTTTTATCGGGTTTACAGGAAGGTGGATACGTCAAAATAATCTTACCTTCGCGGCTGGCTTTTGGTACGGAAGGTTCGAGTACGGGAATAGTCCCACCGCACACACCGGTCATTTACACGATTGAACTTTTGCATACCAGGTAATATCAAAACAACAAAATGAAAAAATCAATTTTTGCAGGCGTTGCCTTCGTTGCAATGCTTTTTGCTGCTTGTGGTCCAACAAGCCCTTGGCCTGGTTACGAGTCGGCTGACAATGGTTCATGGTTCATCCAACACAAAAAAGGAGCCGGAACTGAAGTTGTTGAAGAAGGCGGCGCCATCTTCATCAAGATCAAGTTCAAAGACACGAAAGATTCGGTGTTCATTGATGTGAACAAAGAATCGCGTTCACCGTCGTACCCGATGCGTATGGACAGCTCAGAATTCAAGGGCGATTTCCTTGATATCATGAAGAAACTTCACGTTGGCGACAGCGTTTCTTTCTACGTGAAAATGGATTCACTGAAGAAATATTATCCTGACGAATTCGTGTTCGATCCGGCTCACGATACCATGGAATACCTCGGCTTCTCTGTAAGCGTAGACAGTATCTATCCAAAAGCTAAAGTAGAAGAGCTCCAGGCTAAGGCGCAGGCTGAACGCATGAAGCAGCAGGAGATGATGATGAAGATCCAGTCTATCATGGGTCCGATCCAGCAGCGTGCTGATTCTGTTTCGAAAACATTGAAAAAGAAAGATGCTGCTTTGCTGAAGTCTTACCTCGCTGCAAACAAAGCGGCAGGCAAGCCGGATGAAAACGGAATTTACTACTGGGAAACTGTTCCGGGAACAGGAACACAACTTATGCCGGGAATGATCGTTAGCCTGCGTTACGTAGGAAAATATCTTGATGGCACGATCTTCGATACAAACACATTGGTTGAAGGACAGGACCCAATGACATTCCGTCTTGGCCTTGACCCGATGATGCCTGGATTTACAAGCAGCGTGATGAAAATGAAAGACAAAGGAAAATCTACTTTCATTCTTCCTCCGAAGCAAGGTTATAACGACAGCTTAACGCGCATCTTCGAAGTCGAGATTATCGAAGCGAAACCAATGATGCAATAAGCATGAAACGCAGTATTTCAATTCTCATTCTCGCAGCGGCAAGTATTTCGGTACTTGCTTTTGCGATGCCTAATAAAGGAAAGAAAGATCCGCCACCAACCGATGGTGTTCCGCGCAAGTGGACATCGAAGAAAGTGAAGAAACCTAAAACGGTTGTTCTTCCCTGCGGAATTGAATACACCGTTACCCATGCCGGTAATGGACCACTGCCAAAACCGGGAGACCGTGTGAGAACGTTGTATGTCGGGAAACTGATGAACGATACCGTTTTTGATGCATCGTACCTGCACAACAACTTCGTGCTCATGTTTCACCCGGGTAGGGGAAACGAAGTGATTGCCGGTTGGGATACTGTTTTCAAGTACCTGCATGCAGGCGATAAAGCCATCATGAAACTTCCTGCGAAATACGGGTATGGAGCACAGGCAGGTCGGGGCATTCCGGCAAACAGCGATCTTAAATTCGAAGTGGAAGTCATCGATGTTTTGGAAAAACCAACGCCGTGGAATTCGAAAGGAAAAGACACCATCACTACTCCTTCGGGATTGAAGATTGTGATGTTTGAATCGCATCCCGACAGCGCCCTACCGAAAAAAGGTCAGACCGTAACGGTTGATTACAGCGGTTTCCTGCTGAACGGAAGCATGTTCGATTCGTCCGTCGATCGCGGGCAACCATACTCGTATGCAGTGGGAATTGCACCGATGATTGCCGGATGGGCTGAAGCGATAAACCTTTTGCACGAAGGCGAGAAAGCACAGATCATTGTTCCTTACCAGCTGGCTTATGGCGCCAATGGAAGGCCGCCGATCATTCCGGGAAAATCCGATCTCATTTTCGATATGCACCTGATCGATATCAAATAAAGAAAGCCCCTGTTCGCGGGGGCTTTTTTGTATGGTATCAGGTGGTACCATCACATCCTACTATATTTACACATGGCGGAGCAAATGAAACGCAAAGTCCGGATCATGCAACTGATGCTCGTTTTCAGCATTGCGTTAATGGCCGTGAAATTTTTCACCTGGTACATTACCCGTTCCAACGCCATTCTCACGGATGCTTTCGAAAGCATTGTCAATGTGGTTGCAGGTACGTTCGCCATGTTCAGCATGATGTATGCCGCACGTCCGCGTGATGAAGACCATCCATACGGCCACGGAAAAATTGAATTTGTCTCTGCCGGATTTGAAGGTGCCCTGGTTTTTCTTGCCGGTGGATTCATTTTTTACCGGGCGATCGTCGGGTTCTACAATCCAACTTCCATTCAGAAACCGGAAGCGGGTGCGTATCTCTCTGCTGCAGCAGGGCTGTGCAATTTCGTGATGGGATATTTTCTCGTGCGCAACGGACGAAAACAAAATTCTTCGTTGATGGTGGCGAATGGTAAACATCTCATTTCCGACACCATTTCCAGTGCAGGACTTGTAGCCGGCATGCTGCTTATTTTCTTTACCAAAATTGGCTGGATCGACAATGCGCTTGCGTTGGTACTCGCTGCTTATCTTTTGTATACCGGCTACAAGATTGTCCGCGAAGCGCTGGCCAGCCTGCTTGATGAGCAGGACCAGGAAAAAATAAAGCAGATGATCCGTATCCTGAATGAGAAACGCAGGCCGCAATGGATCGACATTCATAACCTGCGTGTACTCAAGTACGGATCGGTATTGCACGTAGATGCGCACATCACGTTGCCCTGGTACATGACGCTCGAGGAATCGCATGCAGAAGTGGAAGCATTGGAACGTTTATTGCAGACGGAGATGGGTGCGGAGATGGAATTTTTTATTCATGCCGATCCTTGTCTTGAGTTCAGTTGCGCGATTTGCCCGCTGGAGAATTGCGCGCACCGGAAATCGCCCATGCAGAAACGGCTCGATTGGACAGAAAAAAATATGTTGCCTGATAAAAAACATTCGATGTGACTTTGGGCAGAGAAGGAATTGAATTTTTTCAAACAGGTTGCGCAGACTCGTCATTCCGAGAGAAGCGAAGCAATCTCATCTTTTGAAGAGGAGATTGCTTCGTTCCTCGCGATGACGTCGGGCGTAATCTGTGTCAAAAGACTGAAGTATGAAAGTAAAATTTATTGTAGCGTGCCTGCTCGCTGTATGCGCATTGCGCGTAAATGCAAAATCATTTATCTCCCGCGACGGGCAAACCATTGTTGACAGTACCGGCAAATCGATCCAGCTGAAAGGCGTGAACCTCGGCGGATGGCTGTTGTGGGAAGGATGGATCTGGGGCGGAGGCTACACGAAAGAAGGTGAGATCGCGAAAAATATGGAAACGATTTCCGGGAAGGAAGAGTTCACCGCGCTCCGTAAAGATGTTTACCTGAATTTTATCAACGAGAGCGACATCAAAGCCATCAGCGAACTTGGCATGAACGTGGTGCGTGTTCCGTTCAATCACCGCATATTCGATACGGCGTATTGTGATGGAATCGGTTGGCAGGTGCTGGATTCGGTTTTAAAGTGGTGCGACAAATATCACGTGTACGCTATTCTCGACATGCACAGCGCGGTGGGCGGACAATCGAATTTCTTCATTGCTGATCCGGTAAAGCCGAACCTCTGGCAAGCGGAATCCAATAAACAGCGCACGATCAATCTCTGGATGCAGATTGCAGGCCGCTATAAAAACCGAAAGATCATTGCCGGTTATGATTTACTGAACGAACCGATTCCAACCAAAAGCGCGGACCTCGTTGAACTGTACGATCGCATCATCAAAGGAATCCGTACGGTAGATACAAATCACATGGTGATTGTGGAAGGCGGAAATTTTGCAAAGCAGTTTGATTATTTCACGCGTCTCCCCGACAATAACATGATGTTCAGTTTTCACATCTACACCTGGTTTGGCGGAGAGCCGAAAGAGAAGCTGATCAATTTTGCGCAACTGCGCGAGCGCCTGGATGTTCCGGTGTGGTGCGGCGAATGGGGCGAGAACAGTTACGAAGTGATTGAAAAAACACTAGCGGCTTTTGCCATGCCTGAAAATAAATTCTCGGGCTGGTGTTTCTGGACGTGGAAGAAAACGCCGAATAATTATGCCGCGTTGAATGCGATCAGCGTAACAACATCATGGAAAGACGTGATTGTTTGGTGCGGAAGACCGAAAGTGAAAACGACACCGAATCACGATGTGGCGGTAGCTGCGATGAAAGAGTTCAGGAAGGCGATGCGGTACGAGGAGACGAATCATGATTACAGACTGGGACAGATACTTTCGAAGGATGCGCTTGTGAAATAGTTTCGTGTTCAGGGTTTCGGGTTGAGTAAAACCTGCTTCACTGTGTTTCAATTTATGATACTGCTGTCTTGAAACATGGTGAGCCCGTTCGTCACAACCCGAAACTTTTTAACCCGAAACTTTATGCAGGTTTGGTCTGAAAAATATTCTCCACTTTCACCATAACGTCTTCCGTCAGCAACTCCAACGCGTCCAGCGACGTTAATGTCTCTTCAAGTTGTTCCAGCTTTGAAGCTCCGAGTATGGTTGTACTCACATTCGGATTTTTCAACGTCCATGCAATGGCTAGTTTCGCGGGCGTAGTTCCCAGCTCCCTGGCCAGTGATGAGAATACTTTTACCTGGGCAATCTTGTCACCCGATTCTGCGCCAATCATTCTTTCCTTCAGCCATTTCAGATCGTCGCGTTCCATTCGCGTATTTCCCGGTGCAGCATCGTTGTACTTGCCGGTGAGCATTCCGGACGCAAGCGGCGACCAGATGGTGGTGCCCATGCCGTATTTTTCATACAGCGGAGCATATTCTTTTTCGAAACGTTCGCGGTGAAACAGGTTGTATTGCGGTTGTTCCATTGTGGGGCCCACGAGATTGTTTTTCTCTGCGTATGTATGCGCTTCAATAATTCGCTCGGCGCTCCACTCGGAAGTTCCCCAATAGAAAATCTTGCCTTGCTGGATCAAAACGTTCATTGCATGTACGGTTTCTGCCACGGGTGTGTCCGGGTCAGGACGGTGACAGTAATACAGATCGAGATAATCGACCTGCAGTCTTCGCAATGCAGCATGACAGGCTTCCATCACGTGCTTGCGGCTCAACCCGATCTGGTTCGGTTTCTTTCCGCCCCAGAAAACTTTGCTCGACAACACATACGAGGTGCGGTCCCAGTTCATTTTCTTCAGGATGTTCCCCATCACGATTTCCGATTTTCCGCTGGCGTATGTTTCCGCATTGTCGAAGAAATTCACTCCGCGGTCGTACGCGAGCTTCATGCAGTTTTCCGCTACGTCATCACCGATCTGCGCGCCGAAGGTGACCCACGATCCGAATGAGAGTGCGCTTACCTGGAGTCCACTTTTGCCGAGACGGCGATATTGCATGTCCATAGGTTTGGTTTGAAAAAGTTCAAAAGTTCGTCTCAAAGTGTAAATTTACGGATGATGAGAAACTTCCTGCTATCGTTTGGATTTATTGTGCATGTTACCTGCGCTGCACAAACGCCTGCCTATATACAAACCCCGACGAAATTCCCGGGCTACACGATTGCCAATTCATCGGCAGAAGAAGTAAAAAAAGGTTTCCGTGGACTTTCCGTAGCCAGTTCCAAAGTCATCTGGATGAGCGGACAGAAAGGAGTTGTGGGGCGAAGCACGGATGGCGGAAAAGAGTGGGAGTGGAGACGTGTAACGGGGTTTGAAAAAATGGATTTCCGCACGCTGCATGGATTCGATAAAAGGAATGCAGTGATCGCTACGGCCGGAACGCCTGCGGTGATCTTACGCACGAAGGACAAAGGCAAAACCTGGAAAGAAGTTTATAGCAGCGGAGACAGCTCCATGTTTTTTGATGGTGTAGGATTCTGGAGTGGGAAACGCGGACTGATCTTCGGTGATGCGATCAACGGAAAAATGTTTTTGATGGAAACACTGGATGGCGGCTGGAACTGGAATGAAATTCCTTTTGCAGATCGTCCGCAATTGGCGAAGGGTGAAGCTGCGTTTGCGGCGAGCGGAACAACGATCCGGACATTACCCAACGGACATGTTTACATTGCAACTGGCGGTGTAAAATCGCGTTTGTGGCATTCGCGCGATTACGGACATCACTGGGAAGTTTTTGAAACACCGATCATCCAGGGGAAACCATCGCAGGGAATTTTTTCGATTGCGTTCAAGGACACGTTGAATGGAGTGATCGTGGGTGGAGATTATCTGCAGCCAAATGATACAACCGACAATTGTTTTTTCACGTATGATGGCGGTCGTACGTGGTCCAGGCCGGTTCATGCTCTTTGGGGTTATCGCTCCAGTGTAGAGTATGGGTCAGATGGTGTTATTGTTGCGTGCGGACCAAACGGTGGTGATGAATCGGCGTTGTGCGACAAGCAGGATTGGGTTAATCACTCTAACGCAGGTGCCAACACGGTCAAGTATTTAGGAAACAATAATTACCTCTATATCGGAGGCTCAACGATGATAACACGTCTTGTTATGTACCGATGTGCCCTTTAAGTAAGGAATCAAAGCAGCACTGCCGCATAAATCTTCGGCACGAGCAACACCGGCGACCAGCGGAAATAATAATTGATCGCTGAATTTCCGTCATCGTATTTCGCCGTGTAATTTACTTCCGAAAATTCGCTGAGAAATAAATTGCAGTTCAATCCAACGAGCACGTGTGCTTTGTACAGCACCGGACGCACGAGCATGCTGATCCCGATTTCCGCAGAAGGAACGAAGAAATTTGCTTTGCCGATCTGCAGCTGCGAGGAAATGTGATAGGGTCCCGCCAGTGTATCGTCTGATTTCAACGCACCGTACAATCTCATGTAGTGAAGACCTGCTCCGCATTCGAGCGAGAAAGAGTACCGCGAATCGATCTGGGCAAAACGGCGGTGATACGAAGCTTCCAGCGCATACTGGTGCAGGAAAATATCGAAGCTGTTGATGATGTCGTACGAATTGTTCCCATCGTAAATGATGTTTGCGCTTCCCAGCGAATACACCAGGTTAGACGCAGAAAAATTAACAATGGCAAACTCCGTTGAATCCTGTTCGTATTTTACCCCAATGCCTATCGAAGGCTGCGTATATCCTTTGAAACCGAAATTGCCGAGATTGGTTGCAGCTTTCTGACCGTTTACAGCTACCTGGTACGATGCCGAAGAGAAAATTCCCAGCCGCAGTTTTTTAGATGGCACCTGCGCATGAAGCACCGTAAACAGTAGCACAAAGACAATAGCAGCCAGGAATTTCATATCCGCGTAAAATTCGGAATAATTACTGGATTGTTGCCCTTGACATGGAGCGTCAATTTGAACTTTCAGAATCGTACCTCCGTTGGGGGCGTGAAAAATTCACCACGGCGACACGGCGTCACGGCGCATGGCTCAATTGATGCCCGATACCCGCGCGGCACGGCGTATGAATATCACTACGTGATATTATTTCGCAAAAGAGATTTCTGGTAACACGCTAAATCGCGAAGCGATTTAATCCGGTCGATGTGCCGCAATAAGTAACATTTGATTTTCGCCGTGTCGCCGTGCCTCCGTGGTAAAAAAATACCATCGAGATCGGCGCTCAATATACTATTACGCCCGTGGCAGCATCGTTTCCAGCTGCGCGTTGGTCAGTGGTTTGAGAATGTATCCCGCAACCAGTTCATTCGATTCAATTTTTGAACGGTCCATCCGGTCGACGGACGACGAAAGAATAAACACACGGAACCGTGAACGGGCATCATCATCCAGTTGTTTGAAACGGTCAAGGAATTCCCAGCCTGAAAGTCCAATCATATTCAGGTCGAGCAATACGAGTATTCTCGTTTCCTGTGGTGGATGATTTTTTTTGTCGGCGATGTAACTCCACCCTTCTTCCGCGGAAAGAAAATCAACAAGAGTAATTTCCGGGTTGTACAGCCTGATCGCCGTTGTACAAATGAAATTATTCAGCGGATCATCATCAATAATAATTATTTGCCGGACCTGTTCCATCGCTCGCACCTTGTTTTGCATTCAATTAGAATTCAATCATTATTTCAGTACCCTTGTTCACCTCGCTTTTAATATCAATTTTTCCGCCCAGGCTTTCTACCTGCGTTTTCACCATGTACAATCCCATGCCTTTTCCTTTTACGTCGAGGTGGAAACGTTTATATAACCCAAACACTTTGTCGCCATGCATGTTGAGGTCAATGCCCAGGCCGTTGTCGCGAAAGGTAAGGATCGTTTTTTTGTCCAGTACCTGGCTCGAAATGTGAATGAGCGGGTTGAGGTTTGGTTTGCGGTACTTGATGCTGTTTGAAATAAGGTTGTAAAAAATGCTGTAGAGATAATTCTTGATCGTGAACAACTCGTTGGTTTGAGAAAAATCAGTGGAGATCACCACTTTTTCTTCTTCCATGGTCATGCGTATGCTATCGGAAATATTTCTGACGAGCGAGTGAAAATTAACGACATCTGAGATGTCGTTAATGTTACGTTTCACGTGCAGGATATCATTGAGATCAATGATGATCTGGTCGAGACTCTCCACGGATTTTGTCAGACCGTTTATGCATTGCATGTGCGCTTCACCGGTAAGACTGGTGTTGCGGATCAGGTGCGATAGACCAAGGATGTTGGCTACCGGTGCCCTGAGGTTGTGCGAAACGATGTACGCAAATTGTTCAAGTGCTTTATTCCGCTGAAGGAGGTCTTTGGCAATCTGCGTGCGTTCCTGTTCGAAGCCTTTGCGTTCGGTAATGTCCTGTATCGTTCCGATCATTTTCACGCGCTTGCCTGTTTGGTCGTCGATTACCATGGCTCCACTGACTTTGACCCACCGGATACTGCCGTCGATACGGAAGATGCGATAGTCCACTGAGCTTACCGACTCACCATTCAGGATAGACGTGAGCCAGGCGGTCGCAAGTTCATGATCGTTGGGGTGAATATGCTTCTGGCGTTCGTCAAAATGCGGCACATTCGAATAGTCTTCATATCCGTAGATCCTGAAAACTTCAGTAGACCAGGTGATGGAATCGGCCATTATTTCCTGGTTGGCATCAAAACTCAATTCCCAACTTCCGAATTTGGAAATGCGCTGGGCTTCGGCCATCATTCTTTCGCTGGCCCTGAGCTGCTCTTCATTCTTTTTCTTTTCGGTGATGTCCCTCCAGAAGCAGGAAGCTCCAACCACTTCGCCGTTTTCAAATATCGGGTTGAATGAAACTTCTCCCCAGGTATCGAACGGTACTTCCTCATGGTTTTCATACGTAAACGCTTCACCCGATAATGCACGCTCATACAGGCCTCTCCATCTGGTCAGCGTACTTTCCTCGAATGAGAGATAATCCAGCAAGCAGTCTCCCGGAGCCGATTGTCGATCAGGTATCATCATGTTCAGCGCACCCAGGAACCCCTGGTTGGCTGTGATCATGCAGAAGTTCTTATCCAGGCTCCACATCAGGTCATTGGTGCTGTTGATCATGGCATCGCGGTTGCTGCGGTCAGATTCACTCTGCTGTTGTGCGAGTACGCGTACCGTGATGTCTTCGTAATTGAATACGATGGCGTTAATGCTGTTGTCGAAAAGGAGATTGGTAATGTTCGAACTGATCCATCTCCAGTCGCCGGCTTTATTTTTCATCCGGTAAACGGCGTTGGCAGTTTCACCGGGCTGCGACATCAACACCGTGATCACTTCAACCACCTTGGGCAGGTCATCCGGATGTGTAAATTGCGCCGGGTCTGTGTCAATGAGTTCAGCGGATGTGTAACCCAGGATGCGTTCAACCGATGGGGAAGCATAGAGCAACTTGCCTTCTGCACTGAGCAGGGAAATTCCGTCATGACTTTTCTCGATCAGTCTTCTGAAACGGATTTCATTCAACCGGCTTTTTTCTTCCGCTTCTTTCCGCAGGGTTATATCACTGGTTATACCATCGATGCGGGTCACTTGCCCGTCGTCACCCAGTGTGGGCGTAATTTTAGTTTCTACCCAACGTATGGTTCCGTCTTTTGCGCAGATACGATTCTCATGCGAGAATCGTTTTCCGGCGTACATGAGTGGATAATTACTTTCAATGACGTGCTTGTCTTCTTCGAGAATAACTTCAAACCAGAGATTTGAATTGGCCAGGAAATCTTCGGCTGTATGACCGTAAATTTTTTCACACGATGCAGACATCTGTATGACTTTGTAGCACGTCATATCTACGGTGAAGAAAACGGTATCGATATTTTCGAAAAGCGTTTTCAGTTCATTGTGTGCCTTGGCCAGTTCTATGGATTCCTCGCGAAGCCGCCCGTTGAGACCTACCAGTTCACTGGAGCTAAGTTCAATCGAACGCTCGAGCATGGTCCTGTCGCGATCGCTGAACGTATACGTTTCATCAACCGCTTTCAGGAAATCCTGAAATCCTTCGGGCACATTCTCGAGGCTGCCCCATTGTTTATTTATCTGTCGTAGCAGCAACTTGTTCATACGGTGTGTTCAGTAAAAGTGGTGATGGTCATTGTTTGATTGTGTAATTCAGGCCGGGCGGAATTATACGATGGAGAAATTTCTCCGTAAGAATAGAACCCGGTTATTGCGGTGTTGTTTCCGTAAACTGATTTAATCACTTCAACTTCCTCTTCGATCCGCTGGTTAAGCACAAGTTTACGGCCTACACAACTGATCAGTATGGCCAGGTCGGGCGAACCGTTAACGGCGTTGGTCATGGTATTCTGGGCGGCTTCTTCGGCTCCTTCGATCAGGCGGTCAAAGCTCGCTTTCATTAAACGGGCATAACTTCCTTCAGGCATGTTACCCGCAAACACGAGACTGTTTTTTTCTTCGTTGATGCCCAGGATTGTCCGCACGAGCGGATCGCCATCACCGCTGCGTATGCTCAATGGAAAAAGCAAACCGGTGCTTGGAAGTTCCTTTGCAAATTCACCGAGGTAGTCTTTATAAATTTCCAACGCTGGTTTTCCGTCGAGTTCATACAGCACATTGCCTTCCGAACGTGTGATCAACCGTTCAGGACCAAAAGAGTCCCAGCCGCCAACGCTTCCGTGAGATACAGATAGATTGCCGCCGTAAAAACCAACGGCAACAACACGTCCTTCTGAAGCAGGCTCGTTGAGTCCAACCAGTGTTCTCTGAAATTTAGATCCGTCACCGGCCAGTCCACCCGTGATGATCGTTGACTCGGGCAGGTACGTATGTAATCCTTCCACGAGTTCACTTCCATTCACAAACTGGCCATCGGAAATGATCAGCACGTTACTGAGATTTTCCGGATCGAAAAGTTCTCCCAGTTTTTTGCCGGTCTCATAACTGTTGCCGCCCTGCGCTATTTGTACAGAAGCAGTCTTGATAGTTGTTCGTTCAAAAGCCATGGCGGTTAACGAAAGACTGTTGTCGTTGACTTCCGTGTCGATAATTTCACCCGCTGTGGAGTTAATAAGGATAGCCGCGTCCGGATAATCTTTGCGAAGCGTCGGATACAGGTCCGGATCTTCAACCAGTTGTGAGCAGCCAAATACGAGTACCAGGTCATGCTGAACGGTTGGGGCTAGTGGGGTTCCAAATGTCTCCCATCCTTTATCCGGGGAGAATTTGCGTTGCTGTATTTTCATGATGTAAAATTGGAACAACGCAGCGTAGCACCCCACCCAGTACAGTGTGCCAACTTGCAGATGTAAGGTTTTAGAGAGTTTTGTAGGAGTAGAGCGTGTCCTTAATGGAAGTGAAGTACGTATAATTACGCAGGAAAGAGCGAAGGGAAATGACCCAAAACCAAATCGATGAAAAAATCAATCATTAAGAATGAAGTGCCGGAGCCGTGTGCGCTCTGTGCATTGAAATGCTACGAGCACAAAGTTCACGTTCGGATTCCGTTGGAAATGGTGAAGAACACGGAATCAGGAACGTTGAATAAAAGGATGCTGAATACGTTGATCAATCTTTGCGCGAGTCGTCAGCTGAGAATAATTGGAATGGCTCCGATACCGTCGCAGAATTGAGCAGGGAAGGTTTGAGCGGAAGCTGCTTTACTCCCTGATAATTCTATACGGGAAGTTTGCCCCATTGCGCATGATGCGAAGGATATACATTCCGGCAGGATATTCCGAAATGTCTACCTTGGGTCATTCGACGATTAGTTTTCCGCTTGATTTTACTTCTCCGCTTTCCTCGATGCGGTAGAAGTATAAACCGGAACCAAAGCTTTCGGTTGACAGGCGAACTTCATTATCCCGGGTTTCTTCGCGCCAGATTTCGCGTCCGAGATTATCAATAAGGATGATTGTTCGCGTGGCGGGTTCGCCGAAAATCTGAAACGTTACGTTGTCGCTTGTCGGATTTGGGAAGACATTGACGTGAAGAAAATTCGTTTGCAACTCATCCACCCCGTCAAATATTCCGCAACTATCCGAGTAATTGTCACCGATCCATTCAACAAAGAGCGTCGAGAGTGAATCATCAAAGAAATTTCCGGTAGATAAGTATATGCTATTGTCGAATGCAACGATCTGCCGCATCGCCCAGGTTGTATCATTGCCCAGACCGCACCATTGAGTGCCATCCCAAGCCGCAATCAGATTCGCATTCACGCCTCCGGCATGGTCAAAGTCACCCATTGCGTAAAGCCTTCCTTCCATTACTGCCATACTTTCCACCTCTGAAAATCCCCAGGAAGAAAAAATGCCGCCGCCGGGAGCAATCCATTGACCTGTTGCAGCATCGTATTTGGAAATAGCTTTTCCTATACCATTTCCGCTATTGTATGATCCAGCATAAAGCTCATCGTTGTAAACGCACAGGTTATAGATGGCACCGTAGAACCGCGGACCGACAGTTTCCCACGCACCGTTGACGTATCGAAAAACATAAGGATAGTTATCGGCGCTCGAAAACGCTCCGAGATATAGTGTATCTCTATAAACAACCATAGAGTGAATCGCACCTTCCAACAATCCTTGCCCCATGTCAAACCAGTTGTTCCCATCCCACGCGGCGACCGCATTAAACGGCACGTTGTTGATCGAATCATAATCAGATGGAATACCGACGACCAGGGTGTTCTGATATTGTATCATTGATATTGCGCTGCTATTCGCAAAGCTTCCGATGGAATCAAACGTCGTTCCATTCCATCGCATGATGAAATTGCGGCTGATGCTCCACGACGAAATACTTCCGTCCAGAACAATATCGCCGTTGTATTCGGTGACACATCCGAAGGTGGCACAATAGGGGCCGGAGTAAATCTCCGTCCCCGTTGTGCCCCATGTCGTACCATTCCATTGCGCAAATCCCGGTGAATAAATTCCACCTATGGAATCAAACACGCCCACCCCAAGTAATCGGTTATTGAGCGTGTCATTCCAAAAACGATGAACGGGATAATTATATGCTCCGGTGCCCGGATGGAATACCCAGTTTTGCGCACCCATACAGAAGCACCAAAGAAAAGCCGCAATGGAGGTTAATTTTTTCATCGCATGATTGAGAATTTCTCCGATTTCAGGACGCGAAAACTTTTCGGTTTCATTTCTTTTAGTGATTTATATTACTCGCGCCTGTTTATAGATTGAAGAACGTCAGGTCCTACGTAAATTGGTTTTGCAATTCCTACGCCTTGGGTCATTCGACGATTACTTTTCCGCTTGATTTTACTTCTCCGCTTTCCTCGATGCGGTAATAATATAAACCGGCAGCGAAACCATCGGTTGACAGCCGCACTTCATTATCCCTGCTTTCCTTGCGCCAGATTTCGCGTCCGAGATTATCAATGAGGATGATTGTTCGCGCGGCGGGTTCGCCGAAAATCTGAAACGTCACGTTGTCGCTTGCGGGATTTGGAAAAACATCGACGCGCAATAAGCTTGCTTGCCATTCATCGACTCCGTCAAATATTCCGCAGCTGTCCGAATAGTTTCCGCCAGCCCATTCGACAAACGCCGTAGAAGCAGTGTCATCAAAAATAAGTCCCGTCGATAAATACACGCTGTTGTGAAACGTCGCCAGTTGCCTCATCCCCCAAGTGGTGTCATTGCCCAGGCCGCACCATTGCACACCATCCCAGGCCGCGACGCGATCCGCATGGACGCCACCTGCAATGTCAAAATCACCAAGCACATAGAGCCTTCCACCCATGACCGTCATGCTTTCCACTTCAGAAAAACCCCAGGAAGAAAATATACCGCCGCCGGGTGCGATCCATTGGTCTGCCGTTGCATCATATTTGGAAATAGCCCTTCCCGGACCGCTGCCGCTGTTGTACGAGCCTGCGTACAACTCATCATTGTAAACGCACATGTTATATACCGCGCCGTAAAATCGCTGTCCGACGATCTCCCATGTATTATTGACGTAGCGAAACACATAATAGTAATTGTCGATGGAAGAAAATGCTCCAATATACAGCGTGTCCCTATACAAGATTATCGAATGCGTTCCGCCTGCCAATTGCCCTTGACCCATGTCATACCAGTTCGTTCCATCCCATCGCGCAACCGTATTGAAGTTTACGTTGTCGATATAATCATCGTTGTGAAGATTTGCAATAATCAGATCACTATTAAACTGCAACATCGTCGAGGCTCCAAAAACATTTATCTGCCCGATTGTATCAAGCGACGAACCATCCCAACTCATGACAAGATTATTGCCGCCAAGAATAATATTCGTGTCGTATTGCGTTATACATCCGAATTGAGGTGCAGTAGGGAAGCCAGGCAACCCTACTGCACTCCATGAAGTTCCATTCCATTGTGCGAAGCCCGGTGAATAAATTCCGCCTATTGTGTCAAACGCACCAACCGCGAGTAAGCGATCATTGATCGTATCATTCCAAAAACGATGCACTGGAAAATATGTCGTGCCTGGATGGAATACCCAGTTTTGCGCACCCATACAGAAGCACCAAAGAAAAGCCGCAATGGAGGTTAATTTTTTCATCGCATGATTGAGAATTTCTCCGATTTCATTGCGTCGCCGCATTGTAAATTTAAGAAATAAACACCTGCCTCTAACGTGGTTAGATCGAGGACGATTCTGCCGTTGGCGTCGACCTGCGGCTGGTTGTTTTGATACACAACCTGGCCTAAAGTATTGTAAATCGTCAGGTTCTGCGGTGTTTCCGCGCCGAGTTCCAGTTGCAACGTGATCTGGCCGCTGCTTGGATTTGGATAGAGCAGCATTTCATTGTCCGGCAATGGTTGTTCTTCCGACGCTGAGAGAACGATGATGTTTGTCAACGTCAGGCGCGCTTCAAATCCGTCATAGAAATTCCCCGTCCAATCCGCATTGGTATTGATCGCGTTAGTTCCGTACCACGGAAAACTTTGCGTCGATTGTGCCGCGCCTGCAAGAACCAGCGTTTGCGGATATTCTTCGGAAATCGAGCCGCCATAAATGACGTCGATGTTATTGCCGCCAAAGTGCGTTGTCCACTTTCTATCCAGTGCAGGATTGAGCATCAGCAACAAACCATCGCCATAATTTGAATTGGCAAGGTTGTCGCCGATTGTGGTTTGATTATAAACCGTTGTGCCACCATGATACATGGACGCGTTCAGGCTTGACGTGACGCCAAAGAAATACACGTTGTTCAGACTATCGATTGCCACTTCGTTAAACGTCTCGCTTGCCGTGCCGCCGTAATAGGAAGCCCATATCGGCTGGCCCACTGAATTGAACTTCGCCATGTAAGCATCACTTGTGCCGCTCATCGCGCTGTCGATATATCCGTTGGTCGTTCCTTGCCAGCGGAACGGAAAGTCGGCGCTGCCGGTTCCACCGCACAGATAAATATCATTGTTGTGGTCAATGGCTATTCCTTCGCCCGTTTCACCGCCGATGCCGCCGTAATACGTCGACCAGGTCGGATTATCTATTGCATCGAACTGGGCAATGAAGGCATCGGAAGCATCTCGATTGACGTCCATGTGCGGCATCCATGAAGACGGTGTAAAAATCGGTAAATCGGAAACGCTGGTCGTTCCCGTCACAACCAGCCAGTTGTTGCGGTGGTAAATCGCCCGGCCTACGCCCGATCCGTAACGCGTGCTCCATACGAGTGAATCGGCAAAATTAAATTTTCCGAGTAGCATTGTTCCGGCTGAACTGTTGTATGCTCCAGCTTCTGTTTGAAGCGGGGTTGTACCCGAGCCGCCGCCAGTAAAATATAAGTTTCCAGCGTCCCAGAAAATATCATTGATACCTTCTCCACCTGTTCCTCCAAAGTATGTAAACCACGGAAAACTGGTTGATCCACTACCAAAAGTAACATTGATGCATCCGATGTAGGCATCTGAATAAAGCCCATTGTATGTTTGGATGTAAGACGATGTGAAAGGCCCACGCGGCACAATGCCTGTGTTACTGCCCACCCCGGCAAAATATATATAGGCATTGCTAACATCATTGCCGTTGAGACAAACCGCGTTGATCGCATCCATCCCGGTTCCACCCATGTAGCAATGGTGCGCCGGGATATCATTTTGATAATACATCATAACTCCGTCCTGAATTCCTCCGAAAAAACCACTGGTTTGTCCTGGCTGTCCCGAAAATCCTGTAAACATCGTAGAGCCGACAGCAACCTCACCAAGTGCAACGCGGCACGCATCAAGGAAATAATCATCATTGGTTGTGCCGCCATACGAACACCATTCGAGATTTCCGTTTGCCGAACTCATCGGATTTTTACTTCCGACGCGGATAACGATAACGAGGGTTTTGGCGACGTCATACGCGCCAATGCTGGCGAAAGTAACGTGGCCGCTTGCAATGGAATAAGTGGGCTGCCAGCCGAGAGGAACGAAATTTCCGGAACCGTCAATTTCAAACGCGCATGCTTGCGGAAAATCAATATTGCCGAGCGCGGTTGCAATCCGCAATGTCGTACCTGACACCGTCACCGAAGATGCACCGGCGAAAGTGAAATCAATATCCGTTGGATCTCCGCCTGGCTTGATGATGTAGGAATGTTTTACGCCGCCCGCGTGGCTTCCGAATTCCAGGTCGATATTCGAATACAATCCCGGATAAATTATGTTCTCGAAATTTTTGATGTTCACCGCGCCGTCCGGGATATGCGAGAGGTAATAGGAGTTACGCTTTTCCGCTTCATTGAAGGCGCGTGGATTTATTTTATTCGCACCAGCGTAAGCCATATCTACTTGCACAATACTATCCGTCGTCGCCGCGACGGTGTCGATTTTCGATTTCTGAAATGAAATCTTGCTTTCATTCTGAAAGTAAACTTCCGGCGATGTTCCCTGGCAATAATATTTCGCCTTGGTGTCGGAAGCGAAGCTTAAATCGCGCAGCTGGCCCCGGTTCACGGTGAACAGAAATGCCGATGATCCAGCCGCCGCCGTGTCCGGTGGAAGGATGACGCTCATTTCGGAATAACACACGGTCATATAGCTGTAGCTCGATCCGCTTTCTTTCGTCTGGCCGCTGACAACAATTCTGCGCAAGGTGTCAACGGCAATGGCCGTCGCACGATCCGAAAAATTCGGCGTGGAATTCCACGAGATGCCCCAGGCCTGCGCCCCCGACGAATTGTATTTGATTGTGTAATAATCATAGTTGCTGCCGTTGTGACTTGCGCCCGTCACATAAATATCCGTGCCAAGCGTGACGATGGCCGTCGCGGTGTCATTGCCATTGGCATCGCCGTTGAAAGTCGACACCCATTGCTGAACGCCCGCGCTGTTATATTTTACGGTGGCGTAATTTCTGCCTTGCGTCGCCGTCGTTATATATCCGGTGACGATGACATTGCCGAGCGAATCGATGTAAAGGCCGGAAGCCACATCGGCATTCGCGCCTGAACTGCTGAATGAGGCAGACCAAATCACGTTCAAGGCCGTGTCTAATTTTACGGTTTTGTAATCGTACAACGTCCCGATATTAATCACGCCGCCCGTGATGAAAATATTGCCTGTCGCTGCATCCACTTTTATATCGGTGATCTGGTCGAAGCCGAACGCAGTTCCGCCTGTAACCGCCGCTGATTGAAAGCTGCCATCGGAAAGCTTCAGGGAGACAACCGCGTATTTGTAAGTCGTGGCCGCAGACTGCGCACCACCGGCGATAAAGATTTTGGTGCCGCTGTTGTACA
>Ga0193752_1000502_pt1 | contig 37206 bp, 29 predicted proteins | sample H1c1metaG_FD_144924 | JGI IMG/M metagenome (GOLD analysis project Ga0193752, IMG submission 144924) | Soil microbial communities from a riparian zone of the East river system, Colorado, United States - H1c1 | ecosystem: Environmental > Terrestrial > Soil > Riparian zone | place: USA: East River... | reverse complement strand
GTCCACGCACTACTTCAACTTGGCGAACGTGGAGGAGGTGCTCGGCCGCCCCGAAGCTGCACTCGCGCACTACGCGCTCGCGACCGAGCGCAACCCGAAGCAGACCGCGTACTGGTGGCGGCGCGCAGTGCTGGCGCAGCGCATGCGCCGGCTCGACGACGCGCGCTACGCACTCGATCAGCTGTTGGCGCTACCGAACCTGTCGCCCGCGCTCAGAGACGCCACGACCGCTGCGCGCAAATCGCTACAGTGAGGCGCGCCGGCGCGTGAGAGGTATGATCGGTTCGTCATGCAACATCAGGATCTGACGCACGACGACTGAATCACCGGGACTCCAGGTGCGCGCGCGATCGGGTTTGTCGAACCAGACTGACGCCGTCACGCTCGGCCGGAGACCTTTGCGCGCCGATTTGAAACCATTGCTCGCGCGTTCGCGCGCCGTCCGCAAGCGCCGCTGTGGAAGCGGTGGAGGCAGGCCGGCAAGCCGCGACAAGAGCTCGTTTCGTGCACTCTTCTCGAAGTACGTGAAGCGTAATCCCGCGCAATACCCAGGGTCTGCCACGCGATAGCCTTGAATCACGCGCGCCACTTCCGCCTCGGCGTCGAACCATGGCGCATCGGCGCCAGGTGCCTTGAAACTGACTAAAACGTCATCGCCGATCTGCGTCGTACGATTGCAAGACACCAGCATGCCGACTGGCGACAGGTCGAGGACTCGCTCGCCAAACAACTCAAACTCTTGCAGTTGTACGGCCTGACACTCAATCCTAACTGCCCTGCGTACTGCGCGGCGCTGAACGCTCGTTTGCAACATACGCGCTGCCTTCCCACAGAAGCTTCGTGCTCTGCGAAAGCAATCGTATCGGGGCAGGTCACTGTCCCCCAAGAAAGTGGCGGGCGCGCTCTCGCGAAGCCGCCGTCCGCGCTTACACTCCAGCGGGCTTTCGTCGTTCTTTGGCTCCGATGCATACCGCCGGCTTGCATCGACCCACCACTCGCCACAAACCTAAGCATGCTTAACAACGCCCTTCTGACAACGCGGGAAGTCACGCAGCTCGTGCGTGGTCAGGCGACTTCAGATGGCGCGGGAGTCCGGTCTTCTCGCGCAATTGGCACGCCCGCTCTCGAGGATCTCGACCCCTTCCTGCTCCTCGATGAACTCCGTTCGGACGACGGTGCCGACTATGTTGCGGGCTTTCCCGATCATCCGCATCGCGGGTTCGAAATCGTCACGTACATGCTCGCAGGGAGCATGGAGCACCGTGATCAGATTGGAAATCATGGCGTGCTCGAGACGGGTGGCGTGCAGTGGATGACGGCGGGTCGCGGCGTCATTCGCTCCGAAGTGCCGCGCCAGGATCGCGGGCAGCTCTGGGGCGTTCAGCTCTGGGTCAACTTGCCTGCGAGCGAGAAGCTCTGCGAGCCGCGTTACCAAGACATCCCGTCCGCTGCGATCCCGCAAGTCTCGCTCGGTCGCTACGGCAAGGTTCGCGTCATCGCCGGCGAGTTTGAGGGCGTACGCGGCGCAACAAACGGCATCGCGATCGAACCGCTTTATCTCGATGTGACACTCGCGGGTGCGGCCGATCAGCTGATCGAGATACCGAGTGGACACAACGCCTGCCTGTACGTGCTCGATGGCGCGGTGCAGGTCATCGGCGCGGGTCGCATGACCCAAGTCAGCCGCGGGAAGTTGGGCGTGTTGAGCCATGAAGGCCCGCTGCTGATGCGCAGTGCCGCGCTCGGCGCGCGCTTGCTCGTGATCGCAGGTCGGGCTTTGAAAGAGCCCGTCGCACGCTACGGTCCGTTCGTCATGAACACCCGCGAGCAGGTCCAGCGTGCGGTCGAAGATCTTCGTAGCGGGCGCTTCCTGGGGTAGAACGGGCTGAATGAGTGACGCTCCGTCCTGGTTTCGCGACGCCATCGCCCAAACTCCGCGGCACGACGTAAGCGAGGTCCAGGGCTGCCCGATCCACCGGATGGCTTGGGGCGATCCGAAACTACCGGGCGTCGTTCTGATTCACGGCGGTGCAGCACACGCGCACTGGTGGAGCTTTCTCGCCCCGCTTCTCAGTCAGCGCTATCACGTAGTCGCGTTCGACTTGAGCGGTCACGGCGATAGCGGACGTCGTCCGAGCTATCCGCGACGCATTTGGGCGGATGAAGTGATCGGCGTGATCGAAGCGGCGGGCTTCATCGGTCCGCCGATCGTGGTCGGCCACAGCATGGGCGGCATCGTGTCGATCGTGACCGCGTCGGTGTACGGCGACCGGCTCGCAGGCGCGATCATCGTCGATGCGCCGGTGCGAAAGCCCGACCCCGAGAGCGACAGCGGCAGGCGCGGAACCGAGTTTCGCAATCCGAAGGTGTATCCGGATCGCGCGACCGCAAAGCAGCACTTCCGGTTGGTGCCGGCTCAGCCGTGCGAAAACGCGTTCATCATCGACTACATCGCGGAGCGTTCGCTACGCGAAGTCGAAGCCGGTGTGACGTGGAAGTTCGATCCGAGCGTGTTCCATCGCGCGTCGAACGACGTGATGTCGGACTACCTGTCGAGCGTGCGCTGCCGAATCGCGTTGATGCGCGGCGAGCGAAGTCGCGTCGTGCCGCCCGAGACGAGCGAGTACATGGTGGAGCTCTTGCATCGCAACGCTCCACTGGTCGAGATTCCCGAGGCGTACCACCACTTGATCCTCGATCAGCCGCTCGCGTTCATCGCAGCGTTGCGCGCGCTGCTGTCGGACTGGGAACACTCCGTGCCGCGCCAGCCGCCGGGCTGATCGCGTTCAGCGCAACACGGTGCGGCGCATCCGCACGACAGCGCCGTTCGGGTTCGGCTTTCCGCGCGTGTAGCTCACGACTTTCGTGCCGTCGTTCGACGCACGATCGACGTACGTGATCGCGTAACAGGCGCGATGCGACGACTTCCATGCCATCCGATCGAGATCGGCGACGCACTGTTTGCACGTGCTGTCGCCCTGGCAGCGCTTCGCGAGTGTCGCGGGCGCGCACAACTCGTTCGCATCTTTAGCCCCGAAGCCACGCGCCAACGCGAGCATGCGACACGAGGTCTCCGGGAACACTTTGGCGGGCACTTCACAGCTCAAGCGCACCGGTGTCTTCGTCGCTTTCGGCAGCTGATCGCCCGTCGCTTTGAAAGCCGCGATTTCGAGCATCTGCGCACAACACTGCGCCGGATCGAGGTTCGTGCACGCATCGCTGTGCCGCTCCAGGACGAGCTTGCTCGCCCCGCGCGCCGGCGCGGCTACCGAATGGGACTGCGCGGCGACAGAACGCGTTTGCGCCGGAATGAACGCGAGCAGCAAGCCGAACACGAGCAACGAAACAGTCTGCATCGGAGGTCCGAAAGCTAGCAGGCTCGGAGGCGACCGCCACCCTTCCCCGTCTAGGACACCGACATCACTGCACTTGTTCGCCGGCCCGGCAACTCATGTTCCAGGCATTGGGCCGCGGCGAATTCGGCGCGCACAGCTGCCCGCCGCAGTCGTCATTCGTGCAGCACAAGTGCTCGATGCCCTCGGCTTCGGGCGAACCCGTCGGCTTGAGCGTGCAGATCGAAACCGTCGAAGCCGGGCCGATCAAGGCGGGCCGCACGTCGACGAACTTGCAGTACGAGTCTTTCTCGCAGTCCAAATCGCGCGCGCATGGCGCTGCACACGCGAAGTCGTCGGTGCAGAAATTCGTGCGGCAGCCGATGCTCAAACACTGCTCGCCCGATTCGATGCGACCGACCGGCTCGCCGCACCAGAACACTCGTGGTTCGCTCGCAGAACCGTTGCTCAAAATACACTCGACGTTCGGGCATTGCTCGCTCGCGAAACACCGCGTCTGACACACGCTGCGCGCACACAAGCGCGTGCTGCAGTCGTCGTCGTCACCGCACCGATCGCCGGGCTTCCGCGATCCGAAGCTCGCGATGTTGTTCGGCAAGCACGCACGCGCGCCGGACCGCGCGATCACGCAGCTACTCCCTTCGTCGCAATCCGCGTTCGAGCAGCACGCGCTCGCACAGCGATTGTCCATCAAGTCGACTGGCAAGTTGAACGAGCCGGGTCGCAAGCAGAAACCGGCTTTGCAATCGGAGTCGCTCGTGCAGCCGCTGCCGACCGGCCGCGGCACGATGCAGACACCGGTTTGCTCGTCACAGGTTTGAGTCTCGGGGCAACCCGTCTCGGTGCACTTCTTCGTCGTCGCACACGAACGATCTTCATCGACCTTCGAGTCGCAGTCGTTGTCCTTGCCGTCGCAGGCTTCGGCCGGCGCTTTACCGATGCTGCCGTCTTCTTCGATCGACGGAGGATGAATCTTCGAATCGCTGTCGACGCAATCCGCGAGCTCGACGCGGCCACCACCACACCAGGTGAAGCCGTCCCCATCCGCGTCGTGGCCTTCGTCGATTTTCCCGTCGCAGTCGTCGTCACGGCCGTTACACAGCTCGCGCGCTTCGGGATCGCACGGCCGGCACATGCCGCTCATGCATTGCTGCCCGAGCGCCTGACATGGATCCTGGCCTTCGTTCGCGAGGTCCATGTCGCAGCGGATCAGCAGCGACTCAGGATCGACGATCACGGCACATGCCGCCATCAGCGGCAAAACCAGAACCACAAGGGCCGTCCGTGTCCACTGCTGCATGAGCGCCGTGTAGTTCCAGTGCCTCGAACGCCCCGGCAGGGCTCGACCGTCGCACAACCGGCGTGAGCCTAGCAGGCACTCGGTCACTCAGGCGAGGTCAGTTGGGTGACTCTGTGCCAACTGTTCCGCCCAATCGGTTCGACCGGTCGCGCGCAATCGCTCGAGGTACACGCGCAGCTTGCCGCGCGTGTGTGCAGGCCCACCCTCTTGCAAGACGGTCTCGAGGGGATCGAGACCGTTCGGGCTCCGCCGCATCACATCTTCATGCCACGCCGCCAACCGCTGCCGGCCTTGCGCGACCAGCTCCTGCTGCGCAGGCGCGAGGTCCTGCTGCTCGTGCGGGTCGCGCACCACGTCGAACAAGAGCTCGGCTGGGTAAGCGTGGTAACCGTCGTGATAGGTGCGGATGTACAGGTGATCGCCCCAGCGAACACCGCGCTGGCAGGTCCACGCGCCTTGCGTGATGACGAGCTCACTTCGGCCCTCGTCACGCGATGCGAGGAGCGCGGGCGCGAGACTGCGGCCGTCCCAGTCGGGAGGCGCCGCACCGCCGACCAGCTCGACGACGCTGGCCGCGACGTCGAGCGGATAACACAACGCGTCGTGCACCCGCGGTGTGAGACCCGGCCACGCGAGAATGCACGGCACGTGCGCCGTGAGCTCGTCGGCCGTGTGATGATCGCCGTAGACGTTCAGCTCGCCCAACGTCTCTCCGTGATCGGCCGAGATCATCCACGCGGTGTCGCTCGCGACCCCGAGCCGCGTGATCAACTCCTGCATGCGACCGACGTAGTCGTCGGCGTAGCGGACGCCGGTGTCGTAGCCGTCGATCAGCTGCCGCACGGCAGCCATATCTGCGATTTGCCGAGGCTGCCGCGGATATGCACCGTACGGATACTCGGTCGAGAACCCGACTGCTTCTTGGGCGGAGTGCGGGCCCACACCGGCGAAATGCGCGGCGCGCACCGACTCGGTCAACCACGCCGGCAACGGTTGATTCGCGAACGGTTCTCCGTACGACTCGGGCGCGCGATACGGCGTGTGCGGATCCCAAAGGTGCACGTGCAGGAACCAGTTGTCGCTCGCGCCATTGCGAAGCAGCCACTCTTCCGTGAGGCGATAGATCTCGTCCGCGTTCTCGAGCCCGAGCTTGCCGGGGTTGCGCAGCTCGTCGAAGCCCGCGCAGTAGTGGTAGGCGCTGTGACGCGCCGGGAACGACGAGATGCTCGCCGTATACAGCCCGCACTTCTTCAAGAGCGCGGGCCACGCCGACTTCGCGCGCGTCGAAAAGAACCCGCGCTTCGGTCCCTCGACGAACGGTTCGGCTGCCGTGCCGCCATGACTGACGACGCCGGTGCGCGTTCCGAAGCGGCCCGAGAACAACGCGGTGCGGCTGGGGAGGCACGGAACGTCGGAGGCGTAGCAGCGGGCGAAACGCACGCCCCGAGCGGCGATTCGATCGATGTTCGGCGAGGTACTTCGGGCGTAGCCGTAGCAGCCCAGGTGGTCGGCCCGGAGCGTATCGATGTCGATGTAAATTATCCGCATGCGCCGTCCGCCGTCTCCTACTGCACTTCCGCCGATAGTTGAGTTCAGTGGCGAACCCTACGAAATCGCTCGCCTCGAGAGTACGAACTAGCCACTGGTTCAGGCCAGCGGCGCTGGCGAAATACGAACCCTCGAACGCCAAGCGTCGAAAGATGACCCCTCCGGGGACCGAGCCTAAACTTACACAGGCGTTCGTAAAGTGCGCAAATCTCTCTTGCGTTTCTACCTGTGATCGCCCGACCTTGCCCAACGGGCGCCAGCGATGTGCGCCCTGTGGTGGATCGGCGCAATTGGCGTACACGTCTCGCGCACGCTAAACCCTCTGACGGAGTGCACTGACATGTCGTCTCGGTTCGGCTGGCTAATCCCTGTTTCCGCGCTTCTCGGCTCTCTCGTGCTCGCTGCGTGCGCGGAGGGAGCGCCGGCGGCCCCGCCCGGCCAGGTTCAAGCAAACGCCGCCCTCGGGCATGCTGCAGCCGTCTGTGGCGACGGCATGAAGGACGCGACCGAGGACTGCGACTGTCCGGTAACGACTTCGACCATGTGCATGGCTCCCTCGAACACCACGTGCGAGACATTGGGAATGGGCACCGGAGCGGTGTATTGCCTCGCCGGGCAGTGCACCTTCGTCACCGATTCATGCAGCATGAGGAGCACGCCGTCTGGCGGCGGTGGCAGTGGTGCTGGCCGCGGCGGCTGAAACTCTCCTTCGTTCGACCTGAGGGCGCGTGAAGCTGGCCACCCGAACGCTAGGCGGAGCGGCGGTTTTCGGCTTCGCGCTCTTCGCATGGCACATCGGCTGCGGCGCACCCGCGAGGCAGGCGCCTGCAAGTCGCGCGGCTTTGCCGCCGCCTGTCGTCAGCACACCGCCAGCGCACGTGCCTCCGACGCAGCGCGGGCCTCACGCCTGGAAGCGCGACGCGGAGGGTAACGAGCTCACGCCGGTGTTGCCGCCGGGAACAGATCCCGATGCGCCGCTGATCGTGAACGTGCCGATCGAAGACGCCTCGGGGCGCGCGTTCGCCGCATTTTACGAGGCGCTCCAGCGCATCGAGACCGAGCACACGCAAGCGCGAGTCGTGGTCTACGGCGCCTCCCACGTGGCTTCGGACCTGTACACCGACATCGTTCGAAGCAAGCTGCAAGCGCGCTTCGGCGAGGCTGGCGTCGGCTTCGTCCAACCGCTTCGCGCGGTCTCTGGCTATCGCAGCGCCGGCGTCACGTTCGAGCAAGCGACGGGCTGGAACGGCGTGCACGTAAAAGCGAGGACGCCCGTCAACGATCGCTACGGGCTCGGCGGGATCTATCTGACCGCGGCGCAGTCGAAAAAAGGCGCGCAGCTCTCATTCGTGACGCGCCCGCACGCCGGACTGACCGGCAACGCCGACAGCCTCGAACTTTGGTACCTCAAACAACCGCGCGGCGGAAAGCTGCGCCTGACGATCGACGGCGTCGAACACACGCTGAATACGCAGTCGAAGACGCCGAAGCCGGGCTACGAACGCTACTCGCTCGCGGACGCGCAGCATCGCGTGGAGTTGATCGCGCAGGGCAACGCGCCGGTGCAGTTGTTCGGGGTCGTGATGGAGCGCAACGAGCCTGGCGTCATCGTCGACAGCTTGGGTATTCCCGGTTCCCGCGCGCGCTACCAGTTGCTCTGGGATGACGCGATCTACCGGGAACAGCTCGCGCGGCGAAAACCGAACTTGGTCGTGCTCGCGTACGGAACGAACGAGTCCGGCGACGACGAAGAACCGATCGAGAACTACACGAGCGACCTGCGCAAAGTGCTCGGGCGCGTGCGCGAAGTCGTGCCGAACGCTTCGTGCTTGCTGATCGGGCCGAGCGATCGGCCGATCGAAAATCCGGACGGCACGTTCATCGATCGGCCGCGCACGACGCAGATCGTCGAAGTGCAGCGCCAGTTGTCGGCCGAGTACGGATGCGGCTTCTTCGACATGGTCGCGTTCATGGGCGGCAAGCTCGCGATGTTGCGCTGGGTGAACTCACTGCCGCCGCTCGGGACTCCGGACTACGTGCACTTCACGCGCACTGGCTACGAAGCGCTCGGAAACGCACTGCATGCTGCGCTGATGGCCGGCTTCGCGCCGGTGTCGGCTCCCGCTCCCGTACCGCCGACAGCTGCAGGCCGAACGCGCTCGACGAGTGCGAGCTTGAGTGGCTCGCGCAATCAGTGAGGGCGATCCGGGTTTGCCTCAGCGGGCGCTGAACCTGCGGGGGGCGTGGCAGGCGCTCGGGGCGCAGCGGGGGCCGCGGCCTCAGGCACGGGCGAGTTCGCCTTCACCGTCACGGTAGGCAGTGTGACGGGTTCGGGCTCACGCCCCGGGTCGTCTTCCGCCGGCGCTGCGATCGTTGCCGCTGCAGGCACCACGGGCACTTTGCTCGGGACTGCCGCATCGCCCTTTTCGAGCCAGTTCGCAAAACCCTCGAGCAGGGCTTTGTAATACGCGTTTCCGAGGATCGCGTAACCGGCTGGCGTCGCGTGCCGCAAGTCCGAGCTCACCAGGCGTGGTCGCGCTTCGTACCAGCGTTCCATCGCGCCTTCGCCGCCCATCGCAGTCCAGGTGTCGAAGAACGCGCAGCCTTCGCTGACCGCGACTTCGCGCTGCGTGAGCACGATCGCGGGCAACAAGCTGAGCGTAATGATTCGACCGCGCGGCGTGCGCTCCGCTTGATCGAGCGGCGCGAACAAGAGGCACGACATCTGCGGCTTGCCGGCGCGCATCAAGCGGATGACTTTACGCAAGCTCGACGCGTATTTCGCGGGATCGAGCCAATCATTGCCCGCTTCGTTGCCGCCGAACGCGAGCACGAGCAGATCTGGATCGCGATGCGCGATCTGCCCCGACATGTGATCGGGATCGGCATCGAGCAAGCGGTCGGCACGCGCGCCGACGAGCCCGAGCGCGTCGTACACGACGCCCGGCCCTTTGCGTTCCTGCGCAACACCGTACATCCGGACTTCGCCGGTCGTCTTGATGTTCAGGTTATGTGGGCCGTCCGGCACCTCGATCACGTGCCAGGCATCTTCGGTCGCGTCCGACCGCGTGCGTACCGTCTGCGGCGCGCCGTTGTCGACCGTGACCTTCAAGTCACTGCCGTTCGGGAAGCGCTGGAAGAACAGTTCGAAGCGCGACACCGCGTTTCCGACCTGGCCTTTCGACGACGTGCCGAACGACGCGTACTCGCCACCGAACGCATGTGCGAGCACGCCGCCGTAACCGTAGTGGCCGCCCTTCAAGCCGCGCCGAACGATCGAGCTCACTTCCCAGCCGTCGCTCTCGCTGTGCGTCATGTCGCGATGGACGTAGTGCATGTCGCCCTTCGCCATCAGCGTGAACCCGTGACCCGCGTCCCCGAATCGCAGTTGCATCTTGCGGCGTACGGTCTGCGTGATCTCGTCCGCTGCGACCGACGAGTCGCCGTAGTGCGCGACGCGCGCGATCGCGCCAGACTCCTGGTTCGCGGCCTTTTGAAGGGCCTGGAAGAAGTACTTCAGCGCCTTCGGGTTCTCGATCGACACCGCGACGCCGGCGTACTCTTTCGACGTGACCTCGAGGCCGAACTGCATGACCTCGGTATCGGTCTCCGTGTCCTCGGCGTCTTCCTGCGCTTCGAGCACCGGATCGTTCGGCGCGAGCCGCGGGATGTTCGCGGCAGCGCCTTCGAACTGCGGCAGCTCGGCGACGCGCCGATCGCTCGTGAACAGGCGCACGACAGGTACGCCCTCGCCCTTCACCCATGGCCGGACGCGCTCGAGACTCGGAACGTAATACGAGACCACGCCCAAGCCCACGAGCGTGAGCCCGAGCATCACCAAGTGCAGCAGACCTCGCCCGGAGCGAGGCGGGCTCGAACCTTGATCGGAAGGCACGTCCACCAAATTCGCGGCGTCCACTGCCGGCTCAAAACTGGAAGTAGATGTAGGGTACCGCATCTTCAGTCGCAACGAGCATCAAGGCGCTGGCAACGCCCGCGAGTACGACACCCTGGGCCGGGGCAGGTAAACGGATGAAGCCCTGCCGCAGAAGGTCGAACCACCCACGGGGCGTATAGTGCAGAGCGTAGCCGGCAAACAACAAGGCCCAGACGCCGGCGGTGACGTGAAAGAGTGCAGTCCCTCCCGCAGCCAATTGGTGGATCACGTCCATCGCGTTGTGCAGGTCGGACGCGCGAAAGAAGACTCGAGATAGCACTACGAAGTGCAGCGTGCCGAGCACTTTGATCACGCGCAGCGCAAACGGATCCACAGTTTGGGCGGTGCGCCCGGCGCGACGATAGAAGAAGCGATGCACGATCATCGAAGTCGCGTGCAGCATGCCGTAGATGACGAATGTCCAGGCTGCGCCGTGCCAGAGGCCGACGAGAAACACCGTCAGCCAGAGATTGAAATACGCGCGCGCCGGCGGCACTTGGGAACCGCCGAGCGGGAAATACAGATAGTCGCGTAGCCACGTCGAGAGCGTCATGTGCCAGCGCCGCCAGAACTCGGCCGGGCTCGTGGCTTGGTACGGTCGATCGAAGTTTTCGGGCAAGCGCAGTCCGAACAGCAACGCTGAACCACGCGCCACGTCGGTGTAGCCCGAGAAGTCGCAGAAGATCTGCAGCGTGTACGCGTACAGGCCGATCATGACTTCTGCGCCCGAGTACGCGCTCGGGTCGTCGAACACGCGATCGATCAGGTTCAGCGCGAGGTAGTCTGCGAACACGACCTTCTTGATCAGGCCGGTCGCGATCAGAAACACGCCTTCGCCGACTTCTTGTGCGCCGATCCGCGGCTTGTCACGCAGCTGCGAGAGGAAGTCCGATGCGCGCACGATCGGGCCTGCGACCAAGTGCGGAAAGAACGTGATGAAACAGGCGAACCGAATGAACGAGCGCGTCGGCGGGATTTTGCCGTTGTAGACGTCGATCGTGTAGCTGAGGCTCTCGAACGTGTAGAACGAGATGCCGACCGGCAAGAGCACGTCGAGTTGCAGCGACGTGAGCGATACGCCGAACAGCGAGCCGGTGTCGACGACCGCGCCGGCGAAGAAGTTGTAGTACTTGAACAGGCCGAGCAGGCCCATGTTCACGGTCAAGCTCGCTGCGAGCCAGGCTTTCCGAATGTTCTGGTTCGGCGCGCTGTCCATCCGCAGCGCCGCGACGTAGTCCACCGTGATCGACATCACGATGAGGAACAGGTACGCCGGGTTCCACGCCATGTAGAACACGCATGACGCACAGGCGAGGAACGCGAGCCGCAGCAGCTGTTTTCGTGCGAGCCAGTACCCGCACAGAACGACACCGAGAAAAACGAAATAATCGAGCGAGTTGAAATTCATGCACGCCGCGCCCGCGCGGAGTACCGCCCGGAGCGGCACCTTTGTAACCGTGGTGGCCCGCTACGGCAACGGCGGCGGCGCGACAGGAACGCCGATGTAGGAGAGTGTCAGGAACCTTGCGGTGCCGCGAGCGGAAGCTCGCCGCTACGCGCGGCACTCGATCGCAAATTCATCCGATCCGTCGAGGAGTCGACGGCTGCCCCCGAGGCCGGGTTGAGCCTAGGCAAAATCGGATCGTCGAAGCACGCGATGCGCCCGATCGTGTACACGCCGGTTTGTTTCAATCCGCGCACGAGCCCGTCGTGCCAGTCGGTGCTCGAGGCTCCGCAACGGCGAGCGCCTCTGTATCCGCCGCCGTCAGCGGCAGAGGCCGAGCTGGCGCGACCGGCCGAGTTGGTGGATCCGCAGCTGATGGCTGCGGCATGAGCTGATCGTCGACCGGCGCTTCTGCCGACTTCACCGGTGAGTGGGCAGTCAACGATGTCGCGCAGGCCGCAGAAACCACGGCCAGCAGCGCGCTCAAGTACACCCAAGACTTCGTGTGAAACACTACCGACAACCTCGCTTCGCAATTCTGCGATGCAGTCGGCGGGTTCTCAAGAGCGCTGGGCGTCTAGAATTCGCGGAGTAATACGCTCTTGTGTGCATGCGTGTGGACGCCGGTTCGAATCTGCCGCACGGTGCTCTCCACACCCGAGGCAGGACCCTTTGAATTTCTTCGCCCACGCCGTCGTAGCTTCTTGGCATTCGGACAATGCCCGCTTCGTGCTCGGCGCGATGTTGCCCGACCTCGTCGGGATGGCCGGCGTCCGCTTGCACTCCGCATCCGACACCGAGGTTCAACGCGGCATCGACCTCCACTACGCGACCGATGCCGCGTTTCACGCAGCGCCGATCTTCACGGGATTCTGCGCTGAAGCGGTCGCCCACCTGACCGAACTCGGCGTCGAACGCGGGACGGCCCGCGCAGTGGCGCACGTGGGCGTAGAGCTCACGCTCGACGGAGTTCTCAGCACCGACACCGAGCGCCGAGCGCTCTACTCGGCCGCACTCGATGTCGCCGTCAGCGGCGGCCTCGACGGCAAGCTCGCGATCACACCCTCGGAAGACCTGCCGCGACTCACCGCCGGCCTCGGCCGGTTGGCACGCGCGCCGATTCCAGAGGCCTACGCCGATCCGAACATCGTCGCCGATCGACTGCGGATGATTCTGGCTCCGCGGCCGAGGTTGGCGATGCGCGCGAGCGACTTCGAGCCGGTGCGAGATTGGGCTACTGCGGTGCAGCCGAGGGTCGCCGCCCGCAGCTCCGAGCTGCTGGAGCAAGTCAGGCGCGGCATCGGCTGACCGCTCGCATCGCATTGCGTTGCGTTGCGTTCAAACGAGGTCTTCCCAGAACGGCCGAAACGCTGCGAGCGGATCGCTCTCTACCCGCACCGACAGGCCGAGCCGCAGCGTCGCGCGGCTAGACATGTCGTACGCCGGCCACGCACCCAAGCGCTCGTGACTCGGATCGCCCGTGCGCGCGAACGCGACCCAAGCATCCAACATGCGCCGCGATAGCTGCACCGCGTCCTCGGTCCCGCCGGTCATGCCGCGCCCGAAGCGGCCCTCGATCGTTCCGAACACGAATGGAATGTCGAGCGCGTGACACGCGCCGAGCTGGTTGTGGAAGAGGTGCGAGCGGAAGTCGAACAAGTACGCGAACGCGGTGCCGCCATCCGCTGCGAGCGCTTCGTACAGGCGCAGCGACGGCATGCGAAACGATCGATCCGATTCGAAGGCCGAATAGATGGCCGAAGGCGAGAGCGATGCGCCCAAACGCTCGCGGTAGAAGTCGACCGCGGCCTGGCCGAGGCCGGGCTGCCGCTTCTCGAGAATTTTTAGCAGCGTCACCTCGTCGATGTCGCGCTTGTCCGGCTCGCTCAAGAACAAGAAGTAGTTCCACTCTTCGAGATTCGAGCCCGCGAGCAGTGGAATGTCGCGCGCGCTGCCGTTCGCGATCGCGGTCAGCGGATCGTTTGGAAGCACGTCACCGTCGATCACGGGCATGAGCGTGATGCCCGACTGAAACACGCGCTTGCCGCGGGCACCGCGCCACACCGATCGCTTGATGCACTCGCGCTGCGCGACGACGATCTCTTCCGCGCTCGCCTTGAACAGGCGCTCGGGGTGTGCCGCACTCGCGCCGACCGCCTTCACGAACGTCTCAGCGATCAGCGACGCTTGATCGGGATACAGGACGTGATGCGCGCCGCCGCTCTGCGCGATCGCGCGTTTGAACAGGCCACGCGCATGCGGCGACGACAAGAGCACGCTCACGCTCATCGCACCGGCCGATTCCCCGAACAGCGTGACGTTTTCTGGGTCGCCGCCGAACTCCGCGATGTTGTCGCGCACCCAGCGGAGCGCCGCCAGTTGATCGCGCAACCCGAGATTTGCAGGCAGGTCGGAACCGGCACTGCCGAGCACCTCGCGCAAGTAGCCGAACCCGAGCACGCCCAAGCGGTAGTTGAACGATACGACCACGACGCCGCCGCGAGCGGCAAGCTCCTCGCCGTCGTACAGTTCTTGCGCGCTCGAGCCACTCGTAAAGCCACCGCCGTGAATCCACACGAGCGTCGGTCGCTTCAGATTGTCCGCGGCGGGCGTCCACACGTTCAAGACCAGGCAGTCCTCGGAGCGGTCCCCGATGTCCGTCGCGAGGCCTTTGTCCTGTGGCGACGCGGACCCGAAGCTGCGCGCGTCGCGTGTGCCTTGCCACGCGAGCGGTGCTTCCGGCGCTCGAAAGCGAAGCGGACCAACCGGTGGTCGCGCGTACGGGATACCGCGGAAAACACACACCGGGCTGCGAGCTCGCTCGCCTGCAACCTGGCCCTGCTTCGTCCAAGCCGTGAACTGCATGCCTCTGCTTCTTTCACGAACGCCGAGCTTCGCCAAGAGCGCTACGATCAGTCCATGTCCTTGCCCCGCCTAGATCGCCCAGGAGACTTCATCGACGGCGCGTTCCGCAACATCGCGCCCGCCGATGGAGAGCTCCGGGTCGAGAGCCCTGCGGATACGAACGACATCACGGCCGTGTACGCGACGAGCGCAGCTGCGCCCGATGCCGCCGTCGCGGCAGCACGCAGCGCGTTTCCGAGTTGGCGCAAGCTCGGGCTCGCCGCGCGCGCCGAGTTCCTCCGCCGCTACCAGCAGCAACTGCGCACGTCTCGCGAAGAAATCGCGCTCGTGCTCGCGCGCGAAGTCGGCAAGCCACTCTGGGAAGCGCGCACCGAAGTCGATGCGATGATCGGGAAGGTCGATCTCACGCTCGGCGAAGGCATGCGCTACACCGAAGACCGTGTGTTGCCCGATCTACCGGGCGCGATTCGGTATCGACCGTACGGCGTGATCGCAGTGATCGGGCCGTTCAACTTTCCGGGACATCTCCCGAACGGACAGTTTCTTCCCGCGCTCGCGCTCGGTAACACCGTCGTGCACAAGCCGAGCGAGCGAACACCGAGCGCCGCGACTTGGATCGCGCGCTGCTTCGAAGCCGCGGGCCTCCCCAAAGGCGTATTCAACGTCGTACAGGGCAGCGGAGCCGTCGGCGGCGCGCTCGCGACGCACCACGACGTCGACGGCGTGATGTTCACCGGGTCGGTCACAGTCGGTCGCAAGCTCATCGCGAGCCAAGGCGAGCGGCTCGATCGCATCCTGGCGCTCGAGCTCGGCGGCAAAAATCCTTCGATCGTGCTCGACGACGCAGCGCTCGAACGCACGGCGCGAGCGATCGCGTTTTCCGCCTACGTGACGGCGGGGCAGCGCTGCTCTGCGACGTCGCGCGTGATCGTGACGCGCGGCATCGCCGACGCGCTGATCGCACGATTGACGACCATCGCGAGCCGGCTGCAGGTCGGTTACCCGCTCGACGATCAAGTGTTCCTCGGCCCGGTGATCTCGGAAGACAGCCGCTCACGGCTGCTGGACGCACTCCGCAGCGCAGAGCGGCACGGTTACCGCACGCTCGTCCCGGGTGGTGCGGTCGAAGTCGCAGGCCACCCAGGCCACTACGCGCGCCCTTCGCTTCACCTCGCGGAGAACGCGCAGGCGTTCGCTCCAGGCTTTACGGATTCCGAGTTGTTCGCGCCCGCGCTCGGCGTCCACGTTGTCCAGGATCTCGACGAAGCCATCGCACTCGCGAACTCGACCTGGTCAGGTTTGACAGCTGGCGTGTTCACCGCGAGCGCGGAAGCGTTCGAGCGCGCTGCGGACGAGCTACGCGTCGGCGTGTTGCACTGGAACCGCGCGACTGCCGGTGCGAGCGGCAGGTTGCCATTCGGGGGCATACGTGACAGTGGTAACCATAGACCCGCGGGAATTCTCGCAGGAACTGCCTGTTCGTACCCGCTCGCTATGACATTTGCGCCAGCAGAATCTGAAGCTTTGCCAGTTTGGCCAGGCGCGGATTTCCGGCCGTAAAATGGGGGGACACAGGTGTGCGTTTTTCGCGTGCTGTCCGTTGCGGGGTAGGCCATGATGCTACGGCAGCCCGGTTTTCCACTAACTCACGTCACAATCAGCATGATGGATTCTGGAAATCAGCAGCTCGTACGGCGACCCATGAGTGGACGCTCGGGCGCTGCTGTTGCGGTGCCCTCAGCTGGATAAAGGTGCTTCATGAGAACGATCCCGATCATGCATCCTCGTCGCCGGCCACGGCAGGCGCGCGCGCAAGCCACTGTGGATGCAATCATCCAGGCGACGGCGCGTGTACTGGTGGAAGATGGTTACGACCGAGCGAGCACGAATCGAATCGCGCAAGCAGCCGGCGTCAGCATCGGTTCCCTCTATCAATACTTCCCGAGCAAGGAAGCGCTGGTTGCCGCTCTCGTCGACGAGCACTTGGGCCGCATGACTGCGGTCGTGACTCGCGCGCTCGATGACGTCACGCCGGCAGAGCTGCCGCACAACGCGCACGTGATGGTGAGCGCATTGATCGCCGCCTACCGCGTCGACCCGCGTTTGCACCACGTGCTCTGTCAGGAAGTTCCCAAGATCGGCGAGCTTCGCCGCATCTACGAGTTCGAACAGACCCTGGCCGAGGTCATGCGCCAGCATCTGAACTCGCTCCGGCATCAGATTCGCCATCAGAACATCGATCGCGCAGTGTTCTTGCTCGTGAACGCGGTTCCGAGCGTGATTCGCGCGGCGATCGAGAGCGATCCCGAAGGCACGAACGACGCCGCGCTCGCTGAAGAGCTGCGCGACATGATCCTGCGTTACCTCGTGTACGTCCCGGCGAACGAGTCCGGCGCGTTCACCCGCGTCAGCGCCTGAGTCACCGAACGCTGCACCTTGCCGACCCGGTTCGCGAACGCGCGCCGGGTCGTTGCGGTTAAGTTCGTGAGTCTACCAGGCGTGCGTCAGGTCAGCCGCTCTGAGCGGCAGCCGCCTACTCTCACAAGCGCGCGCGGCCAGCCTCGATCGCGTCGTAGAGCTCGGGCGTGACCGGCACGTACAGGTTCTTGTCCGCGTCGAGGAAGTAAAGCGGATCGCTCACGCTCTGCGGATTGAAACTGTCTTTCTGCAGGTCCGTCTTCTGCAGCTTGAAGGTGCTCGTCTTCTGCAGCTCTTTGCGAACCCGCACGAAGAGCGGTCGCGCGTACGCAGGTAAGCCGTGCGCCACGTGTTTGGCGAAGCCGTCGGGATCGAACGTCTCACCGTCGCGCAGCGCGAGCGCGGCCATTCCGGCGCGGCCTTCCGTGCCGTTGATCGTCACACCGTACACGCTCACTTCTTCCACCGCCGGCCACTTGAGCAGGTGCGCTTGAACTTCCGAGGTCGCGACGTTTTCGCCCTTCCAGCGAAACGTGTCGCCGACGCGATCGACGAAGTACAGGTGGGCGCGATGATCGCGGCGCAGCAAGTCGCCGGTGTTGAAGTAGGCGTCGCCGGGCACGAACGCGTCGCGCAAGATCTTGGCTTCACTCGCCTGCTTGTCTTGGTAGCCCTCGAAACGCGCGCGACGCTTGATCTTGCCGAGCAAGATGCCCGGCTCACCTGCGCGCACGCGTTGGAGTCGGCCCTGCTGATCGCGCACGAAGTCGTTCGTCGCCTCGTCCCAACGCACCAGCACCATGCCGGGCAGGCTCGGGCCGACGGACCCGAACACGTTCAACATGTTGACCGTGATCGAGTTGCCCTCGGTCGCACCGTAAAACTCGGCGATGTGTTTGATCCCGAAGCGCACTTGGAACTCGCGCCAGATGTCGGGCCGTAAGCCGTTGCCCGACGCGACGCGCACGCGGTGGTTTTTGTCGTTGGGCGATTCAGGTGTGTTCAGCAGGTAGCGACAGAGCTCGCCGATGTAGATGATCGCGCTCGCGTCGTAGCGGCGAACGTCATCCCAAAACCGCGTCCGCGAGAACTTGCGAGCGAGCGCCATGCTCACGCCGGCGGTCACGACGGCCGAAGTCGCGAGCAACACCGAGTTGCTGTGGTAGAGCGGCAAGCAGTTGTAGAGCACGTCGCCGGGCTCGAACGCGAACGCCCCGAACGCCCACACGCGGCCGGCTCGGAAGAACCGATCCTGGCGAATGATCGCGGCTTTCGGCAGACCGGTCGTTCCGCTCGTGTAGATGTACGCGGCCTGATTGCGCAGGATCGGCCCGGGACCACTGGGATTCGCCGTCGACTGGCCTTTCACGCGCTCCGACCAAAGGCTCGCAGGGATGCTCTGTGGTTCTTCTGGATCGACGTCGACATCGACGATCGCGCGCGTGTTCGGACCGATCGCGTCGATCACCGCTGCAAACGACTTCCAAACTTCCGAGCCGCAGACGATCCGCACCGGCGAACAAATGCGAACCGCATGTGCGAGCGCTTCGGCTTGCAGGTGCGTGTTGATCAAGCTCGAGATCGCGCCGATCTTGTGGAGCGCGAACATGTGCCACAAAAACTCGGGGCGGTTCTCGAGCAGCAGGGCGACGACGTCGCCCGACACGACGCCGAGCGCGCGATACGCCGCGGCATGCTGGTTGATCAGCGCGTTCGCTTCGCCGTACGTGTACCGGCGATCGCCGAAGAACAAGAACGGTTGGTCAGGAGTCCGCTCTGCGTGCCCCTGAAGCTGAACAGCGATGGTTTCGTGAGAATCCGTGCGATACAGCAACAACCCTTGAAGAAGCTTGTATGCACGCGCTCCGTACAGCATGACGCTCCGTGTCGATTCTCTTAGCCCGACGCGCCGCCGAGGCCGACGCAGCTTTAGCACAATTGCTACGGAGTCGAGGCTTATCGGGGTGCACTTCGCGCGCCTGGTTCAGCCATTTCCAGCGCTTTGGGCCTCGGAATGCGAGCATTCGAGCGGCTTGGCGAGTACATACGCGTCGGCGTATGCTCGGCGGCATAAGGCCGGGTGCGGAGACCGCATGATCTTGAACTGGCTTCGTTTGGGTTGCGCCGCTTTGAGCGTCGCCCTCAGCGGCTGTAGCCTCATCGACGACTTCAGCCAGTTTCGCATCGTGCAGAGCGACGCCGGCGATGACGACGCCGGTTCGGCGCCGGGCACGGCGGATGCTGCGGCGCAATTGTGCAATGGCGAAGACTGCTCGAAGCTGACTGGCCTGTGCACACAAGGCGAGTGCAACGACGGCAAGTGCGTCGCAACTGCGATTCGCGAAGGCCGCAGCTGCGGCGAAGACAGCTGCAGCGTGTGTCACGACGGCCAGTGCAACGGCGCGAAGGATTGCTCGGAGTACGATGGGCCGTGCACCAAAGGCACGTGCAACCCGAGCGACGGCGTGTGCATGGCGGTGAACGTGAACGAAGGCATGAACTGCTTCGACAACGAGCCGTGCACCGTCTCGGAAACCTGCGTCGCGGGTAAGTGCGGCGGACCGCAGCGCGACTGCTCCTCGTTCGACGACGAGTGCAGCGAAGGCGTGTGTCAAAAGGAAACCGGTCTTTGCACGTACGGCACGCCGAACTCGAGCCGGGAGTGCGACGACTTCAATCCGTGCACGGCCAATGATCGCTGCGACGCTTCGGGCCGCTGCATCCCCGCCGGCAATACCGCCGCCGGAACGCCGTGCAACGACCTCAACTCTTGCACCGGCACGATACTGGGCCCTGACGTGTGCGACGGCGCGGGCATGTGCATGGGGGGAGACGATGTCCTCGCGGGCACGACCTGCGACGACGACAACGAGTGCACCAACCCCGATTCGTGCAACGGCCGTGGCATTTGCACCGGAAACGCAGTGCGTGAGGGTCAAGCGTGCGAGGCGGCGTGCAAGACGAACAACGTCTGCCGGCAAGGCGCTTGTCTAGACACCCAAGGCCGGCCACTTGGCTATAGCCCGAAGTGCTACTTCAACTGGTGCGACTCCGAGTCGTTGTGCCAAGCGCGTTGGGAGAGCGACGGCAACTGCGACTGCGGGTGCAGTTTCGCCGATCCCGACTGCAACGACTGCAGTCCGCGCATGTGCGAAGCCAAGCCGACGTTGCGCCATGGCGCGGCGAAGTGGTGCGACGCGATGGGCAAGTCGATCAGCATCTGCCCGGACAGCTTGAAGAACGACGGCAAGTGCGACTGCGGCTGCCAGTTCCAGGACCCCGATTGCTCGGGCGGGAGCTGCTGCGGTCCCACTGGCGAAGCCGGCTGCAACAACGCGTTCGTGCAGGACTGCGTCTGCCAGCGTCAGCTGGGCTCGGATGCGGCGCCGTCATGTTGCAGCCAAGAGTGGACGCAGCAGTGCGCCGACCTCGCGGTGCAGCTCGGCTGCATGATCTGCCCGTAAACGCAAAACGGCCGGCTTTGCGGGCCGCGTGAGCGCGGCAGGCGACTCACGCGACTGTCCGCGCGAGCGCCGCAGGCGACTCGCGCGAACTGTCATCCCCGCTTCTCGAGTGAACGCTGAGAGCTCAGCTCGCTGCGCGGTAGTGCGGGACCCAGCCGCTGGCGTCGCGGAACATGCGGACGCAGCGGATGTGTTTCGAGTCGGTCAACAAGAACCGGTGGTGGCGCCCGGCCGGCACGACGATCAAGTCGCCCGGCTGCACGACGATGCGCATCCAGCGATCATCGTTCGAACGAATGTCGAAAATGCCTTCGCCCTCGAGCACGAAGCGCACTTCGTCTTCGTCGTGATGATGTTCGTCCACGAACTTCGCGCAGATCGCATCGAGGTTCGGCGTGCTCGGTGAGAGCTCGACGATGTCTTCCTCGACGTAACCGCGGTCGGCCTTGAGCATGTCGACCGACGAACGGTACGAGGCGGGCGCAGTGCTGAGCTGTTGATACGCGACGCCCTCCGAAACGAGTTCCTGCGTTGCGATGCTGTCCGCTGTCGAATCGAGCCAGTGTGCCTTCATGGACAGACCCTCCTTCCGAAACAAAATTCTTCGAAACTAACCGCGCGCGAAGCCCAATCGCGTCGGCTGCTCGCGCTCTCCAACCTCGGCGCGCATGCCCAGTTGATGCATGCGAACCGCGGCCTCGAACAAGTAGTGGTAACACTCCGCGTGCGTCTTGGCTTGGACCCAATCCTTGCCCCAGATGTACACGCCATGCCGGCGCACGAGCACGGCGTGCGACGTCGGGTATGCCTCGATCGCGCGCGCCATGCTGTCAGCCAAGTCACGCTCTTGCGCCGTGTTGTCGATGATCGGCACCACGAGCTTGTCGTAGTAGCCGTGCCCCGCGATGCCCTTGATCATCTCGAGCTGCGTGCACTCGAACTGCTCGCGGTACAGCAACGTGACGAGTATCGCATCGAGCGCGTGGCTGTGGATCACGGCGCCCGCATCGCGTAGGCGAAAAGCGTTGAAAAATAGCGGCTGACACGCACTCGGCGCCAGGCCGGGGTTGGCTGGCTTGCACAGCACGTTCTCGTCGATGTCGAGCTCGTAGAGGTCTTCCTCGGCGATGCGTTCCTTCTGAACGCCACTCGGCGCAAGGTAAACCACGTTGTCCTTGCGGATGCTGATGCCTCCGCCAGTTCCCGAGACCCAACCCTGTGCGTAGAACTGCTTGCACAGATCGACGACCAGCGCGCGAGGCGACGGTTCCTTTGCCATGCGCGCGTTCTAGCAGGCATCGTGCCAGGCGTCGAGCCAACGGACCTGCAGCCATCAGCCGCTGACGCGATCGTTAAACTCCGAGCCCGGCCGCCGATAGGCTGACGCGCGGGCCTTCACGGCTGGTCGTTCTTGCGGTCTTCGAGCAAGCCGATGCCGATCGCGAGCGCCTTCTGTACGCGCGCGAGCGACTCGTCGTCCCGTGAGATCTTCGCCTTCAGCTTCTCGATCTCACCGTTCAGCAAGGCAAGCCGTGCAATTTGCTGGTCGCGCTCGCTCGTCATCGACCGGAGGTCGCCCTCGATCGCGAGCCGCGCCGCCTCGGTCTCTTCGTGCTTCTCTTCGAGCAGCACCTTCTGCGCTTCGGCCTCGGACAGCGCTCGCCCCAGACGCGCGAGATCCTGCCGGTGCTTGTCGGCCTGCTCGGTCATCTCGGTGCTGTGCTTGCGCGTCAGCCGCTCGCGCTCCGCTTCGTTCGCGCTCACGACCTCACGCTGCTTCGCGTCGTGCGACGCCGTGAGCTCGCTGCGCAGCGTCTCGACCGCAACGCGCCGATCCTGCTCCGCAGCCTCGTGTGCTGCCTTCACCGTGACCGCGTGCTCCTCACGCAGCTCGCGCAGCTCGTCGTCGTGGCTGTGCCGCTGCGTCGCGAGCGTGCCCGAGTGCTCGGACTTCAGGCGCTCGAGCGTATTCGTGTACTCCGCACGCGCCACGTCCTGCGTGCGCTGGTGCTCTTCGTTCAGGCCGGCGACGGTCGCTGCGTGCTCTTGTTTCGCCGTGTCGATCGCACGCTTGTGGCCCGACTCGAGAGTTTCGAGCGTGCTCTTGTGCTCTTGCGATGCGCGCTCGACCAGGTTCGTGTGCTCGTGCGTGAGCTTCGCGACGGTCGCCGCGTGCTCCGACTTGAGCGACTCCTGGGCCTCGGTCGCCTTGAGCCGAAACCCTTCGATCTCGGCCGCGTGCCGCGCTTTGATCTCGTCCAGCTCGGTGCCGAGCTCGCGGACCTTCACTTCGCTGCGGTCGAGCCGGCCCTTCACGTCGTCGAAGCGCTTCTTCGCGTTGTCCTTGTCGACGCTGAGCGCGCTGACGACTTCGTTTTTCTTCTCGAGCTCGCGCTGGATTTCGGAGTTTCGGTCGCGCGAATCTTGGAGCTCACGCTCGATGCCGAGCCCGCGCTCGCTCGCTTCGATCAGCTGCTTGTCGCGCTGGGTGACCTGGTCGCGCAAATCGAGGAGTTCGCGCTCCTTGCGATTGAGTTGCTCGCGCATGTCGAGCAGCTCGCGACTCGAGACGCCGCCCGTTCGCTTCGCCGCGTCGAGCGCCTTGTCGGCGGCGGTCGCACGCTGTTCCGCCGACGCCGCACGCCGCTCGAGCGATTGCAGTTTCTCGTCTGCGGCCGAGAGCTCACGACGCAGGCGATCGAGCTCCGCGGAGTTGGCCGGTGTTTCGCGCGCGTCGCGCGCGACGTTTCCGCCGACGTTCGCAAACCCCATCGTGCTGGAGCTGCTGCTCGCGACTCCGAGCGACCCACCGCCACCGTTCATGCCGTGCGCGCTCGCGCCACCGAAGCTGGCAGCGGCAACCGGAGGGTTCATGACGGGCGGCGAAGCAAACGCGCTCGGGCCCGTATGTTGCGGCGGAGTTGGTGTCGGCGGAGGCGGAGTGACCGATCCGACCGATTCTTCCGAGTCGCCGTCAGTAGACCGCGACTGCGAGTGTGCGTGAATCTCTTCGGGCGGAAGCGCGACGGGTGGCGCGAGCGATTCGGGAACTTCGCTCACGTCGGTATCCGCCGTCGCAGCGTCCGCGTCGGTGCCTTCGCCGTCGTCACCGAGCACGATCAGCTCGTCGTCGTCACCGACTTCGATCGCGTCATCGTGCTCGCCCTCGTCGCCGAACAGGCCCGCGCCATTGCCGTTGAGCGGCACGAGCGGCTTCACGCGTTGCAACAGATCCGCGAACGCGATCGGCTTGCGGATGTAGTCGTCCGCGCGCGTGCGCAGCTTCTTGTGCTGCTCGAACGTCTCTTCGTCGACTTCGCTCGACAAGATGATGAGCGGCACGTTCTCGAGCTCGCTCGTCTTCTTGATCTTCTTGCAAACCAAGAAGCCGTTCATCCCCGGCAACTCGATTGTGAGCAGAATCAGGTCGGGGCGATTGCCAGCAGCGAGCTCGAGTCCAGTCGGTCCGTCCGCCGCGACTTGGACGGAAGCGCCCAGTCGCTCGAAGCTCGTCTTCACCTCGTTGGCAAAGGCGGCGTCATTCTCGAAAACAAGGATCCGCTGACTCATCCCGCTCCTCCGAGAGTGCCAGGATTCGCGGCACGTGGGGCAAAAAGCGAGAATAGTGGCGTGTATTCCGAGGTGTCAACGGCAGCGACTCTCGCGAGTCCTCAAAACCACATAGGAAAACGCGCGCAGCGTGAGAGATGCGTGTGTGTGCTCAGTGCGGAATGCGCGCTGTCGCAACGAGATGCAGCAGGCTCGTTTGATCGAGATCACCGGCGAACGCGTACACGATGCCGTTATCCTGCAGCATCGGTACGGTGTAGCCTTGCAGCGTATGGTACGTGACATCGCGCCCAGACACGCGAACCCGATGTGCGCCGAATCGCTCTAACCCGCGACTGTTACTCAGCGCCTCTGTGAGCGGTGCCGGTGCCTTGAACATCACCAACGTCAATCGACTCTCGTCGACGTCGTAGTACAGCTTGGCAGCCTGCTGAGCCCCAACTTGAGACATCCTGGCGCCGGTGAAGTGCACTTTCGGCTCGGTTGGGAACTCCACGGTGCGGACGCGGAAACCGACCTTGTCGCGAAACCAGCTGGTGGCGCGCTGTGGCTCTTTGGTGGCGATCTCCGCCGGTAACTCGTCCTTGTGGCGATCCACCACGTCTTTGACGATATCGAGCGGTGAAATCATGCCGGCGCTATCGATTCGGCGATCTGTCCCTACGAGGGATCCCGCGACGAGCAACACCGACGCTGCGACCGAAAGCACGACCGACCAGGTGTGGTTCGGGGCCGAGCTGTCGCCGACTTCGATTCCCTTCATCGCGCGCTGAACGCGCAGACGAAGATGAGCCGGCGCAGGCGGCGCAACGAGCCGTGCTCCCACTTCGCGCCGTAACGCGACCAAACACCCTCGTGCGAGCTCGCAGTCACTACACACACCCAGGTGCTGCTCGACTTCCAGCATCCGGCTGGGCTCGAGCTCACCGTCGACGTAAGCAGACAAGTGCTTCTGTACTACACGGCAATCCATCATCCACGACTCCTGTGTCGCCGATAGTTCGCCAAGGAAACCGTCTTCTCACCCGCTGCAGACTCTTCTGCGGCGGCCTCGGTCTTCTTCTCGGCTGCGAGTTTCGCTGCCGAGACCAACCCCAAACTCGCGGCGTGCTCGACGAGCAACACTTGAAGCGCTCGTCGCGCGCGATGCAGCCGCGACATCACCGTGCCGATCGGACATCCGATGACTTCGGCGATCTCTTTGTAACTGAGCTCCTCGACGTCGGCCAAAATGACCACCGCGCGGTGCTCTTCCGGTAACTGCGCGAGCGCAGCTTCAATTTCTTTCGCGACGACCGGCGCTAGCGCGATCGCTTGGGGATCGAGCAGCGAGCGCAACGCCTCGCGACCGAGCGTCGCTTCGCCAGAGGGCTCGTGCGTCAGCGTCTCGCTCGCCTGGTGCTCCTTCACGTGACGGCGGTAGCGGTTCACGAATCCGTTGAACTGGATCCGGAGCAACCAGGCCTTCAGGTTCGAGCCGCGCTCGAAACGATCGTAGAAGCGCAGCGCGCGCACGAACGTGTCCTGCACCAGGTCTTCGGCGTCCGACGGCGAGCGCGTGAGACGCAACGCATGCGCGTACAGAACATCCAGATATTGCAGGGCTTCGGTTTCGAACTCCTGCTGTCGCTGGCTTTTTCTCGGTGCGAACAAACGCATGCTCGGCCTTTCGTCTCTATTCAACTTCGTGACCTGGCCATCTATTTCCTGGACGCTTGGCCGGTTGTCATTCGGATGTAAGATGCATCACACAAGATACACCCGATCAGGGACTTCTGGGGTCGGGCAGCTTTGCCGAGGCTCCAGCAACGTGCACGATGGAATGTATGTCGTCGGCCGAGGAGCAGACCGAGCTCTTGGCTCGGCGCATCCAGGGCATCTTGGATGCGCAGGTGCGCACGGCATACCTGCGACACACGCTGCTTTCCATGTCGCCGCACGACGTGGCGGACCTGTTTAGCGTAGCACGCGCCTATGCGGAGGCGCGGCAGCCGAGGCACACGGCGCTCTTCCATTCTCTCACCCTCGCGATCTCGCACGAGACCTGCCGCGAGTTGCGGTCCGCCGTGGCGGCGGTGTTGCGCTCGCGCGATCAGCCGAGCCTCGCGCGGAGCTTGCGGGACGAGGGAGGCACGGACGACGAGGACGCGTTGCGCGTACCGGACTTTGGAATGGGCCGGCCGGTCACGCTCGGCGAGCGAAAGAGTTTGGCGAGGAGACACGATCGCGAGCTGATCGCGAGGGTGATCCGCGATCCCCACCCGGACGTGATGCGCATCTTGTTGAGCAATCCGAGGCTCACCGAAAACGACGTGCTGCGTCTGTGTGCGAGGCGACCGGTTGCGAGTGAGGTTTTGCGCGAAGTTTTCAGGTGTGCGCGATGGATCGTGTGTTACCCGATCAAGGTTGCGCTCGTCATGAATCCGTACGCGCCGATCGATGTGGCGTTGCAGCTGTTGCCGCTGCTGCACGAACAAGATCTGAAGCGGGTCCTCGAGGCAGCGGATCTACCGCGCGAACTGCACGCAGCCTGCCAAGAGCGTCCTACGCGACGAAGCGGCTTTCACTGAAGCGTGTTCGCGTTCGCGGTTCGTCCGGCGTTAAGCCTGTTCGACCCCAGCCCCGCGCCTCACGCGCCGCGCTTCTCGTCGATCACTTCCGCGTCGGTTATCTCGCTCCCAGTCTTCGAATCCTGCAGCCGCTTCCGCTCATCCTCTTTGATCTCACTGACCTGGATGTTCTCGTTCTGCGCGACCGCGCGCTTGAAGTTGCGGATGGCCTTCCCCATGCTCTCGCCTAACTTCGGCAGACGCGATGCGCCGAAGACGAGCATGAGAATCAGCAGGATGACGACGAGCTCGGAAACACCGATATTGGGCATGGAGCGCTCCAACGCGCGATGGGCAAGGTACGCATGAGTCGGCCGAACGGCAAGCAGGCGCTGCCGGCGGCTGCCGAGGTCACTGAAACGTCCCGCCTCCGCCCGATCCGCGAGTTCGATCCAGCAGCGTGTCAGGCGCTGGCCGGCGTGGTGTTCGACGTCGACGACACCGTGACGCGGGGCGGAACACTCGAAGAAGCGGCGTTCAGCGCGATGTTCCGGCTGCGCGAGGCGGGCCTCAAGCTCGTGGCGGTGACGGGGCGGCCGCTCGGCTTTGCGGAGCTGATGGCGCGGATGTGGCCGATCGACCTCGCAGTGGGCGAAAACGGCGCCGGGCACCTGCGGCTGACGGCGGCGGGCGTCCAGGCGGGTTTCTACGCGAGCCCGGAGGTTCGGGCACAACACGCTGTCACACTGGCGCGGCTTCGCGAACGCGTCGCAGCGGAGGCGCCTTGGGCGAAGCTGACCGACGATTCGTGGGCGCGGCGCTGTGACGTGGCATGGGACGTCGGGGAGCGGGTGCAGCTACCAGCGGCGCAAATCGAAGTGCTGCGCGGGTTGATTGAAGCCTCCGGCGCAAGCTGCCTCGTCTCGAGCGTTCACGCGCACGCCCACCTGGGCGGGTACGACAAAGCGACCGGCGTCGTGCGCGCCTGCAAAGCGGAGCTCGGAGCGAACGACTTCGTGCCGGAGCACTGGTTGTTCATCGGTGACAGCGGGAACGACGCCGCTGCGTTTGCGTATTTTCCACTTTCGGCGGGCGTTGCGAACGTGCGCGAGCACTTGGCGCGGCTGCCGGTTCCGCCGCGCTACGTGAGCGAAGCCGATCGCGGCAGCGGCTTCGCCGAGATTGCGAAGACTCTGCTGGAGCATCGCTGAATGCGCCCTCGCCTCGCTTCGAGCGCGGTTCGCGACGCGTTCCTGATTCCGGGCGTGTCGAGCTTGGCAGCCGCAGCGACTCTCAGCTACGCGTTGTTCGCGACGCGGCTCGACGCCGAATACGAACAACCCAGCGTGACGCCCGAGCGCGCAGCGCAGGAGTTCGCAAGCGCGTACCGTTCGCGCGACTACGCGAAGGCGGCAAAGCTCGCGACGGGCGACTTGCGCCGTTCACTCGAGTCGCGCGTCCGCAGTGCGCGGCTGCGAGGTGCGCGCGAGTCGCCCGTGCCGACCGCGCGCAGCTTCGTGATCGACGAGAGCTTCGTGCTCGCGAAGGACGAGCTGCGATTTGCCGGGGTACTCGCCGAGGCAGACACTCCGGACGCAAAAGGCTGGCCGATCTCGATCACAGTCGTGCGAGATGGCGATACGTATCTCGCGGAAGCGTTGAACTGGCCGAAAGGTCCACCTCCCGACGACCGATGACACCGAAAGCTGCACCCGAAGACGAGACGTTGCGCGGTAGCCGCGCGTTGTACGAGCGCCCGCTCTACTACGATCAGGCGTACAAGCGTCACAATCAAGATCTGCAGTATTACGTCGCGCTCGCGCGTGCTGCGCGGGGGCCGGTGCTCGAGCTCGGCGCGGGCACAGGCCGCGTGACCTTGACCCTTGCGCGGGCGGGTATTTCGGTCGTCGGGCTCGACCAGTCGCGCGACATGCTGGCGCAAGCGCGGGCGCGGATCGAGCGGGAGCCGCGCGAGGTTCGCGATCGGATCGAGCTCCACGCCGGCGACTTACGCAGCGCACGGCTGCGGCGGCGATTTGGGCTCGTAATCGCGCCGTTCAACCTCTTCATGCACTTGTACACACGCCAGGATCTCGAACGCGGGCTCGCAACCGTGAAAGTGCACCTGGCACCCCGGGGCAAGTTCGCGTTCGATGTGCTCGTGCCCGATCTGGGTGCGCTGCGGCGCGATCCGGCGCGCGTGTACAAGTGCCGGCCCGTCTTCGATCCCACCGACGGGAAACATCACGCGTACGGCGAGTCGTACGCGTACGACGCGGTGCAGCAGGTCCAGAAGGTGCGCATGATGTTTCAGCGCCTGGATCGCCCTGAAATCGAGCGAACCACGCCGCTCAGCTTGCGCTGCTATTTTCCCGAAGAGCTCAACGCATTGCTGCATTACAACGGCTTTTCCGTGACAGCCCGGTATGGGGACTTCGCACGGGGCCCACTGACCTCGGAGAGCGAGAGCCAAATCATCGTCGCCCGCATCCGGCTATCCCGCAGTAAGCGCTAGTACCTAGAGGTACGAACTCCCGTTAGTTTTTTGAACGCCGCAAAATGCTGGCCAGCCGCCTTCGCTCGCGGCAGGATCCCCTCCCCTACCGAGCCCAACTTCGCTCGGAGGTTCGGTCGACTCTATGCAAGAAAGACTGTTGTTTCTCATCTCGCCGCCGCGTTCGGGTTCGACGTTGCTGCAGCGCATGCTCGGCTCGCACAGCCAGGTGTTCACCTACCCCGAGCCGCATCTGATCACGCCGCTCGCGTTTCTCGGATTTCACGACCTCGTCGATCGCGCGCCGTACGACCACATCAACGCTGCGGAAGCGATCAAGGCGTTCGTGACGGGATTACCGAACGGCGAAGAGGACTATCTCGACGCGCTGCGTGCGTATGCGGACACGATGTACGGGCGGATGCTGTCGAAGAGCGAGAAGCGCTACTTCCTCGACAAGACGCCGGCGTACTCGCTCGTGTTGCCGTTTCTGACCAGGCTGTATCCGAACGCGCATTACGTCGTGCTGACGCGGCATCCGCTCGCGATCATGAGCTCGTACGCGAACAGCTTCTTCGACGGCGATTGGCACGGTGCGAACGAGTTCAATCCGATCGTGAACCGGTACGTGCCGGCGATCGCGAGGCTACTACGCGAGCCGACCGAACACGTCTTGCACGTTCGCTACGAGCAGCTCGTGCGCGAGCCGGAGACCGAGCTCAGCCGAGTCTTTGCGTTTCTCGATCTCGACGACGACCCCGGTGCTGCGAACTACGGCGAGAAGTTCGAGGGTCCGAACGGAATGGGTGATCCGATCACCGTCGGCAAAGAGAAACGCCCGGTCGAGAGCTCGCTGAACAAGTGGGTGTCGGAGTTGATCGACGACTCAGCAAAGTTGACCTTGGCCTCGCAGATCATTCATCGGTTGGACGACGACGACTTGCGTTTGTGGGGTTTCGACAAGGCGCAGCTGTTGGCACCGCTCGAGCAGGCGCGGCGCTGGGGCGACGTGGCGGAGTTCAAGAAGCCTGACGCGAACAACTACGTGTTGCAGCGAAGGCTGATGCTGGCGTTGAAGAAGGACATCCACCGGCGCCCGCACGGCAAGCTGCTCGAGAAGGTCAGGTACTACTGTAACGTCTTGCTGCGCGAGTAAGTCACTCGCGTAGCCGACGCAAAACCGCGCAGTCTCTGTTGCCAGTCAGCAGAGAGACCGCGCGGCGGTTGCGATCGGGTTGCCGGGGCCGCAGCTGGTGGCTGCAGCCCCCCCGAAGCCTTCAGGCCGATGCGAGCTGACGCAACACGTATTGCAGGATGCCACCGTGCAGGTAGTACTCGACCTCCTGCTGCGTATCGAGGCGCGCCACGACCTCGAACTCCTTCGAGTCGGCCTTCACCTTCAAACGCTTCCGCGGCGACAAGCCGTCTTTGATCCCCGTAATCGTGATCGTCTCTTCGCCCGTCAGAGCGAGCGTTTCACGCGACTGACCCGGCGTGAACTCGAGCGGCAGCACACCCATTCCGATCAAGTTCGAACGGTGAATGCGCTCGTAGCTTTCGGTGATGACCGCAAATACGCCGAGCAAGTTCGTGCCCTTCGCCGCCCAGTCACGCGAGCTACCCGTGCCGTACTCCTTGCCCGCGATCACGACCAGCGGGATGCCGTCAGTCTTGTACTTCTGCGCGGCCTCGTAGATCGACAGCTGCTCTCCGTCGGGGAAGTGCTTCGTCACACCGCCCTGCACGCCCGGCACGAGCAAGTTCTGCAAACGGATGTTCGCGAACGTGCCGCGCACCATGACTTCGTGGTTGCCGCGACGCGCACCGTACTGGTTGTAGTCGCGCGCATGCACGCCGTTCTCTTCGAGGTACTTCGCGGCGGGACTACCCTTCGCGATGTTACCGGCCGGAGAGATGTGATCGGTCGTGACCGAATCGCCCAGCAGCGCGAGCACGCGCGCATTCACGATGTCGTTCGGCGCTTCAGGCTTACCGCGCTTCAAACCCTCGAAAAACGTGGGCTTCCGGATGTACGTCGACTTCGGATCCCAGACGAACGTGTCGCCCGTCGGAATCTGAACCTTGCGCCACTCCTCCGTCCCTTCCGAGACGTGCGCGTAACGCGTGACGAACATCTCGCTCTTCAGCGCACCGCCGATCGTCTCGCTGATCTCCTGCTGACTCGGCCAGATGTCCTTCAGGAACACCGGCTTTCCATCTTTGCCCGTGCCGAGCGGTTCCTTCTCCAGATCGATGTTCATCGTTCCAGCGAGCGCGTACGCGACGACGAGTGGCGGCGAAGCGAGGTAGTTCGCCCGCACTTGCGGATGCACGCGACCTTCGAAGTTGCGGTTACCGGAGAGCACCGATACTGCGACGAGATCGGCATCTTTGATCGCCGCTGCGACTTCGTCCGGCAGCGGTCCCGAGTTACCGATGCACGTCGTGCAACCGTAGCCGACCAAGTTGAAGCCGAGCTTCTCGAGCGGCTCGAGCAAACCAGCCGCAGTCAGATAATCGGTCACCACCTGCGAACCCGGCGCGAGGCTCGTCTTCGTCCACGGCTTGCTCGTCAGACCTTTCGCAACCGCACGTTTCGCGACCAACCCTGCCGCGATCAACACCGCAGGGTTGCTCGTATTCGTGCAGCTCGTGATCGCAGTGATGACGACGTCGCCGTGTTTGAGCGTGTACTTGCCGTTTTTGTGCTTCTCGTCGGCGGTGGCATCGGGCTTACCCTTGTCGCCGAGAAGCACGGGCAATGCCTTCTGCCACTCTTGCTTCGACGTCTTCAACGGCACGCGGTCTTGCGGGCGCTTCGGACCGGCCAGCGATGCTTCGACCTGGTCCAGATCGAGCGAGAGCATGTCCGAGAAGACCGGATCCGCTTGGCCCGTCGACCGGAACAAACCTTGCTCTTTGCTGTACGCCTCGACGAGCGCGACCTGCTCCGGCGCGCGGCCGGTGAACTTGAGGTACGCGAGCACCTCCTTGTCGACCGGGAAGAAGCCCATCGTCGCGCCGTATTCGGGCGCCATGTTCGCAATCGTCGCGCGATCCGGCAGCGGCAGCGAATCCAAGCCGTCGCCGTAGAACTCGACGAACTTGTCGACCACACCCTTCTTACGCAGCATCTGCACGACGGTCAGCACGAGGTCGGTCGCGGTCACGCCTTCCTTCAGCTTGCCGGTCAGTTTGAAACCGATCACTTCCGGCACGAGCATCGCGACGGCTTGGCCGAGCATCGCGGCTTCGGCCTCGATGCCACCGACACCCCAACCGAGCACGCCGAGACCGTTGATCATCGTCGTGTGTGAGTCGGTCCCGACGAGCGTGTCCGGATACGCGAGCTGCGTGCCGTCGCGCTCACCGACGAACACCACCTGCGCCAAGTACTCGAGGTTCACCTGGTGCACGATGCCCATGCCCGGCGGCACGACTCGGAAACCTTTGAACGCGGTCTGGCCCCACTTCAAAAACTGATAGCGCTCTTGGTTGCGCTGAAACTCGAGCTCCATGTTTTCGTGAAGCGAGCGCAGCGTGCCGAACGAGTCGACCTGAACCGAGTGGTCGATCACGAGGTCGGCCGGCTGGAGCGGATTGATCTTCGAAGGGTCTCCGCCGATCGACTTCATCGCTTCGCGCATCGCCGCCAAGTCGACGATGCAGGGCACGCCCGTGAAGTCCTGAAGCAGCACGCGCGCCGGCATGTAGGCAATCTCGTTCGAGGGCTTCGCCTTTGGATCCCACTTCGCCGCGGCGATGATGTCGTCCTTCGTGACGTTCTTGCCGTCCTCGTTGCGCAGCAGGTTCTCGATCAGAACGCGCAGCGACATCGGCAACCGCGTTACGTCTATCCCTGCTTTCTGCAACGCAGACAGCCGGTAGATTTCATACTCCCGCCCACCGACCTTGAGCGTGCCCTTGCTCTGAAAGCTATCGAGATACGTAGTCATGCGCCCTCTGCTGTTACGCCCTCGCGGGCAGTTTCAGTGCGCGCGAAGCGGAAGTCGCATGAGACGACAAGACCTAGCGGCCTGCCCACGCGGCCCGCGTCGCACCCAGTAACGTTTGCGTGTCTTGCGCTGGCCCGAACGGACCACAAGCCCCGATCACTCGGGGATTTGTCGCAGCTTCATCTGTACGTCACTCGACCAGTGATTCTTGAATGCGCGTACGCACGTGTCGAGGTAACGCTCGTAGTCCTGATACACCTGATCGCCCCACTGCTTGCGAATCTGCGCTTCGTGCGAACGCATTCGGCGCAACCATTCGCCCGTAGTTTTGCCGTAGCTCTCGCGCTGCGTGCGCAACTCGAGCACTTCCCAGTACGGGTTCACTGCAGCGATCAACTCCTCGAGGCGGGGATTCAATCCACCCGGGAAGATCACGTCTGCCGTAAACGCCAAATCTTCGAGGTCCTTGCGCGAGCGGGGCACGCGATTGCGCAAGATCGCCTGGAAGCCGAAATGAGCGCCGGGCTTCACCCAGCCGTGTAGTTTTTGGAAGTACGTACGGTAGAGGTCGATCGCCTTACCTTCACGAGCCTGGGCAGGCGAGCACAGGTGGTCGATCATCTCGATCGAGACCAGTGCGTCGTACTTCTCGGTCGGCTCGAACAATTGGTAGTCGATGACCTTCGTCCACACGCCGGGCAACTTGCGCGCGAGGATCTCATCGTGCTGTGCGGTCGACAGCGTGATGCCGTGGACGCGCTTCACGCCCTGTGAGACGAGGAACTCCAGATTCGCTCCCCAACCGCAGCCGATGTCCAGAATCAGCTTCTCCTGATTCATGTCGGCGTAGTCGTAGAGAATCTTGCACTTGTTGATCTGTGCTTCTTCGAGCGTCTCGTTTCCCTTCAGGAAACTGGCGCTCGTGTAGTGCATCCGATCATCGAGCCAGAGCCGGAAGAACTCGTTGGAGACGTCATAAGAAACTTCGATTTCGCGCTGTGTCGAGGTCATGGCTTGGGCGAGAATGACAAGAAAACCGCTGGTCTGGTAGGGGTCAGTAGGGGCAATCTGGACATCCACAAGGGGAAGCGGTACACGTTCCGCCCCCGTGGTGCCGTAGCCAAGCGGTTAGGCAAAGGTTTGCAAAACCTTCACACACCGGTTCGAATCCGGTCGGCACCTCCATCCGCGCTTCAAGCTAGTCGCAGGCTATTTTGAACGAGTTTCGGCAGGGTTTCACTCAGCATAACGCCTGTACCGTTCTCCGCGTTGCTCACGAACACACGCCTAGCCCCGTCGACTCGGACGCTACGCTCGAACACTGATGTTGCGTCGCGTTTCGATAGCCACCTCGGCTGGCATTTGGGTCGGCGCGCTCGCAGGGCTTGCGACAGCGCTCGCAGACTTCGGCGCACACTGGCTGTTCATGGAGTCGACCGGCGATCGCGCCGCGTTGCTCGCGCGCCTACTCTGCCTCCTGCCAGCCCTCGGGGCTGCATTTGGCGCGGCTGCCGGCGCGTGGTTCGGGTTGAGCGTGCCGCTCTCCGCTGCAGTCGGCGCGCGGCTCGGGATCGAACCTGACTCGCGCCGGGCATGGTTGGTCTTCGCAACCCTGTGGACCCTGCCACTCGTGTGGCCGTCAGCTGAAGTCGCGCGCCTCTTGTGGAGCGGCGGTAAGATGTCGCGACTTTCCGTCCGGCCGGTCGGGATCACGGTCACGTTCATTCTGCTCGTGAGTTTGGCCGTGCTCGCGGTGTGGAGCGCGCTTCGTATCTCGCGCTGGCTGCAGACGGCACGGCCCAACGGGCGCAGGCGGACGCTCGCACTCGTCGCGATCGCAGCGTTTTCGACGACGAAGCTGAACCAGCACTTCCTGCCGAACCTCTACAACTACTTGCACGGCCTACTCGCGGTCATCTGCGCAGCGCTGTTCGCGTTCCTGTTCGTCGCGGTCGGCCGGCGATCGCTCCAGCGTTCGAAGGTTCGCCCGCGAGTCGCGATCAGCTCCGGCGCCGTGTTGTTCGTGCTTCTCGCCGTGGCGGGGCAACTCGGGCTCGGCACGCTCGACCGAAATCAGAACGTACGCGTCGCGCTCCTCAACGCGAACATGCCGAACTCGCGCTCGCTCATGCTCGGCATCGGGCCGTATTTGCCCGAGGTGGACCAGCAGAGCGCCACGTTGGCGAAGCGGCGCGCCGAGTCAGCCCGCCAGCGCCGGAGCGCGAGCGCTGCGACTGGCAGCCGTGAGCTGCCGGTCGTCGAAGATGCCCACGTTCTCTTGATCACGGTCGATGCGCTTCGTTCCGATCGACTCGGCATCCACGGCTACGCGCGCAACATCACGCCCGAGCTCGATGCGATCGCGCGGCGCGGCGTGTCCTTCGACCGAGCGTACGCGCAAGCACCACACTCGAGCTACTCGCTATGTTCGCTGATGACGTCCGAGTACTTGCACGAGACACTCGAGCTCGGCCAGCCCGCGCCGACCGAGACGCTCCCGAGCGTACTGACACAAGCCGGCTATCACACGGCGGCGTTCTACACCCAGGGCATCTTTCACACGGCGGGGGAGCAGCTGCAGGGCTTTCACGACGACGCGTTCGGCTTCGCGCTGCACGATCATCAGGATCGGCCGGCCGAAGAGATGACCGACCGCGTGCTGAAAGAAATGGATCGCACGCTCGAGCGCAAGGAGCCGAGCACGCTGTTCTGGGTGCACTACTTCGACGTGCACGAGCCGTACGAAGCGACGACACTCGGCACCTCCGATAGCGATCGCTACGACAGCGAGCTCCTCGCAACCGATCGCGCGATCGGGCGGCTCGTCCGCGAGGCGGAAAAGCGACTTCACAAGCCGCTCGTCGTGCTGATCACGGCCGACCACGGCGAGGAGTTCCACGATCACGGCGGCGTCTACCACGGCTCGTCGCTCTACGACGAGCAGGTGCGCGTCCCGCTGATCCTGCTCGCGCCGCAGCTGCCGGCTGCACGCATCGCAGCGCCGGTCGAGAGCATCGACATCGCGCCGACCCTGCTCGGCTTGCTCGGCGTGAACGTACCCGCGAGCATGCGCGGCTCGGACTTGCGCGCGCTCGCGCTCGGCAGCGCGCCCGATCGCGGGCCGGTTTTTTCCGCGGTCATCCACAAGAAGATGGTGGTGCGCTGGCCGTGGAAGCTGATCGCGGATCTACGTTTCGGGCTATTCGAGCTGTACGACCTCGAGCACGATCCGCGCGAGCGCGACAACCGCGCCGATCGCGATCCGGCCCGGCTCGATAGCTTGCGCGGCGAGGTCTACGCCTGGATCGACTCGCTCACCCCCAAGGCTGCGCAGGCCCCGAATCCCGGGGCACAGGCACTCGAGTGGGGGCGGCTCGGCGACCGGCGCGCAGTGAAGCCGTTGGCTGCATTGATCCTGGACGAAAAAGCTGCCGAAGCCGATCGCAGCGAAGCGGCGCGACTGCTCGGCAAGCTCGCCGATCCGACGTCGATCGACGACTTGCTCCGCGCGACGCGCGTTCCGGCGCGCTGGGTGGCGGCCGAAGCGGCGATCGCGCTCGGTCGCATGTTCGAGCCGCGCGCGGCGCCGGCACTGCGGCAGCTCGTAGCGGCGGAGGATCCGGGGCTGCGAAGTCGCGCGGCGGTGTCCCTCGGGCGGTTGCGTGACAAGGCCGCGGTACCCTCGCTGATCGACGCGTTATGGATGGCGCCGAACACATACGAGCGCGAGGAAGCCGTACGCTGGCTCGGCCGGCTCGGCGACCCGCGCGCCCTCGATCCGCTGATGAATCTTCTGCCCGAGCCGCACGTTCGGCACCTCGTCGTAGTCGCGCTCGGCGAAATCGGCGATGAGCGCGCCTACGCGCCGCTGCTCGACGTGTTGACCTGGGATCGCAACGCGAACGTCCGGGACGGGGTCGTTCGCGGGCTCGCGATGCTCGGGGATGCTCGAGCCATCGACGCGGTTCTGCCGCTCGCGACCGATGAAGCCGGCCTGCAGCACCCGAGCGAAGCACTCGTCCGACTACGCGCACTCGAGACGCAGCGGATCGGCGGCGCGGACCTGCAGCGCACGGCGGCGGGTGCGGGCTTCGGCAAGTGCCAAGCGGGGCCGCTTCACCACGACTGGGACTTCCTGCACCGGACGGTCTGTTTTACCCACGCGGCGCAAGTCTCGCTTCGCTTGAAGCTGCCAGCGGCAGTCGCTCAGGCGCCGGCGGGAAGTGTGGTGCTGCTCAGCTTGCGCCGGACGGACTCGACGCAACCGACCGACCTCGAAGTGTCGATCGGGGACCAGGTATTGCCGCC
>Ga0193752_1000501_pt1 | contig 37231 bp, 40 predicted proteins | sample H1c1metaG_FD_144924 | JGI IMG/M metagenome (GOLD analysis project Ga0193752, IMG submission 144924) | Soil microbial communities from a riparian zone of the East river system, Colorado, United States - H1c1 | ecosystem: Environmental > Terrestrial > Soil > Riparian zone | place: USA: East River... | reverse complement strand
TTCCGTTCGCGTTGAGTGAGTCGAAACGATCTTCTTCTTTCGGATCCCTTCGATCTCCTCAGGGTGAACGGAGTGGCTTTAGATAAGTAACTGATCTTGAAGTGACATTCGTGGGGAAACCTCAGGGTCTGTCCCCTCGGCGGCACGCTATCGAATGTCGGACCGTTCCGGCCATCTCAAAAAGTGATGTCGCCACTAAAGGCCGTTGGCGCTGTGGTTTCGATGCCGCGGCGCGTTTGTCCAGTGATGACGCGAGTGGAGTTCCAGCGGCGGGCACCTTCTCGTTGAGAAGGACCGCCGCCCTTCCAAAACAGGTGGGCGACGGCGAAGGGTGGTCTGCTGGGCGGCGAAGCTGCGATGGCTTCACTTAGCAGCCGGCGGGGAGTGGGCCGCCTTCGAGAATGTGGAGAGGGCAAAGGCGCTGACTCCAAGCGCGAGTACGCCTGGAGTCAGCGATTGTTGATTACTTCGCTGGCGCTGCAGGCATTGGTGGTGCAGTGCGAGCAGGCAGTGTGCCGCCTTCGGCGAGAGTTTTCATGTTGCCCATCGCGCGCATGAACGTCGTGCGGCGGCGTTCGATTTCCGCAGCTTTTGCTGCTTCATCGCCGGTCACCAACGAGTTGTCGTACATCAGCGTGTAGACGATCTTCGAGGTGGTTGTCGTCACGGGACGCGCTTCGAGTGTGCCGTGGTACAGGTTGTAAGGACGGCCTTCGCGAACAGGTTGTGTGTAGGTGTACGACAACTCCGTCTTGCCGACTAGAATTTCCGCGCCCACTGTGCGGACTGCACCGACTTCGCCATCTTTACCTGCAGTGATCTGGCAGCCGGTCGGGATCTGTAACCATTCGCCGATGTCGCAGTACTTGCCGATGCGCTTCCACACGTCTGCCGCGGGTTTGTTGACGGCGATTTCCATCGGAATGGAAACGTAGGTGGGATTCGCGACCTGCAACGGCGCCGGGCCGGGTTGCTGCGCGAAAGCGACAGCCGGCACAAGGCAGGCTAACCATTGGATTGTTTTTGTAAGCGACTTAATCGACATTGTTCGAGCCCCCTGAAGGTTTTAACCTGCCCAACATACCCGAAACCCGGCCACAGGTCCGGTGAAGATTCGTTGCGGTTCGCCAGTCAGAACGCAGGCCATATCTTTCGGTGCCGTAAGGCAAGTAGCGCATTGACCCGTAAGAAATCGATAGGAAATTTCCGACACTGACACTGGCTGTCCATGAGTGGTGCCGCAGCACCTGCGACAGTATTCTGAACCCGTGGTAGCGAGATTTGTCCCCAGACGAACACTCGGTCCCACATTAAGGGTCGCGAAAGCGATCCTTAATTTTTTGTGCGTGCGAAATGTCTTCGGCGCGCTCGAACCGCAACTCGACTACCCAGCGCAATCTTTGCGCGGAGCGGCCCCACTTCTGTCTCTTCGCCGCGATACCGCTAGAATGCGGGTCCCGATTTGGCGACAGGGTCATGTCCAGCTCCATCCAGCAAATCCGTCCGTTGGGTTTCCCTTGGGAAACCATGGACCCGTTTTTGTTTTGTGCGTATCACAACGATGCGTATCCGCGCGCGAACCCGCAAATGGGCCCTGCGGTCTCCTTGGCGGGACGCGAGGTCGGCCAGGACTTCAGTCGTAAAGACGGGTGGAGCATGTATCACGGCTCGCAGGTGCCGGGGTTTCCCGCCCATCCGCATCGCGGTTTTGAAACCATTACGATTGTTCGCAACGGTCTCATCGACCACTCCGATTCTTTGGGCGCGGCCGCCCGTTTTGGTCGCGGCGATGTGCAGTGGGTGACCGCAGGTCGGGGTATCGTTCATTCTGAAATGTTTCCGCTCCTGTCGGCCGACGAACCGAATCCTGTTGAGCTATTTCAGATCTGGCTCAACTTGCCGGCCAAAGACAAAATGGCGGCGCCCTATTTCACGATGATCTGGGCGAACGACATGGTGCGACGACGAGTCATCGATGCGCAAGGGCGCGCCACTGACGTTGCGATTGTCGCAGGCCGGTATGGTGATGATGCGCAAGCTGCGGTCCCACCCGCGCCGCCGCCAAATTCCTGGGCTGCGAATGCAGAAGCCGATGTGGCAGTCTGGACGATCGCGTTAGCAGCGGGCGCGCACTGGACCTTGCCCGCTGCGAACGTGAGCACTCGGCGCGTGTTGTACTTTTTCAAAGGGCAGTCGTTGTCCATCGATGGCACGGGGGTCGACGGGCATGCCGCGATCGCGTTGACCGACCACCGCTCGGTGACGGTCTTAAATGGTGACGCGGATGCAGAGTGTTTGCTGCTGCAGGGCAAACCAATTGGCGAACCGGTCACGCAACACGGGCCGTTTGTAATGAATACGCGCAACGAAATCGTTCAAGCGTTCGAGGATTATCAACGCACGCAATTCGGCGGCTGGCCATGGCCCGATCCCGCACCGGTGCACGGGCGCGACGTCGCGCGGTTTGCGCGGCACCCGGACGGTCGTGCCGAGAAGCCTGCGCAGTGATAGAGCTTCAGTAGATTTCATCCACCTCTCTGCAGACCACGATGTCCACCAACGCCCCAACGCCACCCGTTTTTCCAGATGCGCCCGCCACTGATCCCAACACTCTGCGTTGGATGATCGGTTCGCCGCCGCCGGCAGACAAAGTGATTCGCTACGAAGACGGCAGCTACTATCGATTTCCGCAATGGCGCTGGAGTTTTTCGCATTGGCGAGAACTACGTCCCACGATCGAAGTGTCGCGCGGGAAAGAGCCTGCGTCTGAGCTGACACGCGCGGAGCGAACCGATTTCGATGCGGTCCGTTTCTCGCCCCTCAATAGTTCGGCGCGGATGACGTGGGAGGAGTCGTTGGATGCCAGCTACACGGACGGCATCGTAGTGTTGCATCGCGGACGCATTGCGTATGAGCGGTATCTTGGCGCGCTGACCCCCGAACGCTCGCACATCGCATTCTCGGTGACGAAGTCGTTCTTTGGGACCTTGGCGGCAATCCTGATCGATAGCGGCGCGCTCGATGCAGCGGCGAAGGTGACGCGTTACATCCCCGAGCTCGAGCGCAGTGGGTTCGGCGATGCCACGGTGGCACAGGTGTTGGACATGACGACGGCCATCGATTTCTCGGAGAATTACGTCGGCGGTTCGGAGTCGATGCTGAATTACGGCGTTGCCACTGGTTTTCGCACACCGCCGCAAGGATTTGCAGGGGCTAAATCGGTGTACACATTCTTGCCGACGATCGGCAAGGCGGGTTCGCATGGCGAGGCCTTTACCTATCGCACGCCAAATACCGATGTGGTGGGATGGCTCATTGCGCGCGCGTCGGGTAAATCGCCCGGTGAGTTCTTGAGCGAACGGATCTGGAGTCAGCTAGGCGCGGAAGAACACGCGTTCCTGCAGGTGGACGAGCAGGGCACCTCACTGGCCGGATTGAGTTTGAATATGCGGTTGCGCGATCTTGCGCGGTTCGGTGAGCTCATGCGTTTGAATGGCCGCTTCAACGGTCGGCAAATCATCCCGGCAGCAGCGGTCGAAGACATTCGCCGCGGCGGGGATCGCGAGGCCTTCATCAAGGCGGGATACGCCACGCTGCCGGGTTGGAGTTACAAGCGGCAATGGTGGGTGTCGCACGACGATCACGGCGTCTTCATGGCTCGCGGCATTCACGGCCAGGCCATCTATGTCGATCCAAAAGCGGAGATGGTGATTGCCCGGTTCGCGTCGCACCCATTGGCGGGCAACAGTCTTCTCGATCCAACGTCGCTGCCGGCGTATCGCGCAATCGCCGACCATCTACTGCAGGCATCTTGATTGCCTCATGAGAATTCTCGCGTGCTTGCTCTGTCTTTGCCTATCCGGAAGTGCGACGGCGCAGCTTAGCGAGTGCCGCGGCATTTGGTCTGCTCGCGGACAGCAGCCGCATGTCGGCGATGCGTTCACGGCCGATGCCGTCGCATCGCCGGACAAGCAGTACACCGTCGCGGTAACGGAAGAGTCGATTGCGTTGACAGTCGGCGCGCAGTCGACGCAGTTACCAGTGCCTGTGAATACCGCGTTGATGGAGATCGTGTGGGCACCCAATTCGAGGAGCTTTGCGATCAATGTCAGCGAGGGCGATCATGCCGGCCGTTGGCAAGCACATCTTTTCGCGATTGACGGTGGGGGCTTGCCTCGCGCCATTGCACTCGAAGAAGCGCTCAAGGCGCTGCCGGCCTGCGCGAGCAAGGCGAATGTCGCGTTAGTGGCGTGGCTGGAAGAAGGACAAGAGGCCCTGTTGGTCTTCGAAACCCTAACTGGCCTATGCCAAGCCAAAGACTCGCAATTGGCTGTCAGAGTTAACCTGGCCGGGAAGGTTGTAGAATCGGTCACTGCCGATGTCATGCGGCAGAGATGGGCGAGCGGCTTGGGATGCAGGGTCCGGCCATAGGTGGCCTGCGATGGCCACTCCGCTGCAAGTACCCCAAAATTGTTAGGCTTAAACGCCTTAGTGTTTATTCGGCCTTATTACAACGGAGCTTCTATGACTCGCGTGCTTTCACTGACTCTTGCTTGTCTCGCGTTTGTTGGGCTCGGTTCGACCGCGCGTGCACAAGAGATAGCGCCTGACTACAGCAAGCTTGAGGCATGGCTGTGCCACCCCGACAATAAAAGCGATGCTTGCGATCGAGACCTTACCGTGACTGTCGTCGCCGCCGACGGCAAACTCACCAAGAAGCCCTTCGTCGAGGCGCGTAATCCCGCCATTGACTGCTTCTATGTCTACCCGACTACTTCGCTCGATCCGACGATGGTCAGCGATTTGATTCCCGGCAAGGATGAGGAGCTGATCACCGCGTATGTGCAAGCCGCGCGCTTCCGCGGCCAATGCAAAGTGTTCGCGCCAATGTATCGCCAAAACACTGTGCCAAGTCTGCGCGCCGCCACGGCAGGCAAGCCGATGTCGGGTGATCGCACCGTCATCTACGCCGATGTGCTGAACGCGTGGAATTATTACTTGCAGCACGACAACAAAGGGCGTGGCGTCATTCTCATTGGCCATTCGCAAGGCGCGGGCCTGCTGTCGCGATTGATTGCCGCCGAAGTCGACGGGAAGCCGATTCAGAAGCAATTGGTGTCCGCGATGTTGATGGGCAACGCCATTTCAGTCCCAAGTGGAAAGACGGTGGGCGGCACGTTCAAGAATATTCCGCTGTGCACAGCGGCCGATGAGGTCGGCTGCGTGATTACGTTCGCGTCGTTCCGCGACACCATCCCGCCGCCCGCGAACAGTTTGTTCGGCCGCGCGCGAGGTGAGGGTCAAGTGGCAGGCTGCACGAACCCGGCTGCGCTGACGAAAAAGACGACGGGCAAAGCGGATCTCGACGCGATTTTGTCAACGACGGGAGAAATTAGTTTGGCGCGCAAAGACTACTTGCCGTGGACGAGCACGAGCAAAGCAGTCGATACACCGTATGTGTCTTTGCCCGGTCTATTGCAGGCGGAGTGTGTGCAGCGAGGCGAGTTCTCGTACCTGGAAATGCATGTCAACGCGGATCCGAAGGATGCGCGGACTGACGACATCAGCGGCGATCTCATTTCCAATGGGGAGATCAATCAGTCGTGGGGTCTACATCTCATCGACATGAGCATTACGATGGGTAATCTGATCGACATCGCGGGCCGTCAAGCAAAGGCCTACGCGAAGAAGTAATGCTTGGTTGACGCCCGCTCGTGTCCGAGCGGGCGTCTCAATCTGTTTGAAAATCGGGTGATCAGACCACTTTGCCGGGATTCATCAATCCCTTCGGGTCGAGCGCTTTCTTGATGGCGCGCATGACATCCATCTCGACCTTGCTCTTGTAATGAGCGAGTTCATCGCGCTTCAGCTGTCCGATGCCGTGCTCTGCGGCAATGCTACCGCGGTACTTGGCAACGACGTCGTGCACGGCGCGATTCACCTGCGGTGTGAGTGCCTCGAACGCTGCCCGGTCCATTCCTTCGGGCTGATTCAAGTTGAAGTGCAAATTACCGTCGCCCAAATGACCGAACGAGACGACGCGCGCTTGCGGCACTATCTTCAGCATCGCGGCCGAACCTTCCTGCACCAACGCCGGCAAATCGGTAATCGAAACCGACACGTCGTGTTTGATGCTAGCGCCGGCGCGCTTCTCGCCGTCTGGAATTTGCTCGCGCATGCGCCATAGTTGTAGACGTTGCGCCTCGCTTTGCGCCACCACTGCGTCGTCGATGAGTCCGGTCTCGATCGCCGCGGCAAGGCTGGTCTGCATGACGTCGATGAGTTCAGGGTCGGTGCGCGCGCTTTGTACTTCGAGCAATACGTACCAATCGTGGCGTTTGTCGAAGGGATCTGAAAATCCTTCCAGAAATTTGAATTCGAAGTCCAGCACGATGCGCGGCATCAGCTCAAACGTGACGATCGCGTCACCGCTGGCCGTCCGTAGCTGCGACAACAATTCAATTGCGGCGGGCAGACTTTGCAGCGCGACGAGCGCCGTCACGACGGTCTTGGGCTTCGGATACAACTTAAGCGTGGCCGCGGTGATGATTCCGAGAGTGCCTTCGGCGCCAATGAAGAGATCGCGCAAGTCGTATCCTGTATTGTCCTTGCGCAGTGCGCGTAAGCCGTCGAATACACGACCATCGGGCAAAACCGCTTCGATGCCGAGCACCAAGCTGCGCGCCATCCCGTAGCGCACGACCGCGGTGCCACCCGCGTTGGTCGACAAATTCCCGCCTATTTGGCACGAACCTTCGGACCCCAAGCTCAATGGAAAGAATCGATCGGCGGCGTCAGCGGCCGACTGAATGTCAGCCAGGACGCAGCCGGCTTCACAGGTCAGTGCGTAATTCAGCGGGTCCACATTGCGAACTTTGCGCATGCGAGAAAGCGATACGACGACTTGTGAGCCGTCGGCGCTCGGCGTTGCGCCGCCGCAGTAACCCGTGTTGCCGCCGGCCGGCACCACTGCGACATTCGCCTCATAACAGCGCGCCAGAATCGAGCCGACTTGTTCGGTTGTATTGGGCCGGAGCACCATCGGTGTCTGGCCGCGATAGAGTTTGCGATGGTCGATTAAGTAAGGTTCGAGATCGCCGGGTTGATCGAGCACCCCATCGGGGCCCACCACGTTGCGTAATGCCTGCAGTAGTTCAGTGTTCATATTGCAATCATAACGATAATCTTAACGTTGTCTCGGTCCCTGTGGCGGATTGCTGGCGCAATCCACGGGTGGCCTGGTAAATGGCCTGATAAACTGGCGCCTTCTTTCTCCCAGGCAAATTGGACGCCTATGCCATTTTTTATTCTGACCTTGCTGATTCAGGCCGGCTTCGTCATTCACGTTCTTAAGACCGGCCGCAATACGATTTGGATTTGGATCGTCGTGCTGTTGCCGCTAGCCGGGTCGCTCGCATATATCGCGATCGAACTGCTGCCTGGGCTAGTCAGCGGTCGTACTGCGCGCCGCGCGGCTTCCGGAGTGCGGCGGACGCTAGATCCAAATCGAGACTTGCGCAATGCGAAGCATCAACTTCGTGTGACGGAGAGCATCGAGAGCCGCCGCCGTTTGGCTGATGAGTTGTTCGCGAACGGTGACTATGCGGACGCGCAGTCTCATTACCGCGCAGCGTTGACGGGCCTGTACGAAACCGATCCCTTATTGCTGTTAGGCGTCGCGCGTTCGCAATTTGCGCTTCGCGACTTTCCAAGCGCGCGCGCCACTTTGGATCTACTCATCGAGAAGAATCCCGAATTTCGATCGCAAGAGGGGCATTTGCTTTACGCCCGTGCGTTAGAGGAAGAAGGCAATCTTGAGAAAGCCGCCGGCGAGTATCGAGTGCTGGTGAAGGGCTACACCGGCGCGGAGGCGCGCTATCGACAAGCGTTGCTGATGCGTCGCATGGGGCAAGAGGCCCAAGCTCGCGCCGCGTTCGAGTTGCTCATCGAAGACGGCGAACTCTCCGCCAAGCACTATCGCCGCGATCAAAAGGAATGGCTGGACGCAGCTAGAAGGGAAGTCGCTAGTCGCTAGTCGCTAGTCGCTAGTCGCTAGTCGTTAGCCAGAGTCGCGGATCTTCTCCTTCTGGCTAGCCGCTAGCGACTAACCACTAGCGACATCACGACCAAAGGTCGTCATTCCTTCGCCGGCCTAAACGGCCACGCCCAGCGAATGAACGCCGCGGCCTTACGGGTTTGAATCCACACTTTGCCTTGCCCCTTGAAGCGGCAGACAAAGCCTTCGCCGGAAAAGAACAGCGATTTGTAGCCGCCCACCTTCATGACTTCGTAGGTGAGCCCGTCGCTGAATGCGACAATGTTGCCGGTGTCGACAACGTAGTCGTGGGTCACGTCGATTTCGATGATGCCGCCATAGCTGTTGAACCAGAGGCTGCCGGTGCCTTGGCAGCGAATGAGGAACAAGCTCTCGCCGGAGAAGAACCCCTTCATCAGGCCCTGCCATTTGCTTTCGACCGCGACGCCCAGCGCCGATGCCAGGAACGCGGAGTTCTGCAAAAACATCGTCTGATTGTCCAGATAGATGTGTCGAACATCGCCGGGTGTTGCAGGCGCCAAACCGATTCGGGCTGGCCCGCCTTGTGCCGTAAATTCGTTCAAGAAGATCGACTCGCCGGTGACGAGGCGTCCCAATCCACCGCGCAACTTCGTCTTCATCGAGACATTGGTATCCATCGTCGCCATCGCCGCGGCTTCGACTTTGATCGTCTCATTCGCCGGCAACTCGACGGTTACGAAGCCATATTCGGGTTGGCCTTCGATGTAATGCCGAAAACCTTTCTGCTCGAGCGGCTGCGTGCGCATCGCGTTCGTCATCGTTGCAACCTCTGCTGCGGAGACTTCAGGCGGCGCGGGCGCGACTTCTTGAGACATGGGGTGAGACACGACAGGCGGCGATTGCGGAATCAATTCCGCACCGACACCGGCCTGCATCAGCATGTCGCAATAGCGTTTGGCCGTGGCCGCGTCGAGACCTTTTTTGACGACAATCTCTTTCCCGCTGACGAGGTACATCGCCTTTTCCGGGTCCATCGCGAACGCGGCGGCGAGCGCGGCAATCACTTGATCCCGGTCTTTGCCGGGTAGTACTTCGCCTGTGGCGGCGACATCGAATAACTTGCTCATGATTGTCCTTGGGCCTTAGCGCGGCTTGAGATCGGGACTCAACAACCCGCCAAAGCTGCGCTGATTGTTGGTTTGGCACCAGACCGTGCCGCGGCCCTTAAAGCGGCAAACGAGGCCTTCGCCGCCCATGATCGAGTGCAGCCAACTGCTGCCGGCTTTACTCAGCGAGAAATTCAACGTTTCGGTAAACGCGACGATGTGCCCCGTATCGACGATGAATTCGCCATCGACCTGTTGCTCGTAAATCGCGCCGAATGAGTTGATGATGACTTTGCCGCTGCCCCTCAGATGCACCCAGAACATGCTTTCGCCGGACAGCAAGTTTTTGAAACCCTCGAAGCCCAAGTCGACTTCCACGCCGCTTTCGCAGGCAACGAAAGATCCGCCTTGCACGATCAACGTTTCGTTCTCGAGCGCACGAACCATCATGTCGCCCGCCAGCGGAGTGCCGAGCCACAGCTCCGCGCCTGCGCGCGGCGACGAGAAGTGATTCAAGAATAGCGATTCGCCGGCGAGCAATCGCTTGACGGCTTTCAGCATGCTGCCGGATTTGCGCTTGTGCGTGGAGGTCGTGATGCCGACGTCGCCGCTCATCGCAATCATGGCGCCGGATTCGGCTGTGATCATTTCGTTCACGCCGAGCACAATGTGGGCGGCCGTATTGGCGGGACGATGTAGAAGTTCGATGTCCATAGTGCGTCCTTAGAATTTCCGCATTAGAACTTAGGATTGAGCCAAGTCGCGAGTTCAGACAGACTGCGCGTTTGAATCACGATCTTGCCGCGGCCGGACACGCGGGTGACCTGGCCTTCGCCGCCGAGCAAGCTCGAAAACAAGCCGCCCGCCATCTGTAGATGCAAGTGAATACCGGGCTCATAAGCAACCAAGTGACTCGTGTCGACGATGAGTTCGCCATCTACTTCGCGCTCGAGCAGCGCGCCGTAAGCGCCAAACCAGACGCGTCCCGGGCCGGTGACCGAAACTTTGAACAAGCCTTCTTTTGCTATGAACGACACGATGCCGGCCCATTTGAGTCCGATCTTGACCATTGGCTCGCAGGCAACGAAGGCGCCTGGTTGCAGGTAGTACGTTTCGCCGCGTTTAAGATCGCGACAAAGCAGGTCGCCGGGAGCGGGTTGTACCAGCGTCAGTTGTCGCGGCATTGAGGCCGTATTCTTGAATTCGTTGATGAAAATCGATTCGCCACCAAAGACCTTGCGCAGAATGGCGCCGATCAATCCGCCGTTCAATCGCGCACGCATGTCGATGTCGGCCGCCATGCTGGCCATCGCGCCGGATTCGGCTATAACCGACTCGTTCGGGCCAAGCGTGACCTGTATGTGCGCGAACGCGGGCGCGCCTTCTATCTTGGCCTTCATTTTTTCTGCTCCGAAGATTCGGTCGGGGATTGGGGGTCAAGAGGCTCATGCGTTGCAAACGCGCGTACCTTCGACTTTAGCTCTTCGAACGGACGTTGCAAATCGCGGTAGGGGCCTTGTTGTTCGGCTGCAAGCTGCTTGATATGAGCGATGCGCTTTTCTGTCAATGGATGCGTGCGCAAAAACTCGGGCAAATCCGTCAAGACATCCGCGGATTTTTCGCCCAGCTGTTCTTTCGCTTTTTTACGAACGGCCGCTTCTTCTGCGCGAATCTTGCCGAAGAATATCGCCATGCCGGCGGCATCCACGCGCGCGCGCTCAAGGAGGTTATAGCCTTCTTCATCCGCTGCGGTTTCGAATCCGCGAGAGTAATTCTGCGAGAGCAGGAAGGGCGCGGCGGCTCCCAACGTTGTCAGCAGCCCGCCCGCGTCGCCGATGACCGCCTGAAATACCAACCATGCACCACTCTTTGCGATGATGCCGCGCGTGCCGTGGCGTTCGGTAACGTGTGCAATCTCGTGCGCCAGCACGCCAAGCAGTTCATCCGCACTATCGGCGCGCAGCAGCAGTTCCGAATGAATGACGACATAGCCGCCGGGCAATGCGAAGGCGTTGATGGATTTTTCGTTCGCGATGTAGAAGTGAAATTGATACGGCGATTTGCCTAACGCCTCGACGAGAGGCGCAGTCAATTCCTTCAACAAGGGGTCCGCTTGCTCCGCGGGCATGAAGTCGGACTGCACTTGAATTTGGCCCAGCGCGGTCTTGCCGAGTTGCTCTTCCCAGCTGTAGGGAATCTGCCGAACTGCGAGCGACGCGAAGTAGTCGATGTTCAAGACAAAGGCCAACGGCGTCGCAACGATCAATAAGCAGCAGGCAATCAAAACACTCCAGTTGCGGATCCGCTTGTTGCGCATGACGCGTAACGATTCGACCAGCTCCGGATGCGAGATCAGCACCGGGTCGTGCAGGATCGTTCGATCGGACGTATAGATGGACAGGTCGGGTTCGTTGGGGTGCGCGATGAAGATCAGCCGGTCGCTCGCACCGCCGATGGTTAATTTGGCTCGATTCAGCGGGACGAAGAATTCCGATCGTTCGCCGCGGAATCGAAAGCCCAACTCGCTGACCGTCAAGTCGCCGCCGGCTCGGCCGCGTTCCAATGACGGATGAGCGGCCTGTGCCGCGTAGCGTCGCCATGTGGTTAGGGGGCTGGCCTCCAACTTCTACTTCCAAATGTAGTTACGGTCGCGCAGCCTAACCAAGCATTGAGGTAGTCGCAATAGTTCGGACGCACCCCGGCGGCTTGCATGCTTTGGCGGCCGCTATTTCGCCGAGCAGAAAAGTTTCCGAAAACCCCTTTTACGCAAACCCCTTTAAGCGAGTGGCGAGCGGCAAATCAGAGCGCGGACGGGGCAGGGCGGGGTCGATTGCAGTACACTCGCCGGCCGCAAACGTGAGTCCAAACGATTTTACGAGTTGCGCGTTTAGCGCCTATTTACGATGTGGAGAGCAGCATGACTTTGTTCGATTTGACCGGTAAGACCGCCATCATCACGGGATCTTCGCGCGGAATTGGCCGCGCCATTGCGGAACGCATGGCGGAACACGGTGCAAACGTCGTGATCTCTTCTCGCAAACCCGGCCCGTGCGAGGAGGCCGCTGCTGCAATCAATCAAGCGCGCGGTCGTCGTGCCGCGATCGCGGTTCCCGCCAACATTTCGAGCAAAGAAGATTTGCAGAATTTGGTGAACGAGACCAATCGCGAGTTCGGCAGAGTCGACATTGTCGTGTGCAATGCCGCGTCCAATCCGCACTACGGCCCAATGAGCACGATTACGGATGACGCGTTTCGTAAAGTCATGGACAACAACGTGCTGGCCAATCACTGGCTCATTCAGATGGTGTTACCGCAAATGATCGAGCGCAAAGACGGCGCGGTGATCATCGTCTCGTCGATCGGCGGCTTGCGCGGTTCGCCCGTCATCGGCACGTACAACATCTCAAAGGCTGCCGATTTCCAGTTGGCGCGCAACTTGGCGGTGGAAAACGGTCCGCACAACATTCGCATCAATTGCATAGCGCCCGGCCTGATCAAAACGGACTTCGCGAAAGCGTTGTGGGATAACCCGGAGACGCTGGCTCGTTCAACGCAACATGCGCCGCTGCGCCGCATCGGCGAACCGGACGAGATCGCGGGCGCCGCAGTATTTCTAGCGAGTCGCGCGGGCAATTTCATGACCGGGCAAGCGATCGTGATCGATGGCGGGGTCACAATCTGAGATGAGGCTGTAGGCCCTAGCCAGATTAGATTCAGATTGCATCGAACGAGTATGCTTGCCTACAGCCTACAGCCTACAGCCTACAGCCTACAGAGGCTTCGATTAGGGCTTGGCTGAGTTCTTGGCAGGCGCTTTCTCTTGTTCGCGTGCGCCAGCCAATATTCCAAGCATCGCGTAGTTGCCCTCGTGGCAGGCGTACTCGAATAAATCCTGCGGCGACGAATTGAAGCTGGCCTCACCGCGCCAAGGCTGCGAGTAGAGCGACGAATCTTCGACCGTGTAGGTGTACAAGATTTGCTCACGCGAATAGCGGGAAAATCGCTCGGTGACTTTTGCGTTGGCCGTTAAGTACGCTGGGTGCGGAAAGCGCTCGTGGAGCGGACCGAAATTGGTCGTTTCAACGACTAGTGTGTCGCCTTCCCACCATCCGATGGAATCGCCGAACAATAAGCGGATCTGCGCAGGCAGATGTTTACTGTTGAGTCGGACAACGCGTGAGTGACGCACCATTTCCGACAGAATCACAACGTGTGTGTCGGTCTGCACGATCTGATAGTTATTGTTGTACAGGCCGTTGACGATCGGCGGGCCGGTTCTACCCGTCGTCGCCAGGCAGCGATCGCCAAGCGGCCTCCCTTCGGGACCGTCGTAATTTTCGGCCAGGTGCCGCATGCGCGCCGCATGCGCGCGGCCTGCTTCCGAATAAGGAATGCGCCCATTCTCTGGAGACACAATCCATGAAGAGCGGTACTCGCCTTTGACTCGTCCCACCGCGAGACCGGGATCGATCCAAAACGCGTTGTAGCCACGGCCCGCCGCTAAGTCGGCGCCATCGAGCTGGGTGTTGCTGGGCGGACGGTCGCCGTCTTCGGCGCGTACCCGGCTGGCCCGATCGTCGCGCATCGACATGTCATTCGCTTCACGAGCGCTCAAAACAAGCTTATCGATGCCGACTGGCCGCTCGAGCTGGGTAACGGACGAATTGGTCCACAGTCCCTGCAAATCGGGTTTGCCACCGCTGCGGGGTAGCGAGGTTTGCGCATGGGCCGCGCTGATCGCGAACCAAAACCCTAAGAAGACGAAGATACGTTGGATGGAAGGCGTCATTTGGATGGGGCGGTCGGCTACCGGCTACCGACTTCCGGTCCGAGTACTTAAAGGTTCATACGTTGTCCCACCGGTAGTCGGGAGCCGGTGGTCGGTAGCCCAGTTCTGATTGCGCCACGTCATTTGCTGGGCAGTGTAGCGGAATCGCGCTAGGCTTTAGCCCATGAACGAAACGGCGCTGGAAAGGTTAGAGCTCAAGGTTGCATACCTTGAACGGGCAAACAACGATTTGAGCGATGTGGTGTATCGCCAGCAGGGCGAGATTGACGCGTTGCGCGTGCAGCTGCAGCGCGTCGATGCCCGCATGACGGCGTTGCAGCAAGAAGAGCCGCCGTACACGCAAGAAGAAGAGCGACCGCCGCACTACTAGACTGATTCTCAGGTCTGCATAAGTGGGTCCCACTCGACGGCTGTCAGGCGTCGGATTAAGCTGCCCAGCAATTGCACGACAGATGCAAGCCCTATGACCACCGAGGCAGAATACATGTTGCTTGAGTTCGCGCTGCGCGACGCGGGACTCGATTTCACGCAACTGATCGATGCGATGCCATTGATGGTCTGGGTGACGCGCATGGATGGGCAGTGCGAGTTCCTGAATCAACGATGGGCGGAGTACGTCGGTGTGCCTGCAGAATCGCTGACAGGCAAGCATTGGCTACAAAGCGTCCACCCGCAAGATCGCGAAGCCGTCGCCAAATGGTGGCAGGATGCGGTGCGCAGCGGCCAAGGCTTGCAGATCGATTTCCGCATTCGGCGCCATGATGGCGTGTACAGATGGTTCGATAGTCGCGCCAACGCACTCCGTGACGCCCAGGGCAACATCGTAAAATGGTGCGGCGTCAATATCGACATCGACGATGCGCATACCGCACGACTGGCGCTCATCGAAAACGAGGAACGCCTGCGCTATGTGTCGCAGGCGACGTACGACTCCGTTTATGACTGGGATATTCGCGCCGGGATCGTCCGCAACAACGAAGCCTATCAAGAGTTGTTTGGGGTGCCGGCTGTGGTGCACACCGACGATCGCTGGTGGGAGCGCCATATCCATCCGGAAGATCGCGGACGAGTGTTTGAGAATGCCAACACCATGTTCCGTGCGCATCGAACGCAATGGTCGGACGAATATCGACTCCGCCGGCCTGACGGCGATTTCGCCACCGTCATCGATCGAGGCTACGTGCTCTACGACACCGAGCAACGGCCGACTCGGATGATTGGAGCAATGCTGGACATCACCGATCGCAAGCACGCCGAGCAAACGCTGCGCGACCAGCAATCGCGCTTGAGTTCCGCGCTTGAAAACGGAGGCATGGCCACCTGGATTTGGGACGTGACGGCCGACAAGATTTGGTGGGACGAAGCTGCGTATCGCTTATGGGGGCGAACGCCGCGCGAACTGCCGGAGATATCGCTGGCTACCGTGATTACGTTGATGCATCCCGAAGATCGCGAAAGCGTGCAGAAGGCGAGCGAGGAGTTTTTCCGTACCGGCGTCGATACCGCAGCCGAGTTTCGAACGGTGCGGCCCGATGGCGCGCTCCAATGGCTGTTCGTGAAAGGCAAAATAGAACGCGACGCTGCCGGCAAGCCGATTCGCATGGCGGGCATCTACGTCGACATCACTCATCGCAAACGCGTGGAAGAGACGCAGCTTCGCTCGCAGAAGATGGAAGCGTTGGGCACGTTGGCCGGCGGCATTGCCCATGACTTCAACAATATCCTGCTTGCGGTCAGCGGCAACGCCAAGCTTGCCATCGAGGATATGACGCAGCTGTTGCCGTCCGATCATTCGGTGCATCGCAACTTGCGAGAAATCGAGCGCGCTAGCGCGCGTGCAACCGATTTGGTGAAGCGTATTCTCGCTTTTAGTCGGCAACAGGAAACCAAGGATGAGATCGTACAGCTGCGTCCCATCGTCGAAGAGGCGGTGCGACTGTTGCGACCTACATTGCCGGGCGCGGTGGAGGTTCGCCAGTCGTTCGCGAACAGCCTGCCGTCCGTAGCAATCGATTCGATTCAATTCCATCAAGTCATCATGAATTTGATCACCAATGCCGCCCAATCCATCGGCGATCGGCGTGGCGTCATCGGCATTGGCGTCAGCGTGCAACGCAATGACTCGACGGCGCCGCCCGAGGTCGCAAAATTAGCCGGCGACGAATACGTGTGTCTCACCGTCAGCGATAGCGGCGACGGGATAGCGGAAGGCGCGCTCGATCGGATCTTCGATCCCTTCTTTACGACCAAGGAAGCGGGGCAGGGCACCGGGTTAGGATTGGCGGTCGTGCATGGCATCGTGACTTCCCACGGCGGCATCGTCGCGGTCACGAGTGAACCCGGGAACGGTGCTACGTTCCGCGTGCATTTTCCCGCGGTGCGAACCGCCGGCGTTCACGCGACACCGTTACCCTCCCGCGCAGCGGCGCGCAGCCAAGGCGAGCACATCCTTTACGTCGATGACGAAGAGCCGTTAGTCTTTCTCGTCGCCAACGTCCTCGAGCGATTGGGCTATCGCGTGACGGGGTGCATCGATCCGGTGGAAGGCTTGCGGCAATTTCGAATGAATCCGCACGCCTTCGATGCGGTCGTGACCGACCTATCGATGCCGGGGCTAAACGGTTTCGAGCTCATCAATGCAATGCATGCAGTGCGGCGGGATATTCCGGTGCTGCTGACTTCTGGCTATGTCCGCACGGAAGATCGCGAGCGTGCGCGAGCCATCGGCATTCAAGAACTGATTTTGAAGCCGAATACCGTGGAAGAGTTGGGGCAAGCGATTGATAGAGTGCTGCGGCGCGAGAATGATGTGTGATGGCGGAATCGAGACTCGGGATTCGAGACTCGGGACTCGGGACTCGGGATTCGTTAGAGGGAAACCGAGATCCATGTATTTCGGAAGTCTCGAATCTCGAATCTCGAGTCCCGAAGTGCAGCGATTAGAAAGGAATCTTGATTCCGGCATTTCGGACGAGTCTCGAATCCCGAGTCTCGAGTCGATCAAGCAATCACCCATCATCCCGGCGCCGCTGGCTGTTCAGTCCATCTCCTGTAGTTCTGCAGCGCCGCATCGCGGCTAGCCTTCAAATCGACGATGGGCCTCGGATAGGTTTTCCCCAACGTGATGCCCGCCTTCGTGAGTTCGTCCTCCGACGCTGTCCATGGAGAATGAATGTGCTTGTTCGAAAGTCTGCCGATTTCCGGCAGCCACCGGCGCAGGTAAATGCCCTCGCCGTCGAAGCGTTCGCTTTGCAGCACAGGATTGAAGATGCGGTAGTACGGCGCCGCATCTGCACCGCTCCCGGCCACCCATTGCCACCCCAAGGAGTTACTGGCGAGGTCCGCATCGACGAGCGTCTCCCAAAACCAGCGCGCGCCTTCGCGCCAATGGATGCCTAGATTCTTCGTGAGCACCGATGCGACGATCATGCGCACGCGATTGTGCATGGTGCCGGTGGTCCAGAGTTCTCGCATGCCGGCGTCGACGAGCGGAATGCCTGTCTTGCCGCCTTGCCACGCGCGTAGACCCGCGGAGTCTTTCTTCCACTTGAGTCCGATGAATTTTGAATTGAAAGGCTCGTCGGTCGTTTGGGGGAAGTGATAGAGGAGATGATGTGCGAATTCACGCCAGCCAAGTTCGCGCAAGAATGCAGCGACTCCTTGAGCGTTGCGCGCCGTGTGAGTTGTACCCAGCAACGCAGCACACAATTGGCGCGGGCTGATTTCCCCAAAATGCAAATGCGGTGAGAGTAGCGACGTACCCGCGACAGCTGGCCGGTCCCGTGCGTCGGGATATTGATCGCTTACCCCTTCAAAAATTTGCAGCCGCCTAAGAGCGCCGCGCTCTCCTGGCTGCCACTTGGCAGCGATGCCGATGTCCCAAGCGACAGTGGGCAGAAGTTGCAGTGAATCTAGTGTGCCGGTGACAAGTTGCCGATCTAAAGTGCCGATTGTTTTGGGAGCAGGTAGTGGTGGCGCGACTTGATCGAGTTGCGCTGCGCACACGCGCCAATAGGGCGTGAAGACTTTGAAGGGGGTTCCTTGTTGCGTGCGAATCGCCCAAGGCTCAAAGAGTAACGCGGCGTTGTGACTCTCAACCTCGACGCCATCTTCCTGCAACGACACTTTGACCTTCGTGTCCCGTGCAACGATTGCAGGCTCGTACAATCGATTCCACACGACCAGTGTCGCTTCGCTTTCGCGTATCAAATCGCGAAGCGCCGCTAGCGATGGACCCGTACGCACGATCAACCGTTGGTTACGTTTCGCAAGCGCTTCATTTAGAGACGTGAGGCTGTGATGCAGCCACCATTGGCTTGCGGCGCCGGGCTGCCACGGCTGTTCTTCGTCCGGCGCGTGAATGTAAGCGAGCACCACGCGATCGGCGCGCTCGCACGCGTACTGAAGGGCGGGATTGTCGGTGAGTCGCAGGTCGCGCCGCAGCCAGTAGAGGGCGACGCGATGCACGAGTGCGCGGCGCTAGGCGGCGCTACGCAGCGTCGCGATGCGCACTTCGAGCGGCGGGTGGCTGGCAAAAAGCTTCGACAGCTTGCCGCCGGTGATGCCGAATGCGCGCATCTGTTCCGGCAGCGGCGCACTGTGGCGTTGCTGCAGGCGCTCGAGCGCGCTGATCATGTTTTGGCGGGTGGATAGCTTCGCGCCGCCGGCATCGGCGCGGAATTCGCGGTAACGCGAGAACCACGCGACGATCATGCTTGCCAAAATACCGAGTACGATTTGCAGCACCATTACGATCGCAAAATAGAAAGGTCCGGGCCCGCTGCGGCGGTCGCGATTGCCGCTCACCATGTTGTCGATGATGCCGCCGATGATGCGCGATAGAAAAATGACGAACGTGTTCACGACGCCCTGAATCAACGTTAGGGTCACCATGTCGCCGTTGGCTACGTGGCTGATTTCATGTCCTAAGACAGCTTCGGCCTCACGCTCGGACATGACGTTGAGTAGCCCGGTGCTGACCGCGACAAGCGCGGCATTGCGGCGCGCGCCGGTTGCGAAAGCGTTCATATCGGGGGACTCGAAGATGCCTACTTCGGGCATCGTGATGCCGGCTGCATCTGCTTGTCGCTTCACCGTGTTCAACAGCCAGATTTCTTTGGTGTTGCGCGGTTCGGTGATGACGTACACACCCATCGAGCGTTTCGCCATCCACTTAGACGTCGCCAGCGATATAAAAGAGCCGCCAAAGCCCATGATGGCGGCCATGATTAGCAGTGCAATTGGATCTTGGCCATTGCGAGCGAGCATGTCGTCGATACCGAACGCCTTCATCACGACGCTCATCACGACCAACACCGCGATGTTCGTGGTGGCAAAGAGAAAAATACGCTTCATGGAGGCCCTGCTTGCAACACCGCTACGATCGATTGGACCGTAGCGGGTAGTCTTGGGTTCGGTGGCGGAAGTTCAAGAGGCCTCGCGGGAGCGACACTCCGACAAAGCGGCCTTGGGCGAATTTAGAGTGATATGCCTGCCGGCTGACGCCGCCTAATTGATTGCGGCCTGCTTGATTGCCGCCTAGATACTTTTCGGCGCGCTAATTTCGATCGGCGTATTCGTCGTCGTCGTCGAGGTCGTCGTCCTCTTCTTCATCGTCGTCTTCCCAATCGTCATCCTCGTCGTCCTCTTCCTCTTCTTCCTCTTCTTCGTCTTCGACTTCGTCCTCAGAACCGGACCAACCCTCAGGCTCTGTGGTCTGATCCAAATCCAGCTCATGCCAAGTGTCGAGATCGATTTCCTCGACGTCGCCGTTCTCGTACTGAACCTCGATGATTTCCTCATCGGGATCCACGGACATCACTTGAAACACTTCAGACGCGTCCAGGTCTTTGTACCACTGCCCGGCAACCGGGTCGAAATCTCTTGCCACTTGACACCTCGAAGATTGGAACGGATGCGCGTTGCAACGATACGCATCCGGCGGAACGCATCTTAGGGGGTCGCGCTTGACGAGGCAACGGCAAAACCAGGGGGACTCGGCGGCCGTTGCCCCCGTCCGCGACCATCTTGCGGTGGGGTTCGTTTGGAGAAAATCGAACGAATCGTTAGTGAACCGGGTGAGTCAGCGCCTCTTATCTACCTTGATCTAAATAGCGACCGGAATGGATGCGGGTTGGATTCGCCAGATCGAATTCTATTGGCGTGAATTCGGACGATCTGAATTGACTCCCAGCGCTACCGCGACTCGCAGCCGACCCGAGACACGGCGCCGATCTCCAGGCAAAATCCACGGCCGCCCATCAGAAACCTAACTCATCCCCAATGTCCGCCCGCGTCCGCAAATCCGCCCAACCTTTGATCCAAGCCAAGCGCGTGGTCATCAAGATCGGCTCTGCGTTGCTGGTCGAGCAAGCGTCGGGACGCCTGAATCGGGCTTGGCTCGAGACCTTGGCCGCTGACATCGCAAAACTGCGCGCGCGTGGACAAGAGGTCATTCTGGTCTCCTCGGGCGCCATCGCGCTTGGCCGACGACACCTCGGCCTGCCGTCAGGTCGGCTGAAATTGGAAGAGAGCCAGGCCGCCGCGGCCGTGGGTCAAATCCGGCTCGCGCATGCATGGAAAGATGTGCTTGATGCGCACGAATTGACGGTTGCGCAGATTTTGCTGACCTTCGGCGACACCGAGGAACGACGCCGCTACCTCAATGCGCGTAGCACGTTAGGAGCCTTGCTGCGACTGGGCGCGATTCCGTTCATCAACGAGAACGATACTGTTGCGACCAGCGAGATTCGCTACGGCGACAACGATCGCTTGGCCGCGCGTGTCGCGCAGATGATCAGCGCGGATTGTCTCGTCCTGTTATCCGATGTCGACGGGCTGTACACCGCGGACCCGACCAAGGATCCGAGCGCGGTCTTTATTCCGGAAGTGCGCGGCATCACGCCGGATATCGAGCGCATGGCCGGTGGTTCGGCATCCGCCGTCGGCTCGGGTGGGATGGCCACCAAAATCGCGGCGGCACGTATCGCCGTCGCTGCGGGTTGTCATATGTGCGTAACGTTGGGTCGGGAGATGCATCCTCTCAAACGCTTGGAGGCGGGAGAGCGCTGCACCTGGTTCTATCCGGCGGCCACGCCCTCGACTGTCCGCAAACAATGGATTGCCGGTACCTTGAAGCCGGCGGGCGAGTTGCGAGTCGATTCGGGCGCAGTAGCGGCCTTGCGGCGGGGTAAGAGTCTTTTGCCGGCAGGTGTCATTCGCGTTTCGGGCAAATTCGAGCGCGGCGATGCGTTGGTTGTCGTCGATGCGGAAGGATTCGAGCTGGCACGCGGGTTGTCGGCTTATTCGAGCGACGACGCGGGGCGGATCGTCGGTCGCAAGTCCGGCGAAATCGAAGCCATCCTGGGCTATCGTGGACGCGATGAGATGATTCATCGCGACGACTTGGTTGTGACAGGGCAGGAAGGCGCGCAAGCGTAACTTGCGCTGTGCGCTGTGGGCTGTGGGCTATGGGCTGTAGGCTGTAGTCAGAATTTAGTAAAACCAAAGCGGGAACGGATAACTTTTCGAACTCTCGTTCTTGCTACAGCCTACAGCCTACAGCCCACGGCCTACGGCCCATGTCCTCGCCAGCGCGCGCTCGCCGCTTCTGTGGCAGTATTCAAGCCATCTCCCAGGAATCGACTATGGCGGCGCAAATCACGCAAGCGGCTGCACCTAGCAGTCAGGACGAACTCCATCGCGTCATGGACGCCATCGGCCAGGCGGCTGTGGCGGCGGCGAGCCGTCTTGCCTTGGTTACGACCGCAACCAAGAACGCGGCGCTCCAAGGCATGGCCGCGTCCCTGCGCCGTAACGTGTCCAAAATTCTGGCTGCCAACGAATCCGATATGCGCGGAGCGCAAGCGCGTGGGTTGTCGAGCGCGATGTTGGATCGCCTCAAGCTCGATGCGGGTCGCGTCGAAGATATCGCGCGCGGCATCGAAGACATTGCCCTGTTACCCGATCCGATTGGCGATGTCATCGCTGACTGGACTCGCCCGAATGGTATGCGCATTCAGCGTGTTCGCGTTCCGCTGGGAGTCATTGGCATTATTTACGAAAGTCGACCGAACGTGACGGCGGACGCCGGCGCTCTCTCTTTGAAATCCGGCAATGCCGCGGTGTTGCGCGGCGGATCGGAAAGCCATGCTTCCAGTCAAGCGATCCATGAATCATTGGTCGATGGATTGCGTGTCGCCGGCTTGCCTGAAGCCTGTATCCAGCTTGTTCCGACCACCGATCGCGCGGCTGTCGGCTATTTGCTCGGGTCGATGACGGACTACATCGATGTCATCGTGCCTCGCGGCGGCAAGAGTTTGATCGCCCGAGTGCAACAGGATGCACGAGTGCCGGTGATCGGACATCTCGAAGGCAACTGCCACGTGTACGTCGATCGAGATGCGAGCGTTACGATGGCTCGCGACATCGTGATGAACGCTAAGCTGCGTCGCACCGGCATTTGCGGTTCGGCCGAAACAGTATTGTTCGATCGCGCCGCCGCGACGACGCACATTGCGCCGGTCATCAAGGCGTTGCTCGACGCAAAATGCGAAGTGCGAGGCGATGCGGCCGTGCAGAGCATCGATAGTCGGGTCGTGGCCGCGAAGGAAGACGACTGGTACACCGAATATCTTGACGCCATCATTGCCGCGAAAGTGGTCGAAGGCGTCGATGACGCGATCGCGCATATCGCCAAATACGGCTCGGCGCATACGGACAGCATCGTGACCGACAACGCCGCGACAGCTGAGCGGTTCCTGAACGGTGTCGATAGCGCAATCGTGTTGCATAACGCCTCGACGCAATTTGCGGACGGCGGACAGTTTGGAATGGGCGCCGAGATCGGGATCTCCACGGACAAGTTCCATGCGCGCGGTCCGGTCGGCGTCGAACAATTGACCAGCTACAAGTACAAGGTGCGCGGGACCGGCCAGCTCCGTCCTTAAGCGCGCACCTGAGAATAAGAATGAGCGCAATGTTGAGATCGCTTCGGTTCGCTTTGCTTTGTCTGGCTGCCGGTACCGTACAGGCGCAAGACGCGCTACCCGCCAAGGACAGTCTGTTCGCGGCACCCACGGCGTCGCTCGAAGCGGCGCGGCAACAACAGGTCGATGTACTGGCGCCCACCACCTTTGCACAAGCAGTATCGGCGCTGGGCGAAGCAGAGAAAGACTACGAAAAGGCGCGCAAGCTTGAGCGCATTCGCGAAGGCATCGCCAAGAGCAATGCATCGTTGGCTGAAGCAACCCGGTTTGCCCAAACTGCGCGTACTGCGCTTGCGACACCGCTTAAAGCGCGCGATGACGCATTGGCTGCGCAAGCTGACCAATTGGCGCGCGAGTCTTGGCAGCGGGCCGCGGAAAGATTTGCGGATGCTGCCAGTAAGGTCGAGAAAAACGATGTGCTCGGTGCGCAGAAGCGCGGTGCGGAAGCAGAAGTATTGTTGCGCGACGTCGAGCTGCTCGGCCTCAAAGCCGGCATCCTGGGCGAAGCGCAAGCGTTGATTGCGAAAGCGGATGCAGCCAAAGTGGCGGAAGTCGCGCCGCGCTCGTTAACCGCCGCCAAAAAATTCGTACAGCAGGCTGATCAGGAAATTACCCGCAGCCGCTATGACGCCGATGTGCCGCGTTCGCTGGCGGCGCAAGCATTGTATGAGGCGCGTCACGCGTTGTTCTTGGCCGAAACGATTCGACCTCTACTGGACAGAAAAAAAGAAGAGTTCGCGATGGAAGAATTGCTGCTCAGCTGGGAAGAACCGCTTAAGCGAATGGCCGCCGAAGTGGGCTCGAACGCGCGCTTCGACGAAGGCTATCTTCGGCCGCTCCAGGAATTGCTGGAGCGCATTCAGCAGCTGCAGCGCGACGCGCGCAAATCCAAGCAAGACGTCGAGGATCGCGATGCGCAGTTGACGATACTGAACAGCGAAATTAGACGACTCGAAGATAAATTGGGCGGTGTGTCCGACGAGCGCGTGGCGCTGCAACGGCGGCTGGATACGCAAGCACAGCAACGCGCAAACATTGCGCAGGTGGAAGCAACATTTACGCCCGCTGAAGCACGCGTGTATCGGCAGAGCGACGACCTGGTCATCTCCTTGAGCGGCGTGACCTTCCCAGTTGGCAAGAGCGTGATCGATCCGTCGAGCTTCGGCCTGCTCGGCAAAGTGCGCGACGTTATCAAGTTGTTTGCCAATGCCGGATTGATCGTCGAAGGTCATACCGACGGCGACGGCACTGAGTCCGCGAATTTAATCCTGTCGCAGGACCGCGCTGATTCGGTGAAGCAGTACCTGATCTCTAACGCCGGTGTCGACGCAGAACGCATTAGCTCGATCGGCTACGGCGAATCGCGGCCGGTAGCGAGCAATCAGAATGCCGAAGGCAAGGCGCGCAATCGCCGCATCGACCTTGTCATGCACATTGGCGCAGCGCCCGCACCGTAATCAATGAAAGCCCGAGTACTGATTTCGATAGTCGCGCTTCTGGCATTAGTCGGCTGCGCCACCCCAGGTGCGCCGAAGTCGCAATCCGATTCGATGTTTGTGGTTGAGAATTACTTCGCGGCGCTGAACCGGCGCGACGCGTTAGCGCTCATTGCCTATGTATCGCCCGATGTCGAATGGTTTTCGATGGTGGGCGGCGAGCGGGTGCAGGAAGTATCCGGTCGCGAGGCACTGGTCGCGACGCTCAAGCAATACTTCGAGCGCACGGCGGAAACGAAATGGAAGATCGAGGGCGTTACCGCGACGGTTGGCAAGCTTGCAGTGACAGAGCGCTCCGAATGGACCGAAAACGGCGCGACTCAATCGCGGACGACACTGGGGGTTTTCGAACTCGACGATGGCCGGATTCGGCGCATCACGTACTTTTTGGATCGATAGCGCCGGCGAACATCGCCGGCGCCATGTCGGCCAGTCTTACTTATCGGCTTGCAGCGCTTCGTACACGAGCTTAGTCGAGTCGGCGCGGAAGTTGACGGCACCTTGGCCCGCATTCCCGCGGCGCTGAATCATACCGATGAAGAACAAATCGTTCTTCGGGTCGATCCAGAACCAAGTGCCCGCGATACCGCTCCAGTAATAGGAGCCCGCCCCTTGCTTCGAGTTCGCGGCAGCGGGGTCGTACACAACGGCGAAGTCCAATCCAAAGCCTGTACCGGCCAATCCTGAATTTGGACGCGTGCCATCGCTATACAGGCGCAAGCTGCCGATGTGATTCTGCGCCATCAAGGCCACGGATTCGGGCTTGATGATGCGCTTGCCGTCGAGTTCGCCTTTGTTGAGCAACATTTGACAGAAGCGCGCGTAGTCGTGCGTTGTCGAGACTAAACCACCGCCGCCGGACTCGACATGATTGTCGTCGAAGTAACCACGGCCCGGTTGCTCCGGAAACACCGCAAGCTTGGCGCCAGCGCGGTTCCATTCGTAAACTTCAGTGAAGCGCGAGCGATGCTCTTCCTTCAAGAAGAAGCGAGTTTCGGTCATCGCCAGCGGTCGCAGGATATGTTTATCGAGGTAAGCGCCGAATTTTTCGCCGGAGAGGCGCTCGACGATTAATCCTTGGATGTCGACAGCGATGGAGTATGACCAACGCTCGCCGGGCTGCGCCAGGAGCGGTAACTTCCCGACCGTATCGATCATCTCCTTCAAGTTCGCCTTGCCGAGCGGGTTCTGCGCACGGAATGCGTCGTCAACCGGATTGCCGGCCGACAGTCCGTAGCCGAAACCGGCGGTGTGTGTCATCAACTCGCGCATCGTCGCAGGACGATTGACGTTGACTGTCGTTTCCTTGCCCTCGACCACCTTCAAGACTTTGAGACCTGCGAGTTCCGGAACGAACTTCGTGACCGGGTCATCCAGCTTCCACAGACCTTTTTCGTACAGCTGCATCAACGCGACGCCCGTGATCGGCTTCGTCATCGAATAGATACGGAACAACGAATTCGGATTCATCGGCGCGCCGGTCTCAAGCGCTTGCACGCCGTGATGATTGAACGCGGCAACTTGTCCATGGCGCACGAGCAACGTGATGACGCCCGCTACTTCCTTTTTATCGACGGCTTCTTTCATGCGCGCATCGAGCGCGGCCAAGCCGGCGGTAGAAAAGCCGGCCTTGTCGGCGGCCGCATCGGCCGGGAGCGGCCACTGGCCGCGGGGGCCGGTTGTGGCGCAGGCCGCAAAGACTAAGGCCGCCGCGAAAACGGTCAGCCGCATCGCATTCTTTATTTGTAATGGCTTGATCTGTAATGATGAAAGCATTCGAAACTCCCCCAAAGCGCCGGGTTGAGTGCGCAGCCGCGAAGCCTACCAGTGGGCAAGCCGTACGGCGTCCGCTTTGGCAATTCGTAACAATCTGCGGGCATAGTGGTCCGCAACGACACGAGGGCGATGACATTGCCGGGGCGCTGGCATAGCATTTACGACCCGGCCGCTCGACGTGGCCAGCTTAACGGTGCGATGTATGAGTTTGTCCCTGCGAGAGCAGTTGTTGGCCGCCGGTCTAGTCACCCAAAAACAGGTGCAACAGGCGGACAAAGATCAATCGAACCAACAGCATCGGCACAAGAAGACGGTCGGTAAATCCGCGCCGCCGCCCAAGCCCACTGCGGCGCAGCGCGCGCACGAAGAAAAAGCGGCGCGCGATCGCGAACTCAACAAGAAGAAAGAGGAGAAGGCTGCGCGTCGCGCCCGCGCGGTCGCCATCAATCAATTGGTGGAGCAGAACCGAATCCCGCGCGTCGAAGACGAGAATCCGGAGTTTTATAACTTCGTGGACGGCGGCAAGATTTATCGTATCGCCGTCAAGGACGATTCGCGTGATCGAGTAGTCGACGGAGCGCTGGTCGTTGCGCGCTATCGCGGATTTTTCGCCTTGGTACCCAAGGAGGCCGCGGAGAAGATTCGCGCCATCGATTCGAACGCGGTGCTCGAATACAAAGCTGAGTCGACCACTGCCGACGAGAACGATCCCTACAAGGATTTTGTCGTTCCCGACGATCTGAAGTGGTAAGTCCGTTGCCGAGGACGCTGAGCTAGCGAATGATTTTTGCGGTGGCCACAAGTCTTGCCGTCGATGTGGCCCTTGCGATCAGCGTACCCGCTTCGTCCATCAGTTTCGCTTCCAGAAAGGCAATTGTTTTGCCGAGCTGTACCACGGTGGCTTCACCGAACAACTTGCCGACTTTCGCGGGCGCCAGGTAACTGACGTTCATGTCGATCGTCGCGGTGTACCACTCGCCGTGAGTCTTCGCGAAAACGGCTGGGCCCATCGTGTCGTCAAGCATCGCGGCAAGAAAGCCGCCCTGAATGAATCCGGCCGGGTTACAAAACTCGCGTTTTCCGTCGAAGGCGATGCGTATCCACCCAGATTCCGGTTTTACTTCTACGAGGTCCCAGCCAAGCAGGACAGCGCAAGGCGGGGCGGGCAAGGCATCGAGTGCGGATGAGGTCATGGCGGTCTCCTTAAGGCTAGCGTACACGCAGTCACTGACAGCGTCATGTCACAGGAGCGTTGACTCCGCGGCGGGAACTCGTGCTGAGCTTCTGAGTTACTATTGTTCACGTTCTCTGTGCGCATCTCTTCGATGACCGATAAACCCAACAAATCGCTGGAAGCTTTAACTCGCAAGGTCACGAACCTCGACGAGCGATCGATCGACGAATTGTATGGATTGGAACCCGTTTATCGCCCAGACGAGATTATTTCGGATCGAAGCGAGCCGACGACGTTCGTCAAAGTGCAATGCCCCTATTGCGCGGAGCAGTACGACACGTCGGTAGATCTCACCGCGGGATCTTTCGTGTATGTCGAGGACTGCCAGATTTGTTGTCAGCCCATCGAGTTGTATGTCGAGGTAAACGACGCGGGCCGCTTGCGCGCGGTGAATCCGCAGAGGATGGACTGAGGAAGGCTACAGGCTACAGGCTACAGGCTACAGGCTGCAGCCAGAGTTCAGGAAAATTCCACGCGACGCGGATCGCTTTTGGGATTGGACGCTAGCCAGCAAGTCTGTGGCAGATCACTACTTCCACGTCTCGTCGAGTTTCTGGCTGCAGCCTGTAGCCTGCGGCCTGTAGCCTAACGATCATGCGCATGCTCCGCGCAGCGCTCACAATTCACCCAGCCTGAGTTGCCGCTGACGTAGTGTTCCTTCTTCCAGATCGGTACTCGGTGCTTCACTTCGTCGATGATGTAGCGGCACGCTTTGAATGCTTCGTCGCGATGACCGCTGCTGACGCCGACCCACACGGCCATGTCGCCGATTTCAAGTAACCCCACGCGATGCACGCAGGCTGCTTTCGCGATGCCAAAGCGTTGCACAGCTTCGATCACGATGCGTTCGCCTTCTTTGACGGCGAGGTCCACAAAGGCTTCGTATTCGAGCCGAGTGACGTCATGGCCTTCGTTGTTGTTGCGGACCAAGCCTTCGAACGAGCAGTAGCCCCCGCAGCTTGGATCGGCTAGGTCTTTGCGCAGCGCGACGACGTCGATCGCTGCAGTGCTGAATGAGAAGCTCATTAGCCGCCCGCCACGGGTGGAATGAACACGACGTTGTCATCTTCGCGCAGCGGCGCGTGCCAGTCGCGAAACTCGGTATTGATGGCCACCTTCAGCTGCTGCGCCTCAAGCGTGAACGGGTAGCGCGACTTGAGCTCGTCGAACAGCGAAGCCGCTGTTGTCGCAGAAGTGGTCACTACTTCCTCGGTCTTGCCCGCTTGTTCGCGAAGGATCGCGTAATACCGAACGTTGATTCTCATAGTCGACGATTAGGGCAAGGCGGCGCGTGCGGCCGCAAATTCTTCGGGGGTGTTGATGTTGTCGAGCGCGCGACGATCGGGTTGTTCGATGACGGTCGCCTCGAAATTGATCAGTAGTTTTCGCGGGCAGCGCTTATCGGCCGCGATCCACTGCGATACGTGTTCTCGGCTCGACGGCTCCCAAATCGCACACAGCGGTTCCGGAAGGCCGTCGTGCGAGCTGCGATACGCGGTCGCGATTTGGGTGATATTGCGATGATCGATGAGATGCTGCAGCGTCTCGCGCGATAAAAAAGGCAGGTCGCACGCCACCACTAGCCAGGCGGCCTCGGGATGCGTATCGAGAGCGGCGCCGATGCCGGCCAGCGGTCCGATGTTGTCATGGCGATCCGCGATTTGCGGCAGCGAGGCGCGCGTCGCGTCGGCGCGCTGATCCGCGCGAACGGAAACGAAACTGCGCTCGCACACAGTGCTCAGCAAATCGAAGGCGTGCTGCAATTGCGAGCGGCCGTGATACTCGATGGCCGCTTTATCGCGACCCATGCGCGAGCTGGCGCCGCCAGCCAGCACAAGACCGTAAAGCGGCGCTTCATCGCGTGCACTGTGCGCGAGCGACGAGTTCATGCTTTCTGGCCGTAGTCGCTCTTGCCGCCGGTCTTCTGGACCAATCTGGTGTCGGCGATGACGATGTCGTGCGAGAGCGCTTTGCACATGTCGTAAATGGTGAGCGCGGCAATGCTGGCCGCGGTGAGCGCTTCCATTTCCACACCCGTTTTATGATGCACGCCGACAGTTGCTCGAATGACGGCGTCGTCGCCTTGCATGTCGATGACGATTTTGCATTGCTCGATACCGAGAGGATGGCAGAACGGAATCAAGTCGTGCGTGCGCTTGGCGGCCTGCGTGCCCGCGATGATGGCGGTGTGAAACACTGGACCTTTCGCAGTGCTGAAACCTTGCGTGCGCAGCGTGTCCGCGACTGTGCGTGGAAAGCACACTCGCGCTTCGGCAGTGGCCGTGCGTTGCGTGGCGACTTTATCGCCAACATCCACCATCGTGGGGTTGGCGTTCGCATCGATGTGAGTCAAGGAAGACATGTGAACCGACCGTTTAATCGAAAGGGCACTCAGCCGCCGATGTAATACATCTCGATCTTTTTGAGCGGCTGCTCATTGGCGCGCAAGCTGGCGCGCATCTCGCTGTAGCGATCCGTTCGCTGCGTCCAAACGTTTCGAATGATTTGCCGCAGCTCGTCGTCGGTTGCTCCATTGCGAAGCGGTGCGCGCAAGTCCGTGCCTTCAGTCGCGAATAAGCAGGTGTAGATCGATCCTTCCGACGACAAACGCGCTCGCGTGCAGGAACCGCAGAACGGTTCGCTGACGGATGAGATGAATCCAATTTCGCCGTTGCCGTCTTCGAATACGTAACGTTCGGCCACTTCGCCGTGATAGTTCTCTTGCGCCGCCCGCGTAGGCCAACGCGCATGAATGCGCGCCAACAAATCTCGCGAGGTCACAACGCGATCGGAACGCCAGGCGTTGCGATTACCGACGTCCATGTACTCGATGAATCGCACGATGACCGGCGTGCCGCGAAATCGATCGACAAGGTCGAGCACGGTGTGCTCGTTCACGCCGCGCTGTACGACGGTGTTGATCTTGATAGGCGCGAGGCCGGCGTTCAGTGCGGCTTCGATCCCGGCGAGCACTTGCGCGACGCCACGAAAGCCGCCGCTCATTTGCGCGAACACATCGGGGTCCAAAGTATCGAGACTGACCGTCACGCGATTGAGACCGGCAGCTTTGAGCTCGACGGCCTGCTTGTCGAGCAGCACGCCGTTTGTGGTGAGCGCGACATCTTCGACGCCTTCGAGCGCTTTCAGTTCGCCGATCAACTCCGGCAGGTTGGGCCGCAACAGCGGCTCGCCGCCCGTTAGACGAATTTTCTTGACGCCCATTTCGACGAACAACTGCGCGATGCGGATGATTTCTTCGAAAGAGAGACGCTCGGCGGCCTTTAGAAATTTGTAATTTTCGTGGTACTGCTCTTTGGGCATGCAGTACGGGCAACGAAAATTGCAGCGATCCATCACGGAGATGCGCAGATCGTGCAACGGCCGGCCCAACGTATCGCGTGGGCGGGCCGCAATGGGGAGTGAGGTCACCTCTGACATACTTTCAGCATAGCTCAAGCGCGCTTACCTAGCGCGCTTACGTCCCTTGGATATGGCTACCATCGATAAAACTTGACGAGGGTGCCGCGCTCGGCGGGCCGGTCACCCGGGGGTAACTCGATGAAACCGTCGGTGCCCAACAGCGACGTGAAGTCGCCCGACCCTTGAGTAGGCCTTGGATGTGCAACGGATGGCGATCCCGACAGACGGACCGGCATGAGTAATGTTAGGTCAGCCGACGGCTTGCAGGTTTCAGCTAGCGCAAGCACGGGTTCCGCGTTGGGGACCAACCCCGCTGCCGCGTCCAAGCCGGGCAGCACATACCGTGCAAGACATACGAGTGTCGAGACGGGGTTGCCCGGCAGCGCATACACCGCTTTGCCGTCGGGATGAATTCCAAACCACATCGGTTTGCCCGGTCGTTGCGCGATTTTATGGAACTGCGGTTTGACGCCAAGTTCCGCCATAATTTTCGGCACGAAATCGAATTTGCCCATCGATACGCCGCCGCTCAAGATCAGGACGTCGGCGTCGCGCAGATGCGCGGCTAGGCGCTCGCGCAATTGAGCTTCGTCGTCCGCAATGTGGTCGTCGCTGACTTGAGCGAACCCGCGTGCGCGCAGCGCCGCCATGACGGCGTACACGTTCGAGCGTCGAATTTGCCACTCGCTGAGGGGCAGGCCGGGCTCGATGAGTTCGTCGCCAGTCGAGATTACGACGATGCGCGGTGCGCGTGCGACTTGAGCGTGAGTCTTGCCGGCGGAGGCCAGCACTGCCACTTCGGGCGGTCCGAGGCGAGTGCCTGGACGCATGACTTCGGCTCCCGCCAGACAGTCGACGCCGCGTCGATGAATGTTGAGCCAAGGCGTCGGCGTTGCGCCGTCGACCAGTCGCGCCATGCCGTTCGCGACTTCGAGGCGTTCGACGGGGATCACGCCCGTTCAACCGGTCGGCAGCATCGCGCCGGTCATCGCTTCGATGCAATCGCTAGGCGATGCAAGGGTCAGCGGCGCAGCGCCGGCGGCCTGCGTGCCCGCGATACGAAACGATTGCAGTCCGCTGCTGCTCGCTAGCGCAATGCCGTCCATGGAGACTCGATTGAACGGCGGCTGATCGCGCTCGGCGCGCACGACTTCGTGTAGTACGCGTCCCGTCGCGTCTCGGAGCGCTACTTGCTCGGACGGCAGACGAGGGGCTTGTGATCGGATAGCGGATTCGGCGGCAGCGGGCGTGAGCATGAGTACACGGATCGAACTGGGGGCTCGATGGTACTTGTTTTCCGGCGATTCGGGCTCCTGCCACTCACGCCGTGGCGATTCACGAAAGGCGTGGCTTTCGTGAACCGCTCGCCACCTGCGGTGGCGGGCACATCCATGTGCTTGCGACGCCGTAGGCTATTTTTTTCCGGCGATTCGGGCTCCTGCCACTCACGCCGTGGCGATTCACGAAAGGCGTGGCTTTCGTGAACCGCTCGCCACCTGCGGTGGCGGGCACATCCATGTGCCTGCGACGCCGTAGGCTATTTTTTTCCGGCGATTCGGGCTCGCGCAGAGCAATCGTCCCTGATGCGCTGTCCGGCCAGTACATCCGTGTACTGTCGTTCGCCCGGTTCAACGACACACTAAATGTCGTTGAAGAGGCATCCGTGCTCACCCTGCCACTCACGCCGTGGCGATTCACGAAAGGCGTGGCTTTCGTGAACCGCTCGCCACCTGCGGTGGCGGGCACATCCATGTGCCTGCAACGCCATAGGCTATTTTCCGGCGATTCGGGCTCGCGCAAAGCAATCGCCCTGATGCGCTGTCCGGCCAGTACATACGTGTACTGTCGTTCGCCCGGTTCAGCGACACATTAAGTGTCGTTGAAGAGACATCCGTGCTCACCCTGCCACTCACGCCGTGGCGATTCACGAAAGGCGTGGCTACTTGCGCGCCTTGAACGCGAGAACTTGCTCGTTGAATTTGCCGGTCAGCGATTTTTGTTCGTTGAGCGCGGCGTTGTGCTTTTTGGCCTGCAGCTGTTTCACTTGAACCGCGACGCTGGCGACTTTGCCTGCGCTCCGCACTTTTTCCGCCGTCTCGAGTTCCAAGCACGCAAGGTAGGCGCTGACATCGGCGTTGTACTGTTTAAATGTCGTCATCGCGGCGACCATATCGGCTTGCGCGGCAGTCTTTCCGTCCGGAATGGCATTCGGCGGCGCCGGATAGCTGCAGTCGCCGGCAAAAGCCGGTTGCCACAGTATCGCAACCAGAAGAACCGCAAACACGCGCGTCATCATCCGCTCCGAGCACCTGTTTCAAGTATCGAGTTTGACGATACGAGTCCTCCTTATCGGCTTAAGGCGAGCGGAGTGAAGGATCCGGGTTGACATATTCGGGTCGTGGAGCGGACTCCCATCACGGGCGTGTGAATTTTGAATCGCTACCCGGAGGAAGCGCTTCAGATGGCCAATTTTTTAGCGACCTGCGTACCGGCCATGCCTACCGGCCATGCCTACCGGCATGAGTTGCGCGCTCGCTCAGGAGGAGGGCGTCGCAAGAGCAGAGGGAGGGCGCACTGAGTGACCGTGCGCCCCGCAAAACGATACGAAAGGTGCTCGCCATTCTGGCGAGTAGATCGCTATTTCTTTTGCTTCGCCTTGTATGCGCGAAGTTGCGAGTTGAATTCTTCGGCGCGGACTGACAACTCGTCGATCGCGGCATTGTGTTTCTTGGAGGTAATGGATTTGATCTGGCCTGCAAGGTCCTTGTTGTCGCCCGCTTCGGTGATCCGCGAATTGGCTTCGGTGTCCAAGCACGCAAGATAAGCCGAGACCTCGGCGTCGTACTTCTTATAGACCTGCATGCCCGCTACCATTTCGGCTTCAGTGGCCGTGGCGCCGTTCGGAGGCGAGTCCGGATTTTTCGGATACGCGCATTCCGCGAATGCAGTGCCCGACATCGATGCGGCGAGCAATACGGCGGTGGCGAGCTTAGATCGAATCGAGACTTGCATGACTTCCCCTCTCATATACGGCTCAAAATTTGTGGCCCAGACCGAATGGCTCCGGTTGGAACTGGGCTCAATGGCATCTGCGTCGCCGCACGGGCGACTTCGGCCTTATCTTAATGGGCCGGCCGGCATTGAACCAGACGTGTCTTTTTAAGTTTCTTCAGCGCTATACGTTTAGGTGCGTCAGCGCAGGGTTTCAAGATACGAAACCCCGCCCAAGCCGCGCATTTGATCGACGATCCAGCTTTGACGGGATCTGACATACGCGCTCGGCGCCGCCGCGCGTAATCGCGCCGGATTCGGCAAGACGGCGGCCAGCAGTGCCGCATCGTAGGTAGTCAGGCGCGCAGCCGGCCGTCTGAAAAAAATTAGCCCTGCAGCCTCGACGCCGTACACGCCGGGTCCGAATTCGGCGAGGTTGAGATAGATCTCGAGAATGCGTTCTTTGGTCCAGAAGGTTTCTATCAGTACTGTGAAATACGCTTCGATGCCTTTTCGTATCCAGCTCTGGCCAGGCCACAAGAACAGATTTTTTGCGACCTGCTGACTGAGGGTGCTGGCGCCGCGTGTGCGCCGGCCGCGTTCGCGTTCGTCGAATGCGTTGCCGATGGATTTGAAATCGAAACCGCGATGGGTGGGGAAAGTTTGGTCTTCACTCGCAATCACCGCCAGTCGCATTGGCGGCGCAATTTGCTTGAGGTCCACCCACTTGCGGTGGTAGCTGTATTTCGCGTCGTTTTGTGTCCACGCGAGGAACCGGTCGCGCACGATGAACGCGGAGGTCAGCGGATCGATCCAGCGCAGTGCGAGCACTGCGCCAACACTGAAGATAAGCCAAAGCGCGGCCGCATAGAGCAGGCCGCGCAGAAGTCGCCGGCGCCATTGCTGTAGTCGCGAGGAGGCCTGCAACCGCGACAAAGGCTACTTGGCGCGCGACACCTTGTTGATGACCACGGCTTCCGCCGGCACGTCATCGTGGCCGCCGCGTCGGCTGGTCTTTACTTTCGCGATGGCGTCGATCACTTCCATCCCCGAAACCACTTGACCGAAGACTGCATAGCCGTAGCTGCCGGGCTTGTTGTCGAGGAAGTCGTTGTCCTTCAAATTGACGAAGAACTGCGACGTCGCGCTGTTGATGTCATTCGTGCGCGCCATGGACAGCGTGCCGCGCAGATTCAGCTTGCCGTTCTTCGCTTCGTTCTTGATCGGGTCTTGAGTTTCTTTCTGCTTCATGTCCGACGTAAAGCCGCCGCCTTGAATCATAAAGCCTGGAATGACGCGATGAAAAATGGTGCCTTCGAAGTAGCCGCTATCCACGTACTTCAAAAAATTTTCACTGGAGACGGGCGCATCCGCCGTGAAGAGTTCAACGGTGAAATCGCCGTGGGAGGTATTGAATAGCAACATGGAATTCTCGTCTCTGTAAAAGTTTCGCAAAATGACTTGTCGATGGCTCGACAGGCTACAGGCTGCAGGCTTCAGCCAGAGGTCGGAAGCTAGAGGACCCCATTCCTGTTCCGCCTGAAGCCTGTGGCCTGTGGCCTGTTACCTGTAGCCTAGCGGAGAGCGCCCGGCGCTTGCCCCTCGGTGATCCGGTCGTGCCCGGCCAGGTCCGGGCGCGAGCGTACGTGAGAGAAGCCGTGCTGCACAAGCAGGGCCGCGACGGTCGAAGCTTGCCGCCAGCCGTGCTCCATCGCGAGCCACCCGTTCGGTTTGAGGTGTGCGCCGGACTGTCGCACGATGCGTTCGATCGCTTCGAGGCCCGTTGGACCCGCAATCAGCGCAATCTTCGGCTCGAAGGTCGCGACGTTGAGCGACAGATGCGGATCGTCTTCCGCAATGTACGGCGGGTTGCTGACGATGACATCGAAGCGGTCTGCTTCGGGAGCGTTGTCGAACGCGGCGAACCAATCGCTATGCTTGAGCTCCAGATTGCGTGCCGGGAACTTGCGGCGATTGGCGCCCGCGACAGTCAGCGCATCGTGCGAGACGTCAGCCGCAACCACGTGCGCGTGCGGTCGAGCGTGGGCGATGGCGAGCGCGATTGCGCCGCTGCCCGTGCCGAGATCCAGCACGCGAGAGGGCGTGTTGAGTGGGACGAGTTCCAAGGCTCGCTCAACCAGCAGTTCCGTTTCCGGCCGCGGAATCAAGACGGCCGCCGATACCTGCAGCGGCATTGACCAAAATTCTTGTTGGCCGACAATGTAGGCGATCGGCTCGCCACGTTCGCGCCTGGCGAGCACCGGCTGCAAATCTTCGATCTGCTCGCGCTCGAGCGCCTGTTCGGGTCTTGCATACGCCCTTGAGCGATGAATGCCGGTGATCGCTTGCAGCAGGATTTCCGCGTCCAGTTGCGGCGATTGGCTCACCGCGTGCAGACGGGTGATAGCGATTTTCAGCCATTCGCCGACGGAATGCGGTTCTGCGGTCATGGTCTACTGTGTGCCAGCACTTGATTTGGCCGAACTCGTATGTTTTCTCAAACCGGCACCCAGTCCTGAATTTCGATTCTCGAATCTCGAAATCAGGGTGCCGGCTCTCGGAAGGTTGTACTCATGCAAGTCTACGCGAACATACTCGAAATGATCGGCCGCACACCGATGCTCAAGATCGGCCGCCTCGACACGGGGCCATGCGAATTGTTCCTGAAGCTCGAATTGCAAAATCCGGGCGGGTCGATCAAAGACCGTATTGGCGTTTCGATGATTCAAGAGGCGGAGCGGCGCGGCGATCTGAAGCCCGGCGGCGTCATCGTCGAGGCAACTGCCGGCAATACCGGCCTTGGCTTGGCGCTCGTGGCAGCGCAAAAGGGTTACCGGCTCGTACTGGTGCTGCCGGACAAAATGAGCCAAGAAAAGATTTTCAATCTGCGTTCGCTGGGCGCCGAGGTGGTGCTGACGCGCTCGGATGTCGGCAAGGGACATCCGGAGTACTACCAAGATATGGGCGCGCGCATCGCCAAGGAACGGGGCGCGTATTTCATCAATCAGTTTGCCAATCCCGACAATCCGAAAGCGCATGAACTAACCACTGCGCCGGAGATTTGGGAACAGATGAATCAACGACTCGACGCCATCGTGGTCGGTGTTGGGTCGAGCGGCACCATCGCCGGCCTCACTCACTACTTTAAGAAGACCGCGCCAAGCGTCGAGATCGTGCTCGCCGATCCGAAGGGCTCGGTGTTGGTGGAGTACTTAAAGACTGGGCGCGTGGGAGCCGGCGGCTCATGGCTAGTGGAAGGCATCGGTGAGGATTTCATTCCATCGATTGCGGATTTCTCATTGACGAAGCGCGGTTACACGATCTCGGATGCCGAGTCGTTTGCAACCGCTCGTGAGTTATTGCGCAAGGAAGGCGTCATGGCCGGATCATCGACCGGTACGCTGCTGGAGGCCGC
>Ga0193752_1000500_pt1 | contig 37253 bp, 25 predicted proteins | sample H1c1metaG_FD_144924 | JGI IMG/M metagenome (GOLD analysis project Ga0193752, IMG submission 144924) | Soil microbial communities from a riparian zone of the East river system, Colorado, United States - H1c1 | ecosystem: Environmental > Terrestrial > Soil > Riparian zone | place: USA: East River... | reverse complement strand
CCCGAGTTCAATCGCTTGCGCGGCCTGCTCTTTCCCGAGATCCGGATTCGACAGATCGCGCTTCCTCTGGAAGCGAAGCCTGCGGCGTCGGAAGACCGGGACCTCGAAGTCATGGACCTGCACCAGGAGCAAGTGGCGCGCGGCTTGGGCGAAGGCCACCGAATCATTCGTGGCGTCGCCGGATCCGGAAAGGCGCTCATCCTGGCTTTTCGCGCCGAATACCTGGTGAAGGCGGCTAGCAAACCCGTGCTGCTTCTCTGCTACGCCAACGGCATCGCCGGAAGACTCGAGGATGCGATGCAAGAACGCGGCGTCGAAGATCGAGTTCAAGTACGTACGTTTCATTCCTGGTGCTACCAGATCCTGAAGACCTACGGAATCCCGGGGCCGACGGAGGCCGAGTACCCGAACTACAACGACCGGCTCGCCGCCCTCGTGCGTTACGTAGAAGCCGAGACGATGCTCGGCCACATACCCGGCGGGCAGTACGACGCCGTGCTCATCGACGAGGCGCATGACTTCGAACCCGAGTGGCTGTCGCTCGCGGTGAAGATGGTGAATCCGGACACCAGGCATTTTCGATTGCCGGACGACATGCAGGCAATCTACAAAGGGATGGGGCGGCCCGTGTGGAGCCAGCTCGGCATTGAGGCCAAAGGGCGAATGCGCGTCCTCAGGTCAACTACCGAAATACCGTGCAGATCTTGAGGCTGGCTCGACGAATTGCCGAAGTGCCCGTGGGCGCTCCCGGCGTGGCGGCGGACGATGAAGACCCGGTGTCGAAATCCCCTTCTAGCGCCAGGTGGAAACTTCGTCGAACTAGATGACTCGAGGTGGAAATCACCTCAGGGCACGCAAGTACGATGTCACCGCTCCACTCTCTACTCTATGAGTGCTATGTTCCTGTAGCCGACGAAGGAGCAGGGAATTGTCAGCACTAAAGATAGACGGATCCTTTTACCCGAAATTTACAAGCGATACGACTCGCTACTCAGCCACGGATCGCGTGTGCATTGAAGACGCTGTCAGAAGATTGGTCGCTGAAGAGACTAGTGCGGCACGACCTGGAATGCTGTTAGGAAAAATTCAGTCAGGAAAAACAAAAACCTTCCTGGGAATTGTCGCCCTCGCGTTCGACAATAGCTTTGATCTGGCAATCGTTCTTACGAAGGGCACGAGAGCGCTGACGAAGCAAACTCTACAGCGCATACGTAAGGAGTTCGCTGAATTTCAATCGGCTGACCTTCTGCAGATCTTTGACATCATGTCTGTGCCGGAGGGGCTAACCGCATATGAGCTGGAACAGAAGATCGTCATCGTCGCGAAAAAGCAAAGCGACAATCTCGATCGTCTCGTAGAACTCGCGCGCGACACCTATCCCGCACTTGCAAAGCGTCGGGCACTAATTGTCGATGACGAAGCCGACTTCGCAAGCGTTGGGTTCCGACGCACCACTGCGGAAGGACTTACCAGCAACAGGACGACGAAGCAAATTGACGAGCTACGTGGACTGCTTAAGTCTTCTGCATTCCTGCAGGTGACGGCGACACCGTACGCACTCTATCTACAACCGGATGAGGTCGTCATTCAGGGAATAGAATTTAAGCCAATTCGCCCCGCGTTTACCGTCTTGGTGCCAGTGCACGAAAACTACATTGGAAGCGACTACTACTTTGACCAAAGTCAGGAACGAGAAACTGTCGCATCGTTTATCTATCGGCCCGTTTCAGACAATGATCTGAAGGTACTTAGGAAAAAAGATGGAAGACGCTTCCGAATCGAAGAAGCACTGACACACGATGCCATCTCACTACTTCGAGACGCTATCTGCAACTTTATCGTTGGCGGTGTCATTCGGCGATGGCAAGACAGTGAAGCGGGCAACGCGCCGAAGAAGTTTGCGTTTCTCTTCCATACCGAAGCACAGCGCCTATCGCATGCTTGGCAAGAACAGGTTGTGCAGGCTGTTCGAGACCAGTTGACCGACGCTGTCGATCGTTCTGCTCAACTGCTTGCGAAGCTATTGACCCGAGCATATGAGGACCTCAGCCGGTCAGTGCGGGTAATGAACCACCAATTGCCGACGTTAGATGTGGCTATTGACCAGTCTCGGGCAGCACTTCGGGATGGTTGGTTGATGATCACCAAGGTCAATTCGGAGCAGCAGGTCGATCAGTTGCTCGACGAGGATGGGCAGCTAAGGTTGCGGACGCCGCTGAATCTATTCATAGGCGGGCAGATACTGGATCGCGGTATCACGATCGCAAATCTGATTGGATTCTTTTATGGGCGTAAGCCGCAGTTGTATCAACAGGACACCGTTCTACAACATTCGCGAATGTTCGGATTTCGACCGAAGGAAGACCTCGCTGTGACCCGTTTCTACACGGAGCCGCAAATCTACTCGGCGATGCGGCGAATGCATGAAAGCGACGTCGCATTGCGTGATGCTCAAGTTAGGGAACCAGATGCACCATTTGTCTTCATTCAGAAGGACAACAGCGGACGTGTGATTCCATGCAGCCCGAACAAGATACTGCTATCGAACACAACAACTCTCCGCGCCTTCAAGCGCGTACTACCAGTAGGATTTCAGACTGACTATGCGACCCGCGTGAAACCTATTGTTGAGCGAATTGATGCGAGATTGGACGAATTGATCGATGGCAATAGCCTGGACGATCCTTTCCTGCTCTCACTGGCTCAGGCTAGTCAATTCCTTGCTGAAATTGCACCAACGATTCAGATGTGTGAAGACGAGGGCTATTCTTTCGATTGGCCGGCTGCCGAGGCCGCATTGGGCTACCTGAGCACTCTTGCGGCCGATAAGATGCGTCACCAGAAAGTTTGGTGTCTGGTTCGGCGCGGCAGAAAAATAAGTCGCACCGTCAGTGCGGGCAGCCATGCCGTATACGCGGACGCACCGGACACCACACGGACCGAAGGAAATGTTGCAAAGCGCTTCGCGATTGACAACCCTATGCTGATGTTGATCAGACAAAACGGTGCTGAAGAACAAGGGTGGCGAGGTACTCCCTTCTATTGGCCCGTAATTGTGGCGCAGCAAAATACAAAAACGGCGATCTTCGCTAACGAGACGGCTCCGTAGAACTCATCGCTAGAAGTGAAGCCCGCAGATTGATCTGACCCATCACCAAACGCCGACCGCGGATTGTGCGTATCGACTATTGATTGAGATCGCTATTCGACCAGGGGCAATAAAATGAAGAAGAGCGGATCGCAGCGGTTCACTGTTAGAGCTTCCCTTGAGAATGTCAGCTTGGCAAAGGCGGGCAGCGCGATGACGCTTCGTGTTATCTCCCGAGGAGAGAAGCTTGGCGAGTTGCAGATTGGAAGAGGCTCCCTTTTTTGGTGGGGCGCAAGCCGTAAAACCAGAAAGCGAATTCGTTGGTCAGAGTTCGCTGAAATGATGAATCAGCTTGCATACGGCGGCTAACTCCAGATGGCCGACGCTTTCTTCGAAAAGCCAATTCTCAATTCCCCGTATGCCCGCCCCAGCCGGCACTGGGAGCTTGATAGCGACGGTCAGCCTACCCAGATAATCATTGAGAATCGCCGAAGCGCCGAGTTCATTACGCCGATTCCGAAGCCGAGGAAACGTCGGGCAGAGCAGCGTGAGTTGCTTTTTCAGGGCGACGATGGCATTTCAACCGAACAACAGCAGTACCACTCCGCCATCATTAACGAGCTGCGCCAGCACGTAAATCAATGGCGTGGACTTCCGACAAGTGCTTGGCAAGTCACACCGGAGACCGCACGACTTCTTCACCATTGGCGGCATTACGACTTCTCGAGTGTCCGACCATTCTTCTGCCAGGTGGAAGCAGTTGAGACTGCGATATGGCTGACGGAGGTGGCGCCTCATGTGAAGGCCGGGAAAATCTTCCTGGATCACCTCAAGAAAACGAATCAGGAAGCGAATCCCGACCTCTTTCGGCTCGCTCTGAAGCTCGCGACGGGAGCGGGCAAGACTACGGTGATGGCGATGTTGATCGCTTGGCAGGCCGTGAATGCCGTTCGCCGCCCGGGCAGCAAGAACTTCACGCGAGGGTTTCTGGTCGTGGCGCCTGGCCTCACGATTCGCGATCGACTGCAGGTGCTGCAGCCTAACGACACCTACAACTACTACTCCCATCGCGAGCTTGTGCCGACCGACATGCTCGAAGACATTCAGCGTGCAAAGATCGTCATCACGAACTTCCACGCATTCAAGCTTCGCGAGCGCATAGAGTTGTCGGCTGGCGGCCGAGCATTGCTGAAAGGGCGTACTGGTGATGACCTGGACACGCTGGAAACTGAAGGCCAGATGATTCAGCGCGTCATGCCCGATCTCATGGGCATGAAGAACATCTTGGTTCTGAACGACGAAGCGCACCATTGCTATCGCGAGAAGCCGACGGACGAGGACGACGAAACGCTCAAAGGCGACGATAGGAAGGAAGCCGAGAAGAACAACGAAGCCGCCCGGATGTGGATATCTGGCCTGGAAGCGGTGAATCGCAAACTAGGCATTTCACGGGTGATGGACCTTTCGGCGACTCCTTTCTTCTTACGCGGCTCCGGATATGCGGAAGGCACACTGTTCCACTGGACAATGAGCGACTTTTCGCTCATGGACGCAATCGAGTGCGGCATCGTCAAGCTGCCTCGCGTGCCCATCGCCGACAACATTCCCGGCAACGAAATGCCGATGTTCCGCAATCTCTGGGAACACATCCGCAACAAGATGCCGAAAAAGGGGCGAGGCAAATCCGAAGCACTCGATCCGCGCGATCTGCCTCCGCCGCTGCAAACCGCCCTCGAAGCTCTGTACGGGCACTACAAGAAAACCTTCGATCTTTGGGCGCAGAAGAAGCTAGCCGTCCCGCCGTGCTTCATCGTCGTCTGCAATAACACCTCTGCTTCTAAACTGGTTTACGACTATATCTCGGGGTTTCAGCGCGAAATTGAAGACGGCTCGAGGCAGCTCGAGTATGGGCGCCTAGAGCTATTCCGAAATCACGACGAGCACGGCAATCCGATGCCTCGACCGCGCACGCTGCTCATCGATAGCGAACAACTCGAATCGGGCGAAGCGCTTGACGACAACTTCCGCGCTATGGCGGCAGAGGAAATCGATCAATTTCGCAAGGAGATCGTCCAGCGCAGCGGAGACCAGCAGCGGGGACAAAATCTCACTGATCAGGATCTTCTGCGCGAAGTGATGAACACTGTCGGCAAGCCGGGGCGACTGGGTGCCGACATCCGTTGCGTGGTTTCTGTGTCGATGCTCACGGAAGGCTGGGATGCGAACACGGTGACCCACGTGCTGGGCGTGCGAGCCTTCGGCACTCAGCTTCTCTGCGAGCAGGTCATCGGCCGCGCGCTGCGTCGTCAGTCATACGATCTGAACGAAGAAGGTCTCTTCAACGTCGAGTACGCCGACGTCCTCGGCATCCCGTTCGATTTCACCGCGAAGCCGGTGATCGCGCCTCCGCAACCTCCGCGCGAAACGATCCAGGTGAAAGCCATTCGGCCAGAACGCGATGCGCTCGAGATTCGGTTTCCGCGCGTTGAGGGGTATCGCACTGAGCTTCCCGAAGAGCGGCTCACGGCGAAGTTCACCGACGACTCGTCTCTTGAACTCACGCCCGACCTCGTCGGCGCGACCGAGACGCGCGTCTCCGGCATCATCGGCGAATCGGTCGACCTGAGTCTCGTGCACACGGGAGACGTGCGGCCCTCGCAGGTGGCGTACGAGCTCACGTCGCACCTTCTGATGACAAAGTTTCGCGATGCGGACGGCGAACCGATGCTGCATCTGTTCGGCCAGCTCAAGCGCATCGTGCGCCAGTGGCTTGACGGGTGCCTCGTATGCAAAGGCGGCACTTATCCGGCGCAGCTCAAATACAAAATGCTTGCCGACCATGCAGCCGAACGCATCATGGCCGCCATCACGAGTGAATCGATTGGCAAGCGACCTATCAAGGCCGTGCTGGATTCGTATAACCCGGTGGGATCAACAGCGCATGTTCGCTTCAATACGTCGCGGGAATTGCGCTGGCAGACAGACGCACGGCGCTGTCAGGTCAATTGGGTGATTCTCGATAGCGAGTGGGAAGGCGAACTTTGCCGCGTGGTGGAATCTCACCCTCGCGTTCGCGCCTACGTGAAGAACCACAACCTTGGGCTCGAGGTTCCATACCGCTATGGCTCGGAGCTGCGCAGGTACTTGCCGGACTTCATTGTGTTGGTCGAAGACTGCCACGGCGAGAACGACCTTTTGCACTTGATCGTGGAGATAAAGGGCTATCGCCGCGAAGACGCGAAGGACAAAAAACTAACGATGGATACCTACTGGATTCCAGGCGTAAACAATCTCGGTACGCACGGCCGGTGGGCATTCGCGGAGCTTCGCGACATCTACGAGATCGAATCGGACTTCAATGCCACAGTGACGCCGGCCTTCGAGAAAATGCTGGCGGCGGTGACGCAGAGGGCAGAGGCGTGATCGCAACCGGTACGCCTGCGCAGAAGCAGAAAATAGGGCTATCCAACAACGACACAAGAAGGTCCCGCAACGGCACTCTCACCGGCAATGCCATGCGGACTAGCGAGAGTTAAATATGGCAGCGAAGAAGGGAGCAGGCAGGAAGTCGGGCGCTGCGAGCAAGTCCGTCGAGACGCTCACGCACACGGAGGCGAAGCGTAAGAACATTCCAACGGCCGAGCATAGCTCGGTTGTCGAAAAGGAAACCGCGCCACGGAATGTCAAATATCCGCGCAATATCGATCTCGATCCGCAGCTCGTCTGGCGCGGCAAAGATGAGCAGGACTGGAGCGGGCTCGTTGTGCACGCGCCGCCGCTCTACATACAGGAGAAGATCCATCCCAAAGCGCTGATTGACGATCTGTTGCGCACTTCGAAAGAGTCTCAGCACGAAGCGGGACAGATCACCGCCGATCTCTTTGCCGACTTCAACGGCATTCCGAAGGGCGTCGACAAGACCGAGTTCTATCAGCACGACCAGAACTGGTCGAATCGAATGATCCTCGGAGATTCGCTGCAGGTGATGGCAAGTCTCGCCGAACGCGAGGGATTGCGTGGCAAGGTGCAATGCATCTATTTCGATCCGCCGTACGGAATCAAATTCAACAGCAACTTTCAGTGGTCCACGACTGATCGGGGCCCAAAACCGGAATCCGCCGCAAGCATTACGCGTGAGCCTGAACAGGTAAAGGCGTTCCGAGACACTTGGCGTGACGGAATTCACAGCTATCTGACATACCTCCGAGACCGACTTACGGTAGCTCGCGATCTATTAAGTGAATCTGGCTCGGTCTTCGTCCAGATAGGAGATGAAAATGTCCATCGCGTGAGAGCCGTCTTGGATGAAGTCTTCGGGGAAGAAAACTTTTGTAATCTAATCTGCTTCAAGAAGACTGGTGGACTAATAAGTGGCTTTCTTCCGTCGACTGGCGACTATCTGCTTTGGTACTGCCGAAACAAGGAACGCGCGAAGTTTCGTCAACCTTACGCTGCAAAAGCGTTTGGTGCGAACTCCGACTATCAGCACGTCCGGCTGCCAAATTTGATGGTGAGGCGGCTAACTCGCGACGAAGCTGAACAGCCAGAGAAGTTGCCGAGAGATTGGAGGATCCTGCAGACGACTGCACTAGAGTCTGCGAATCCGCTGATCGAATTCGAGTTTCGAGGGCGGCCGTTTCGCCAGCGATGGAAGACGAATCTCAGCGGCTTAGCCAAGCTCGCGAAGGCAGACCGCCTGTTCGAAGCGACTTCAAAGCTTCGATACCTCCGATACGTCGATGATTTTCCCGTCATTCCTATCATCAATAGTTGGGATGACACAGGATCTAGCGGTTATCGAGAGGCGAACGTCTACGTCGTTCAGACTGTCACCAAGGTTATCGAGCGCTGTATCTTGATGGCCAGTGATCCGGGTGACCTCGTGCTCGATCCAACTTGCGGGTCCGGGACTACTGCTACGGTCGCCGAGCAGTGGGGGCGTCGTTGGATCACGATCGATACTTCGCGTGTCGCACTGGCCTTGGCGCGTGCGCGCGTCATGGGTGCGAGATATCCATTCTATTTGCTGGCGGATTCGCGCGAAGGGCAGAACAAGGAAGCGGAAATCATGCGTACCGCACCTAGTTCACAACCCGTACAAGGCAGTGTTCGCCTTGGCTTCGTATACGATCGCGTGCCACATATCACGCTCAAGTCCATCGCAAACAATGCCGAGATCGATGTCATCTGGGACAAATGGCAACAGAAGCTAGAGCCGGTACGTGAGAAATTGAACTCGCTGGTCAAGAAGAGTTGGCACGAATGGGAGATCCCTCGCGAGGCAGAATCAAAATGGTCTGAGCAGGCGAAGGAATATCACACCGACTGGTGGACGGCCCGGATAACTCGGCAAGAGGAGATCGACTCCTCAATCGCTGCCAAGGCGGAGTTCGAATACCTCTACGACAAACCTTACGAAAACAAGAAATGCGTCCGCGTCGCTGGGCCGTTCACGGTCGAGAGTCTTTCGCCACATCGCATGCTCGGCGTGGATGAAAACGACGAGCTAATCGATCCGCTGAAGGTGGCCCAACAGGGTGCTGACTACACGCCTCCCCGCAGCTTCGAGCAAATGATTCTCGACAATCTCAAAGCGGCCGGCGTACAGCAGGCGCATAAGCAAGACAAGATTCTCTTCACGACGCTCACACCGTGGCCCGGAGACCTGGTGTGCGCAGAGGGCCGCTACCTGGAAGGCGACAAGGAGAAGCGCGCAGGAATCGTGATAGGGCCGGAATTCGGGACCGTTACGCGCCCTGACCTCGTCGCTGCGGCGCGTGAAGCAGGCGATGCGGGCTTCGACGTTCTAATCGCCTGCGCATTCAACTACGAGGCGCACGCCACCGAGTTCGAGAAGCTGGGACGCATCCCGGTGCTCAAGGCGCGCATGAACGCCGACCTGCACATGGCGGACGATTTGAAAGCAACCGGAAAGGGAAACCTATTCGTCATCTTCGGCGAGCCGGACATCAAGATCCTTGTTGAGAAGGACGGCAAGATCCGCGTCAAAGTCGTCGGCGTTGATGTATTCGATCCGTCCAGCGGCGAGGTCCGTAGCGACTCTGCGGACGGCATCGCGTGCTGGTTCATCGACACCGACTACGATGAAGAGGGCTTCTTTGTTCGCCATGCCTACTTCCTTGGTCAGAACGATCCGTATGGCGCGCTGAAGACGACCCTCAAGGCGGAGATCAATGAAGAAGTCTGGTCGACTTTGCACACTGACACTTCGCGGCCGTTCGAGAAGCCCAAATCCCGGCGTATCGCGGTCAAGGTGATCAACCACCTTGGGGACGAAGTGATGAAGGTGTTCAAGATTGCGTGACGTAATGCTTGAACCCAAACCAATTCGAAACAAAGCAGCCGGTTCCAGGGCGCTTTGATGGCATCTGCAGATATCATCCGGAGCAAGCTCGCGCGCATCCGCGAAGGTGCGGCGCCGCGTGTTCTTGACCTGTTTTCGGGTTGCGGAGGGCTTTCGCTCGGATTTCAATCCATAGGATTTGAGATGAGCGCCGCCGTAGAGTTTGATGAAGACGCCGCTCGTTCATATGGCGTCAATTTCCACAACGGAGATCCACGTCATACGAAGGCGCGCGATATTACCGACACCAGGCCTGAGGATCTAGCGTCCGAGCTGGAGCTTGGCCGAGTCGGTGGTGCATTCGATGTCCTTATTGGCGGACCGCCGTGCCAAGCATTCGCGAGAGTAGGTCGACCTAAGCTTAGGGAGATAGAGGCTCACCCGCAGGCATTCCGTCGGGATCCTCGAGCGAGGTTGTATCAAGAGTATCTGCGCTACATAGAATCTTTCGAGCCACTTGCAATTCTTGTCGAGAACGTTCCCGACGTACTGAACCATGCGGGGCAAAACATCGCGGAAGAAATGTGTGGCGTCCTGGAAGACAAGGGTTACGTGTGCGGCTACACGCTGCTGAACTCTGCATTCTATGGAGTGCCCCAGATGCGGGAGCGAATGTTTCTTGTTGCGTATCATCGCGCGGTAGGAGCGTCAGTTCGATTTCCGATCCCGACTCACTATTTAGAATTGCCGTCTGGGTACAAAGGTTCACGTGGAGTTGCACTGAAGGTGCTTAATGGAAGTGTGAATGACGCGCACAACTACATTGAGCCGCCAAATGCAGCCTCCTCACTACAGAGGGCGGTGACAGCCGAAGATGCTCTTAACGATCTCCCTCCGATTTACGCACAAGAGCAACTGGCAGAGGGGTCACTTAAACGCGGCGCTCGGAAGTTGGATAAGTCGATCGCGCTCGATAGGCCCAAGAATTTGCCCCTCTATGCAAAGCTGATGCGTCAATGGCCGGGGTTTGAACTACCGGAGGAAGGCGTCGCAGATCATGTCATCCGCTATCTGCCGCGCGACTACAGGCTGTTCGCGCGCATGGAGCCAGGCGATCAGTATCCAGAGGCATATCGGCTTGCGGTCGCGCTGTTTGAGAAGGAGTTGGCCTCATTAAGGAGAAATGGCCACAAACTCCGGGCGGGATCTGCCGCCTTTGACGCGCTTAAGGCGTCGGTAGTGCCGCCTTATGATGCATCGAAGTTTCCCAACAAGTGGCGAAAGATGTGGCGTGATAAGCCAGCGCGAACTTTGATGGCGCACCTGTCGAAGGACAGCTATAGCCATATTCACTATGACAGCGCACAGGCCAGAACAATCTCTGTTCGCGAGGCGGCTCGACTTCAGTCGTTTCCAGATGGGTTCATATTTTGTGGCACCATGAATCCGGCCTTTAGACAAATTGGAAATGCTGTCCCGCCCATAATGGCGCAGGCCCTTGCGAAAGTGATCCTCGATGCTCTCCAGCCCGGTCAGATTGAATCGGCCAAGCGCCCTGCGGTCGCAGCGCGCTGAAATGGGCCCTCATACGGCTGGACCATGGCTGCTCATCCGCTCATCGACTTGATTGTCTAAGTCTTTACTAGGACTTCGGAATCGAGCGGAAGAATGGATGTACTAACCGGGCCGCAGCGTCGGCTGAACATGCGCCGCATCCGTGGCAAGAATACGAAGCCGGAAATGTTCATTCGTCGAGGACTGCATGCGCGCGGAATGCGCTTCCGCCTCCATGCAGCGGACCTTCCCGGTCGGCCCGACATCGTCTTCCCCAAGTATCGTGCTGTAGTGCTTGTGCACGGATGTTTTTGGCATGGACATGGTTGCCATTTGAGCAAATTGCCTCAAACGCGGCGCATTTTCTGGTCGACGAAAATTAGAAACACTTCTTTGCGCGATTTAAGAACGTTAAACGCCATTCGATCGAAAGGGTGGCGTGCTCTGATAGTTTGGGAGTGCGCGTTGCGGGGGCGTACTCGTATGAATGTCCAGACCCTTCTAGATCGTAGCGAAGCTTTCTTAAAAAACGAGAATCTCTTAACGATGCAAATCAAAGGAGAACGCAAGCCCATTCATTCAAAGCGAAAAACGGCGCAATAGATTCACTGCTGACCTGCCATCCGCTCGCCAAATCGTTGCGCTTGTTGGTTGTAGTTGTCGCGCTGGTGCTTTGGAATGAAGGGACGCAGGAAAGTTTGTGCTCTCGAAAGCCCGACATAGTGCAAGAGCTGTACCTGCTCCTCGCCGATCCGCTCGAGGTCAATCGCAAGGACTACCTTTCTCTCTAGGCCCTTGAATCCATGCATTGTGGAGAAATGGAGCGCATCAGTTTTGAGGTTGCCATCGTGAATTTCCTGGATGCGTACACCCCCGAAGGTTTCTCGCCCAGAGATGGCCGAATTCTCGAGTCGGCGAGTTGAAAGAATAACAATGTCGACCGGCGCGACTCCTCCGGCGACCAGATTTCGGACTTCTTCGTCGAGCTTTCGGATCAGTTCGTCACTGTTGCCGTAGAAGACACACTCGCACTGCACGCCCGGTATCGCGCCTTCCATTGCTGCGTCGATTCCAGAGATGATCGACCCCTGGGTGGCAACTTCTCGCGTGTTCCGACAGTTCTCGAGCAGATCGTAACTCGCGAAGCCGGCCCGGCCGAGGCTGGCGAGCGCCTCATTCGATCTAGCTCCGTAGATGTTTTGCAGAGGATCCAGAAAGAAGCTCCAGCAACCCTTCTGAATTCCGTCCTCGACCAATAGATCAAGGGCGTCAAGATTTTCTAATGTAAGGAGGTCTTGTGCCTCATCTACGATCAAGACATCCGCTTGCTCGTACCCGCACTGAATCACAGCCTCTGTGAATGCTTGGGGATAGGCCGTACCGAATAGGTCTCCAGATTCCTTCTCCAACTCATCTAACCGCCGACTAAGTCCAGCTCGCACTATCGCATCGCTAAAAAGGTTGTGCAGATGGCGTACCTGGATTCTTGGTGCTTCCGGGGTGCCGGCAAGGCCTGCGGTGAGATGACGAGCCAGGAGTTGGTTAAAGCAAATATAAAGAACGCGCTTCCCATCTCGCGCAAGACGCATCGCCCGGTCGCGCGCGATAACAGTCTTGCCGGTTCCCGCGCGCCCCTTAATCAGAGTTCGCGGGTTGTTTTCCATACCGCGCAGCGCCCGAATCTGCTCATTGCTAAGCGCGAGGAGGCGTTGCTCGAGACCGTTAAAAAGCGTTCCGAGTGCTGGTGTTGATTCGAAATCTGGCCGCAACAGTTGGCGGATCTCAACAATCTCAGGTCGCGTTGGCGCTCTTCGATCGCGGCCATGTCGATCTCTATAGACACCTTCCCAGTGCCGAGCAAGTGCACCAACGTAATACCCGAGGTTCTTGTGCCAATTGCGGGCATCGAGAAGGACGGCTTGCTCTATTTCCGGACCATCCGCCATGAAGATGCAATTCGGCATTATCACGCCGTGCCCAATGAGCAGGTCGCGAAATGCTGGCGTGCGCGCAATCACATCTCGGACAGAAAACATCGCCCGCTCTGCCTGAACGAAAGGGCTCTCAGGCTTCTCGTAGTAGTCGGTGCTTCCAGGATTACCAAATCTCCAGATTCCGTCTTTACAGGCAATCCTTCGACTGCCTTTCACTTCAATCACAAAGATGCCCTTCGTCGACAACACGACGAAGTCCGCCTCGCCAGATATTTTGGTTGCGTGCTGCAGCAGATGTAGTGAATGAAGCACAACACAATCGTCGTTGAGCTCTTGCTCCATTCTGCGAAAGACCTGAGTTTCACTCAGCGTACATTTTCCAGGAGCGACTGGGATCAGGATGGCCATCAGCCTTCTCCCTCCTCTCCTAATCCTTCAAAGTAGCCCATCCACTCCGCATGTGCGTCACCCACCATTAGGGTGCGGTCCAGTTCGCGATTGAATTTCTCACACGCGGTTTCGGGCACGAGCAGGCAGCAGTGACAAGCCGAACCACTGACGCGATCTCCCGACTGGGCTGGGTCTGTTTCGCGGCAGACAGGATCGCTGCCACACCACATTGAGTGACGCACGGCTCGTGTAACGGCATCAGAAATAAGTTGAGGATGTGCGAGACGAACCAAGCCACCGAGACTCCCTTCAGAGTCTGGTGATCCTGTATAGATCAGCACGCCATTCATAGGCGCCGAATCGCTCTCGGAAACATAGAGACGCTCACGCAGTGCGGACGAGGAATAGCCGCAGTCGAGCGATAGTTGACGAATCATGGCATGAGCGAACGAATGGACCAAGAGTAGACGCGGAGTAATGACGTAGTCGCGAATGTAACCACGCTTCGCGGCGAGAATTGCGGAGCGAACTTCCAGAGCAGCTGTGCGCGTTCGCAGATTCGGGTTTCGTAAAATCCAATCTTCGATGGCGGCTGTACGGAATCGCAGGAATACACCCTCTCCACGGATTTCGGCAGCGGGAAACCAGGGCCGTGCAGTTTTCGAAAGTGGCGATATTGATGCGTCGTTGAGCGCTTCGCGAATTCGCTCACCCGAAATTGGGTAAGGCTGCAATCGTGAGAAGCCGGCAAGCGCACGAACCTCACGGAGGCGAGAGACTGCGCCTACCAGATCAAACCACTGCGCCAACGCCTCCGGTGCCTCAAATATTTCATTGCAAAATTGCGGCGGCTTTCCTGCAACTGATTCATCGTCACGCGATGTGCTGAGCGCAAGATACTCCTCGGCACGAGACGAGATCTCGGTGCAGCTGGCTTCTCCTCCCTCGATGCGCTTTCTTTGATCGTATGCGATTCGGAGTAGGGCGACCTCGACGCCGCAACTCGCCGCGATGCCACTCAGGACAGCGTCGATTGCTTCTGGTGGCACGGGCGCTACCGCCGTCCAGAAATCGTTGAGGATCAGAAAGTGAGGCTCAGATGCAGGTGGAATCGAAAGGGCAGAGGCGATCACAGAAAAGTGGGCATTCGAGGCGCCGCGCTGCAATGCCCTAAGCTTCTCTTCACAGCCGGGCTCGTGGTCATTGAGCCAGGGCCGGCTGCCGTGACAGCGTCGTCTCCGAAGACTCTCACCAGCAAACGCATCCCCCATGGAGCTGTTGGCGTTGCAGGATTTGCAAACGACATACAAGTCGGATAGCGCTGCGCTCCTGTGACGAGATCGGAGAAAAAGCGCCGGATTAGCGCATGCGCCGGCTTCCAAATTGCGATGTGCCCACCAAACCCAAGGAAAATCGTCGATGTGCCCCTTCTCGCATCCGGAAATAAAACGAACTGGATTGACTTGCCCCTTCTTCCCGCAACCCTGGCAGAAAAGTCGGTTGCCATCATCCGACTCAACAAAAGGGTCGTCGTGAGTTCCAAGGCGATGGCAAGTCGGGCATTCGTGCCACTTGGGGAATCGTATGCACGGTATTGAGTACCGTCGGTCGATCGTATTTTCACGCGGATCGAGCACCTCCTCGGTCGGTGGGAGACGGAAGTACTCGACGCCTAGCTGCACCTGCAGCCTGGGTTCGTGAACAATTAATGGAGCAACTCTGCCACCTCGAGAAGTTGCCTCCCAATCCTCCAAACCCAGTGGCATCACTGAGCCATCAGCAAGATCGACAATCGCACCAATCCCGTAAGTCGAAATAGTTTGTGATCGTCGGACTCGCCCCATTCGCGGCACTCCGTCTGGACTCGGAGCTGCGGCTCGTGTGTATCTGGTAATTGGCATCAATCTCTCACTTTCTTACCGGCGCCTCTTGAGTACGAACGCAGTTGAGGGCTCAACTTCACGAAGCGAATTTGGGGCCGCCCACGCACTGCTACCTGACGTTGTCATCTCTTCGGCCGAACACAGGAGGTGCGGGGAGGTCTTGCCGAATGGCGCAGGCTTTTCCCAATAATTGAACTTGCGATTTGCGGCGCGCGCGTTTGACGCTTTACGCTCCCACTCGGCCGCGATGCCATCCAGCTCGGCTCGAATATTCGCGTCGCCGGCTGCCGACGTCGCGCCTTTCGCGCGTGAAACTAGATAGCTTATGATCCTTTGCACTTCTGCATCAGCCGCTACGAAGTCAATCGCAGCGTCATCGGCACGTAAGCCAGCAACTAGATGTCGGACCGCGCCAGCGAATACAGCATGCAGCGCCTTGTCTCGTGCACGCGGCGCCCATGGTGTGACGCTAGTTGCTTCGACGCTGACGTACAGAGCGCCGTGATAGCCAAGGTAGTGCTCAAAATGAGAAAGATCGCGCGGCCGGCCGAAGTTGTATAGCGTTACAACTATGCCAGGCAGGCCACGACCTACCCGACTTGTCGCCTGAATGTACTCGGCGGTGGATTTTGGTTGGCCTGCTACGACCATTAAACCGAGTCGCGGGACATCAACACCTACGGAAATCATGTTGCTAGCAAGAACAGAGTCTGGAGGGTCGGGATCAAAAGGGTCTGCGGACCCGATTGACCTGCCAAGCCTCAATAGGACCTCAGGGATCTCCCGCGAGGGTACGCGACTGCTGAGCTCAAGGGGCGGCTCTTCGAGCCTACGCTCCGTCACGCCGGATCTTCCGGCGAGGAAGGCCACCTGTCGCCGAACGTCATCGAGCATAAGAACGTGTGCACCGCCCAATTCGCGGAGGCTGTTGAAGTACGCGACGCACGTCCAATAGGGATCAAGGTCCGAGTCACTCGCCAATTTCTTTGTGCGCAGTACATGCACTGATTGCATCACTGCTGCCAGAACTGCCTGCAGCGCAAACTTTGGGGATCTCCCGGCGGATGCGACGCCTAGATAGAGCCGATCAGGCCCAAATTCATCCCGAACAGCAAAAAAGGAATCGCTGGCCTCGAAACCAGGTGGGGGAAACGTCAGGACCTCACGGTCGAATAGTGCACGTACCTGCCTGCTAGCGCGTCCGATCGTTGCGGTAGATCCGATGATCTTCGGTCGCACATCGCCATCCGTACATAGTAGATCGATGGTTGCCTCGTAGAGACCCGCCATCGAGCCTAGCGGGCCCGAGATCAGATGCAGTTCATCCTGGATGATCAACCCCAGTCTGCTACCGAGCCGCCCAAACAGGCTTTGAATGGATTGATTGCGTGGAAGTTGCGCAAACTTGTCGATCGTCGCAATCAAGAGTGACGGCGGGTGCGCGTAGATCGCTTCGTCAACGGTGATTATCGGAAGTGGCATGCCTCCGGTCGGACACTCTGGGCTACCACAACAAACATGCATCCGCCTACGTTCGGTATCGATGTGGTAGGCACTGGTAGGGAGGTTTGCTCGACATACCGGACACTCAAGAAGCTGACGCGGCGTTGAGGCGGGCTTTCTTCCGCCTGCTTCCTCCTGAAGCTTCTCCACAGCGTCGCTTAATCGGTTTGGTGTTGAATCCTTACCTACGTATAAGCCGAGAGAAATCGGTGCGGATCCAAGTGTCGCTACATCAGCTTGACGGATTAAATCGCAAGCAGTGATCAGTGCTGCCGCCCGCTGAAATTGCTGGATGGTTAGCAGCCGCATCGTATACCGCATCAGGACATCAGTTCCGCCACTACTTCGACGCGAGCCGTCGACTACTCGCCGCCGGAAGATTTCAAACGCCGTGAGCGCGAGATACGCCTCCGTCTTACCACCGCCGGTTGGAAACCAAAGAAGATCCATTGTGTCGCGGCATGCCAATGGATCGACGGCGTCAACCAACCCCGGAATAACAAGTAGCATGAATGCAAGCTGGAACGGCCGCCAAATAAGGGGCCTCGCCTGACTTCCCTTCGACGGAAAGGCAGACTGTTTGTCCATCGCGCGATTTGCCAGAGTAAAGGCAATCCACGCACCCTGGTTGCTTCTAAGGACGTGCACGCCGCGGCGCATACGTTTCAGCGTGTGCGTGCATGACTGTTCGTTACGTTCGGAAGCGGCCGCAAGAATCCCAGAGAATGAACTCCGTCGCGCACCGAGACCTTGGATCCACCGCCAGTACGTATCACACAGCGCGTCAAGTTCGGCGCATGTAATTTCGCGCCTACTTTCTTCGCTCAACGTCGCGGCTGAAAACGGGGAAGGATCTCGCGCTTGAAGGTCACGTAGGCTTTGATGTCCCGCAGGATCGGTTCCAAGAACTGACGCGCGCGGTAGCCAGGAGGTGTGAACCTCGTCCACTCTCTCGTTGACCGGTTGGGACCACATCACCGCAACCCCATGGCCCGCGGCAAATTCCTTTGTGTTTCGATAGAGCAGCAGATTAACCATCTGGTCATCGTCATCTGCGAATGGATAAGTTTCGCGAGGGCGAATTCTTCCTGATCCTTGCGCAAGGTCCGCATCGACTCGCATTTCCGTCTGGAAAAGTAACGATGAATCCCTGATTCTATTTGGTGCTTCTTCTGCACAATTTATGAGAGTTAGCGTGATGACAAGACGTTCGCCGTGAACGCGCCGGCGCACATCGATCGCAACATCTGAATCTGTGAGGCTCTTACCGTCCGAGCCTAAGAAGTCATGAGTACGCCACTCAGTGCGACTCTCATCGGCGGGAATTGTCAGACGATAGTTGAGCGGGACCCGGTGCCATTCAAATTCGTCTCCCGTTTGCTGGCCAGGCAAAGATACGGAATTGCTTCGAGCAGGAGCGTCGGCGACTCGATACCGCGCAGTGGCACCTAGCGTCACAACAATTGCGGTGAAGTTGTCTGTCTCGAAGGTGATGCCAATTGAGCAGGGTCGTATGGCGCGATAGCCTGGAACTCCGGCGTCGATCGAATCACTATCATCACTAGCAACTTCGGTGCCGCCGCTGTCGTCTTCATCGGCTTCCAAAGAAGTGCCGCGCGGCCAAAGGATCCCTGTTAGATAAATGTCGGAAGGTCTGGCATTCAATACCTCGTCCACCGATCCAGGCCCAAGCAGCTCGCGCAATACGAGACCCTCAATGTGCTGCCTTACTTCGCCTTTTTCCATTGCTCTTCTTATTCGTGCCGCCTGCAGCACGCCCTCTGTATAGCTGGAAGTCGCCGCTCCCGTAGATGTTAACTCCGAGCCAAAGCCCGCTGCGGGAGTACGGAAGCGCGACAGATTGTCTCGCTTCAACGCTCAGGCCCAGGGTGACGACATCCACGATTCGAAGGTTATAGATCTTTGCGGGTAGTGAGTAGCCTTTCTCGTGAAGGAGACTTAGGAGATCGTACGTCACCGACTCAGTAGTCAGGCCGAGGATGCGCCCTGGCGCATTCCCATCCTGGATGTGAATCCTGTAGACAAAACGGTTTTCGGCAATGTCGGGGATCCTCCAGCGACACAGCATCACCTTCTTGCCGCGCAGGCTGGCTGCGTTCGTCGCCAGGTAGTGCTGAGTTTCATCGATTATCGCGTCGTTAGCGACTGCGTCCTCTTGGGCAAAAACTCGTCTGTCCACAAATGACTGGGCATCTATATCGCCCGACACACCCATTTCGAGGTTGACCCATTTAGGGAACCAACAACACCAACGCGATCGATCACCCTTCGCCCATTTAAACATCGGTCGATGCACCTGCCCTTTGTCCACGCGGAAGAGCTGCTTAGCCGCCCGAGTCATGCCAACAAAGAGCACGTTTGCGGCTTCGAGATGTTCGTCCTCGGAGCTGAATTCCCGATCAAGCAGGTTCTCGGGCATCACTGCAACAGCGTCGAATTCCATTCCCTTAGACTGGTGAATTGTCATTACATGTATTCCGTCACCCAGCGCTCCTTCGTCGTCGGGTAGCAGGTCAGCCCAGTTCAAACGAGAGCGAAGCAGTGTCACATCAATGCTTGTAGCGTCACCGCCCACTTCGCATGCCCTTGTGAGTCGCTGCCAAGCGTCGTTTTCAGAAGGAATATTGAGTGCTGCGGCTGCTTGGGCGTGCGTGATGCCAAAGCAATGGACATAAATGCGTGAGAACTGACCGCGCGTCAGAGTATCGGACTTCGTCGGCCCTAAGAGTGCACCAATCCACGGCGGCACATACCGTGCTTGCGAAGGCGAATGCAAAATTATTGGAATGGCCGGATCTGAGTTTTGATCTATCAACTTCTGCGCAACGCGGATCGCCTCTCCGTTCGTCGAAGTCAGGACGGCCGCCGTTCGAACTTCACCGTGCAAGATTGAACTTGGTTTCAGTCCTTCATCGGTCACCTTAATACGGGATACAAAATCCCGCAGCGCCGTGAATTTTGTACGGCCATTTGTTCGTCGCAGGAGAAGTCGACGCAAGTTTGCCGCGAGAGATCCAAGCCCGTCCGTGGTTCGATAGTTGTGCTGCAACGTTAAGGTTGCCACTCCTTTCTTGTATGTCTCTCGTATCCGCGCGACCAGAGCACCCGAAGTGAGCGCAATGTGCTCGGCGTGGCCGTGTTGCAGAGAAAAGGCGTATATGGCCTGCGCCGGATCCCCAAGCACAGTAAATCCGTTTCCTTGCTTTGCTGGAGGCGCTATCAGACTCATCATTTCTAGCACTAGAGCGCCTCGGACCCCTGAGAGATCCTGAAACTCGTCAATGACAACGTGCCGAATATGGTACATGAGCTGCATAGCGGCTTCTCGATTGGCGCTCTGAAGCTCATGTACCAGCAGGTTAATGTTGTCATCGTGAGTTCCCTGGAGGAGCTGCATCGGCAGGTGATTGAGTTGACGCAGCATCCTGAACGTCCAAGAGTCAAATGTGCGCACGGAGAGATGGCGCAGCTGCTCTGTATGGAGCGGAGTGATGCCTGCAATCTTTCCGAGGCGCCTGGTAAGCGTGCGCACGGCGTTTCGAGAGAATGATAGAACCAGGATTTGCGCCGGATGCAATCCTTGGGATATGAGCGCGACGATACGGTGGGCGACAGTCTCTGTCTTACCAGTTCCCGGACCAGCTTCAACGATAACGCGCAGACCGGGGGTGCCGAGCGCAATCTGCTTTTGATCGGGCGACAAGTTGAGGGTGGTCACTCGAGGTCTTTGTTAGCCGCGCTACGGCGGTTCAGTTTCCAAGCAGTTCTTAGTCTGTCTCCTAACCATAGTACGTCCGCACTGTACAAAGGAGTACACGGTTCAAGAAAACAGAAGGCGGCATGGTAGTTGGCTATAGATTCAATATAAGGCTGAGGCGTGCCCAGACTCTGATCGTTCGTAGCACCCGCCGGATAGTCCCGGCCCACTCACTACTCCATTGGAGGCCACGTAGTCATTTCGTATCTACTACCTGCATCTGCCAAGGCCGGGATCGGGGTATTGCGCCGCGTCTAGATCTAAGGCAAACCTACCGCCACGAAATCGCCGGCGGCTATCTCTGGGCACCCAAGCGCAACGCCAACAAAGCCCGCAATCCCTTCTACGAGTCCATGCGCGAAGTCGCGCCGGGCGACATCATCTTCTCCTTCCGCGACACGCGCATCGCCGCGCTCGGCATCGCGCGCTCCTATTGCTACGAGAGCCCGAAGCCGATGGAGTTCGGTACCGCCGGCAGCTACCGGGAGCGATCGGCTGGAAGATAGACGTGAGCTTTCGCGAGCTGAACAACCGCATCCACCCCAAGAGCCACATCGGCGAGCTGCGCGGCCTGCTGCTGGAGAAGTACTCACCGCTGCGCGCCAACGGCGACGGACTGCAGAGCGTGTACCTGGCCGAAGTCGGCCGGACGTTCGCCGCGGCGCTGTTTCGTCTCTTCGGCGGCGAAGCCAACAAGGTTGCGGATGTCGCGAAAGAAGTCGATCGCGCGGAGCAGTTGAGCCCATCGCGGGAGCCCGATCTCGAGCGATGGGAGGACCGGGTCGAAGTCGACATTCGCAAGGCTCCAAGATCCCCGACACCCAGCGCGAAGGCAATCGCCCAGGCACCACTAAGGCGCTGCGCGGAGTCCTTTCTTCGCTGTTTGCCACAAGCTGCAGCCAAGCGAAATCGAATTGCTAATTGCGGAGCTCAAGCGGACGAAGGTTACAGCGGAGACCATCAAGGAGTCGGGCTTTTCCTGCGCAGAACCTTCGGCGACTCCAGCTCCCGGATCGATTGGACCGAGAACCTAGGTCTTTCGGGGCGTAGTATGCAGCGAGACTTATCTAACTAAGCTAAACGGCCTCGATATGGCAACGCAGCGCTATACGGTTACTCCGCAACCCATCGACACCCTGCTCACATGGGTCAAGTCAGGTGAGATAGCAATTCCAGAGATCCAGCGACCCTTCGTGTGGGAAGCAACAGCAGTCCGCAATCTGCTTGACTCGCTCTATCGCGGATACCCAGTCGGGTACTTGATCGCGTGGCGAAACCCAACGGTGCGTCTAAAAGATGGGACAACCTCGGCGGGCAAGAGGATCTTAATCGACGGTCAACAGCGCGTGACCGCACTCATGGCGGCGCTCCTCGGGCGAGAAGTGATCAACAAAGATTATGAGACCGTTCGAATACGAATCGCTTTCCATCCAGTTGAGCAGCGTTTTGAAGTTGCAAACCCAGCCATTCGAAAAGACGTTACTTGGATACACGATGTTGCTGAAGTTTTCTCGCCGAATGCAAAGTTGCTTCAGCTCACTCGCGACTACTGCGAGAAGAATCCCTCGGTCGATCAGGACGAGTTATTCACGATACTTGAGCAACTGCGAAAGATCGTTAACAACCATGTCGGAATTATCGAGTTGGCCGAAGACCTGGATATTGAGACTGTTGCTGAGATATTTGTCCGAGTGAACTCGGCGGGCGCTCCGCTCAGCCAAGCGGATTTTGCAATGAGCAAGATCGCCGTCAATGAGAAGAACGGCGGCAACGTTCTACGCAAGGCAATCGACTATTTCTGCCATCTGGCCGTAGCACCCCAATTCTTCAGCCTCATCGAGAAGAACGATCAAGGGTTCGCGAAGACAGAGTTCTTCAATTCCATGCGCTGGCTGCGCAACGAGAACGATGACATATACGACCCGTCTTACACGGACATGCTTCGAGTCGCGTTCACGACTGAATTCAAGCGCGGAAAAATGCAGGATCTGGTGGCATTGCTGTCTGGTCGAAACTTTGAGACGAAGCAATACGAAGAGACGATCGTCGAAGATTCTTTCCGGCGCTTGAGCGCGAGTATCAAAGAGTTCATGAACGAAACGCACTTCAAGCGTTTCCTAATGATCATCCGCTCGGCAGGTTTCGTAGATGCCTCAATGATCGGTTCGCAAAATGCCCTGAATTTCGCGTACATCTTGTACCTGACGCTCCGTGCCCAGAGCTTCCCAGACGGCGGAATCGAAAGACTCGTCCGACGCTGGTTTGTTTTTTCCGTCCTCACGGGGCGCTACTCCTCATCCCCTGAATCGACCATCGACTACGACATCCGGCAAATCCATGCTCAAAGTGCCGAGACCTATGGAGAAGCGCTTATCAAGGGGGAGTTGTCAGATGCTTTTTGGACTGCCGGGCTCCATCAGGAAATGGATACCTCGGTAGCCTCGAGTCCGTACTTTCGGTTGTACGAAGCAGCTCAAGTCAAGGGCGGCGACAAAGGGTTTTTGTCGAGAGACATATCGGTACGCGAGCTGATCGAGGTCAAATCGGATGTTCACCACCTGTTCCCGAAGCACTATCTGAAGCAGGCCGGAATGGCGCGCGGCCAATACAATCAGATCGCAAACTATGTTGTCGCGCAGACCGAGATCAACATCGCGATTGGAAAGAAGGAACCAGCGCTCTATTTCAAGCAGTGCGTGCAGCAATGTGAGGGGAAAAAGGCCAAGTACGGGAACATAGTCAGGGCCGACGAGCTTCGCGAGAATTTCCGTATGAATTGCATTCCCGAAGGAATCGCAGAATTCACATCGGATACTTACTCAACTTTTCTCGCGGAGAGACGTGCACTTATGGCAAAGAAGATCCGCACGTACTTCGAAAGTCTCTGATTTGAGCGTGGACACATGACCATACTGTTGCCTTCCCACTCCGCCGACGACTGGAAGCAATTCCTCGCCGACCCTGAAAAGCACTGGCGCACCAGTTACTCCGCCCGCACGCTTGCGTACTCCTGGCACGAAGCCCGTGGCTTCCCGCGCGAAGTGCGCGCGGTGTTAGGCCAGCAGTTCCCCGACATCGAAATGTTGCTCGGCATTCCCGAGCACAAAGTGGCGCTGACGGGCGGCAGTCGCGCATCGCAGACGGATCTTTGGGTGCTGGCATGCGCTGGCGATGACTTGGTCTCGATCGCCGTCGAAGGGAAGGTCTCCGAGACCTTCGGCCCCACCGTCGACGATTGGCTCGTCGATGCATCGGACGGCAAACGCGAGCGCCTGAGCTTCCTGCGCGCGCAACTCGGGTGCGGGGAAGACGTGCCGGGCACGGTTCGCTATCAACTGCTGCATCGCGCGGCGTCGGCGATCCTGGAAGCGAAACGCTTTCGGGCGCGGCACGCGGTGCTGTTGGTGCATTCATTCAGCCGCACGTGCGAATGGCTGGATGACTTCATCGCCTTCGGTGCGCTGCTGGGAGTGGATGTCGGAGCTGACCGGCTGACGCCGGTGCGGGAATGCGACGGCGTGAAGTTTTCAATGGGCTGGGTGTCCGGGGATGAGGCGTATCTGAGCAAGTAGGCTCTTCACGCGTTTCTATCCACATGCGCTGGATTTGGACATCGGTGTCGCGGCACGCCTCACGCATGATTTTCCGCAATGTCGAAACCGCCAGCCGTCCAACGTGAAGAAATCGCTGCACGCATCTTTAGCGTGGGCGACCTGACACCCTTTTTAGTCTCGCCCGGACTGAATCCAACCCATTCGTCGCGTGGGTTGACACACGGCGTGTGTGAGCTCGGCGCGAACGGAATGCGGCTTCTTCACGCGTGGTCTCGGGAGCGTGCTTCCAGCAACGGCTCTGCCGCACCAGCAAGTCGGCCTTTTTGCCTACCGGGACACTGCCTTGGCGTCGAGCTTCTGCCGCAGTCCGGTCAGTGAATCGATGGCCGCGGTCAGCGTCTCTTGCAGAAGGTTACGTACCTGTGCGACCCCGGCCCCCGCCTGTTTGTCGATGACTTCCGCATCGGGCATTACATCGCTCCTCCTCATGCAATCCAGGCTCATCTGCTCCGCCAGCGGATACAGAGCCTTGGCTAGTGACCCGATAACCGCCTGATTCACCAGCGTCTCAGGCAGGCGACTCCAGTCGGGTCGCCGGACGGGATCCTCCGGGTCACGAACCTGATGCAGACTGGTCGCATCGAAATGCGAGGCCACCAGCTCGTTAACCCAGCTCGGCCCCAACACCGGCGTGATGATTTCCATTACGCGCCGCCCCATCTGCCAGACGGTCTGTTGCTGAGTGAACTCCATCGGCGGGTACTGCGCCAGCACGTTCCACACGGAAGCGGTCAGCATCCGTTGTCGACGCGGAAAGCGGGTCAGCCACTTCGCGATGTTGCGGTAGTAGCGCTGCATCTTCTTCCAGTCTTGCGAATCGGAGGCGGCAAGCCTCGCAACGTTCATGCTGAGCCAGTGGTGCCAAGTGGAGTCGCAGACGACGCGGCCGATGTTCGCCGGCTCGCCGTCATAGACACCGACGATGCCAAAGCGCTTGCTCCAACTAGACGGCAGGCCCCATGGTGTCGGACTGAAGAACGTTCGATTGGTCGTCTGCCCATAGGCGATGATTAAAGACCGGGGGCGCCATTCAAATGACTCCACCCCAAATCTCCTCGCCAATATCTCCGGAACCGCGCGTGGGTACTCGGGCCTCGAATAGCCAGGGATGTCCAGCGGCCGATCCATCAGCACCTCGGCGTCGGGGACGATCTCCCCTTCGTGCATGTGATCCGGGAAGTGATCGATCGGGCCCGTGCCTGCGGCCATGATGGGATGGGGATGATCCTCGTAGAAGAAGGGCCAGAAGGACACCGACCTCGCGTAAACCAGATCGAGCGGCTGGAGTCTGCTGTCGTATTCGTCATTGGCATTGCCTGGGAAGCCCTGCAGTGTCTGATGCCTGCGGGGGCCTTCCATCGAGGGAACGCCGTCCGCGATCCGCCACTTGCGCATCGTGCGCACGCGTGGGATGCGGTGGCAAACGGAGGCACCCAGATTGTTGTGATCTCCGGTCGCGAAAAGCCCGCCGCCTCGGTCCATCCATTCGGCCAGCACTCTGGCTTCCCCGTCACCGAGCGCCGCGACATCGGCGGCGATCAGTGTGTCGGCATCGAAGTCGACGTCGGCACTCTCGCTGGGCCGATCGGCGAATATCCAGATCTGGTCCCACCGATCGATCTCGAATCCGACTTTGTCGAAGCGGAAGCCTTTGTACTGCACTTCGAAATCACCGCGAAACGAGCCAGTTATGTTTTCCTCGCGCGTGGCCAGCGCCAATTCGATGCGGTCAATGCCCAACCAACCCCACCAGGCCTTGCTCCGCAGCGTGTCGATGACGAAGCCGAGCCCGAAGAGGTTTGCATCGTGGGCCAGGTTGATTCGGCCGTCGATCACAATGAGGATGCGCAGCGGCCGACCCGGGTAGGTCAAGGGATGCTGCTCATTGAAGAGCGGTGTCTCGGGCGGAACTTGATCGGTCGTTGCCATGGCTAACTCCCTGTGTCACAACCCTAACCGGGATCATCTCTCGAACTTGGTAGCTGCGCGGGGCGCCAGCCGGACACAAGTCTTCCCGTTTCGCCTCTAACTCGTCAATTGCATTCTTGGCGCCTGGTGGCGATTCAATCCGACAATGCGGCTTACGAAATCGGGATGCGTGATCGGTAGGGTTCCTTCAGATTGCGCCGAACTGTCGCGCGCCGGTTGCGCCGCCGACGTTCCATCGAAGCGTCATCGAGCAGTCAGGCGGCATGAAGAAGTCGAGATTGTTCAGGTAACTGTCGGCGAAGACCTTCTGCTCCGGCGTGAGCGGTGTCAGCGGTTGCGGCTTGTGCAGGCCCGCGTCTACGTGAGTGAGCGACTGGATGTTGGCAGCGATGAACAAGGCGGCAAGATCGCCCGCAACTCCACCCACGTGCGCACAGGCGCCGCGCGCGTTGGGCCCGGTATCACTGGCGTCGACATAGTCGAAGTGATCACCGACATAGACCGCGGCATAACGGTCTTGCGTGAGTGTCTGTTCCCAGAAGTGGACGTTGTCGAGATTCTCGAAATCTCCCGGGGTTCTCGCCCACATGAAGAATGACGGCACCGTCACCGTCTTCAGCGCGTTCAGCGCATTACCGTGCAGGATATATGGCCCGCCCAGGCTGACGAATGCGCCGACCTGGTTGCGAGATACGAGCAATGCCGAGATCAAAGCACCGTACGAGTGACCCGCGATCACGGTCGACGTCGGGCGCTTGTCGAGCCATCGCGATCCGCTCCATTGGTTGCGCACCCATTCGAGGTCGCGCAAGGCGTCCGCGACCGCCTGGTCCGGGTCAGAGTCCCACAGTGCCGCGTCGTGTTCGGGAACCACCACGACATAGCCGGCACGGGCAATCGTGCTCGGCAAACGCCACCACGCGTGGGCCCACGGCTGCCGCGACGCTCCCTGCATCGGAGGCATGCCATGCAGGAACAGCACGATGGGCCATCGCCCAATGCACAACTTGAGAAGCGGCGCAGCGCGAAACCGCGCTCCCGGATAGTAGATCTGCATGTTGCGCGGCGCGCCCTGCGCGGGGGTCAGGTTTTCGACGCCATAGAACACGGGATGCGCGATGTCAGGGATCCACGTGATGCGCCAACTTTTGGCCGGATTTTCCGGACAAAAGTTGGCGCCATCGATGATGCGGCGACACGCACTCAGGCCGAGTTGTGCGGCAAGGGCGGTGAGCAGAAGACGACGGGTGTGCGTTTTGCCGATGGATGTACTTGACGTCACGATCATGCCTCCCTGGCACCTAGCAAGGTCATCGGCATGGTATGCCAGGTGATGATGCAATTAGCTCATTCTTTTTCTGACGTTATTGCGCAGCAGCAAATCGCCGCGTCACAGCATTCGGCGCGAAGTCAGCTCAGTAGGTGTCGATCACGGGTTGGCAAGCAGGAGCAACTGCGCAATTGACTCAGTCTCATCAATGAAGCTCCAGGATATGAATGACTAACTAGAAGCGCCCTCTAAAACACCGCTATCCATTGGTTGGTTCAGAACTTACAGTTTCGTGTCCGGCCCGGAGGGCAGCAAAAGTGTCACTCTTCGTGCAATGGGCAAGATGGTGCCAGCTGCGGTTGCAATCGAAGTCGAGCGCATTCCAGCGCTGTCTCTATCAACGACTCGCTGAGTGGACGCGCCAACTTCGCGAACTCGCCGATCAGGATCGCGTTCTGGGCCGCAAGACCGCTAGATCGAACCGCATCGAATTTAAGACTGAGGGGTGTCTTGGGCCAGTCTTACAGTTTCGTGGCCGCGGCATACACATTTTCATGCCCCAGAGCTTCAGATGAGAAGCCGCATGCGCTACTGGTGGGTCAACCAAAATCAAACCTACCTCCACGAAATCGCCGGCGGCTATCTCTGGTCGCCCAAACGCAACGCTAACAAAGCCCGCAATCCCTTCTACGAGTCCATGCGCGAAGTCGCGCCGGGCGACATCATCTTCTCCTTCCGCGACACGCGTATCGCCGCGCTCGGCATCGCGCGTTCCTATTGCTACGAGAGCCCGAAGCCGACGGAGTTCGGCACGGCCGGCAGCTACTGGGAGGCAATCGGCTGGAAGATAGACGTGAGCTTTCGCGAGCTGGACAACCGCATCCACCCCAAGAGCCACATCGGCGAGCTGCGCGGCCTGCTGCCGGAGAAGTACTCACCGCTGCGCGCCAATGGCGACGGACTACAGAGCGTGTACCTGGCCGAAGTCGGCCAGCCGGACTGCTGCAAACGCCGGCGATCGAACACCTTTTTGATAGGTGGTTCATCTGGTTCGATAACAAGGAGATCTGATCGACTCGCCTGTGGCGGATCTCTCGTCATTGAGACCTTCATTCGATGGCGGATGACTCGAGCTGAATTGTGCGCAATGCCTCGTGTTCACGCTGAAGGCTGATGGCGTCGAATTTTGTTCGATACGCGCCATGGATCAATGTCGCGGATTGCAGCATCCAACCCACGGCGAAATGGAGCTTGCGGGCAAGGCTAAGTGGCTGTTCATCCCCAGCCATAGTCACTCGAAGCGTTTCCGATTCATCGCTTCTGATATGGCGATCAATCAGTGCCCCAACGTTGTTGTGAGCGTCCAAACAATACAGTAGGTAAATACTCTGATACTCATCTCCGCGATCAACATCGATGCATCGTTGACGCAAGTCTTTCTGGCCACGCTTGCGCGACCGAAGCTCATCGAGCTGCGCTTGATACTCGCCGATGATTCTCGGAAGGTCGTGCTTCTTGTCCAGGCCGCTTAGCAAAGGGTTAGTCGGGCTGTCGCGCAAGACTTTCAAATACTGTTCGAGGTTTGCCGCAACCATGCGCTCGAAAAAGTTTTGGTCGTGAACAAGATTGTCCAGATCTACCAGCCCCTCGAACATCGATCTCAGCAGAACTGGGATGCCGGCCGTGTGTTTGGTCTTTGCCACAACCAGGCAACCGCTGCAGAGTTGGACGATTGTTGCATGAAGCGTTACAGCGTAAATATGCGGGCGCTTTGTCGAATCGAAACTAACGAGCCGCATGGCGTCTATGACGGTGCTCAGCGCGCGTTCGCCGAAGGCGACTTGATCCATTACCGGGTTGCTCATGACGCCAATACTAAGACGTGCAGCATGGCTAGCAAACGCAGTGATCTTGCCGAAGAGAAGGCCCGCCGAAGCGAGCCTTTCAGGTCAACGATTTCTATTTCAAACAATGCCACGAGCGCCGCGGGTCGAACGGGGGCATGTATGCTACGCGAGGAACAACACCCCACACTAAACCGGGAGGCAAAGCTTGTCTGGTCCAACGCAGAAAAGTGAGTTCGAATTTACATCTCCCACTGAGCCCAAACTTGAGCTCCAGACTAAGAGAGAAGCTGAGGAGTATGTTTCGAAACTATCGAAACTCATGCGTCGCGAAGATATCTTTACGGAGCTCGCGAACGTAATGGCGGCAAAACACAACCTGATGAGCATGCCGACAAGGGTGACTGAGATCGAATCAAAACAGAGGCTAGTAACTGAGCTGACCGACAAGGCGACTTGGATTTGCGCTCTTGTGCTTGGAAAAGAGGCGCTTGTCGGTTATGCAGGCGCGGATTTGAGGGAGTTCAACGGACTCGTTAGTGAGATCGACGATCAAGTTGCAACGCGAAATCTGGAGCCAGAAAAGCATGGCGAAATGTTGTTGATAAACCTGCGGAATTGCCTTAGTCGATCAAGGTGAGCACGCCCGCGGACTGACCGATCGGCTTGGATAGCATCGCGCCGAATGCGCTACTGGTGGGTCAACCAAAACCAAACCTACCGCCACGAAATCGCCGGCGGATATCTCTGGTCGCCCAAGCGCAACGCTAACAAAGCTCGCAATCCCTTCTACAAGTCCATGCGCGAAGTCGCGCCGGGCGACATCATCTTCTCCTTCCGCGACACGCGGATCGCCGCGCTCGGCATCGCGCGCTCCTATTGCTACGAGAGCCCGAAGCCGACGGAGTTCGGCACGGGCGGCAGCTACTGGGAGGCGATCGGCTGGAAGATAGACGTGAGCTTTCGCGAGTTGAACAACCGCATCCACCCCAAGAGCCACATCGGCGAGCTGCGCGGCCTTCTGCCGGAGAAGTACTCACCGCTGCGCGCCAACGGCGACGGACTGCAGAGCGTGTACCTGGCCGAAGTCGGCCGGCCGTTCGCCGCGGCGCTGTTCCGTCTCATCGGCGGCGAAGCCAACAAGGTTGCGGATGTCGCGAAAGAAGTCGATCGCGCGGAGCAGTTAAGCCCATCGCGGGAACCCGATCTCGAGCAATGGGAGGACCGGGTCGAAGTCGACATTCGCAAGGACACCAAGATCCCCGACACCCAGCGTGAAGCCATCATTCAGGCGCGCGTGGGGCAGGGGCGGTTTCGCGCCAACGTGCAGGGAGTCGAGCGCGCGTGGTACGACGTCGCGTGCAGCATCTTGTGTTGAGGATGTCGAGGAGGGGGTGAATAGAGTCCATAGATAAGAGTCGCCTCTTACCGACCCAATCGAGGCCTCGCCTGAGCGTCAAGACTGGTTTATACGGAAATTAGGTAAGTTATCTATTCTTTATAAACTCAATAAACTCCATATAATCTCCGGCCATGGACCCCATCCGAAATCCGTTTGCCCCCGGTGCGGGAACCCGTCCACCCGAACTCGCCGGTCGTGACGAACTGCGTGAAACAGTTCGAATCGCCCTTGAACGCACACGGCGCGGGCTCCCGACAAAAAGCATCCTGATGGTCGGCCTTCGCGGCGTCGGCAAGACGGTGCTGCTCGATCGCATGCGCGATGACGCGGAAGCCGCGAATCTGGAAACCATCCGCATCGAGGCACCGGAGAGCAAGTCGCTTCCGGCAATGCTTGCTCCGCAGCTGCGCCAATCGCTGCTGAAGTTATCCAGAAACGAGAAAGCCAAAGATCTCGCTAAGCGGGCGCTACGGGGACTCGCCGGGTTCGCAAAGGCGCTTAAGGTGAAATACAACGACATCGAAGTCGGTCTCGACTTCGACCCAGAGCCAGGTCTCGCTGACAACGGCGACCTCGAACACGATTTGCAGGCGCTGCTAGAAGTTGCTGGCGCAGCGGCGAAGAGCGCGGAGACCGCTCTCGTCATTTTCATCGACGAGCTGCAATACGTACGCGAAGAAGAACTCGCGGCCTTGATCACGGTCTTGCACCGGGCCGCGCAACGTCAATTGCCGGTGATCTTGGTCGGCGCGGGCTTGCCACAGCTTCGTGGACAGATGGGCCGCGCAAAATCTTATGCGGAGCGGCTGTTTGATTTTCCCGAGATCGGTCCGCTACCCGAGCCTGCCGCGCGGATCGCGATCGAGAAACCAGCTCGCGACGCAGGTGTTGTTGTCGAGGAGCCGGCGCTCAAGAAGATTGTGAGCGACACGCGTGGCTATCCGTACTTCCTGCAGGAATGGGGAAAACACGCCTGGGATGTCGCGAAGCAATCTCCGATCACTTGGCAGGATGTCGAAGTGGCATCCAAGGAAGCTGTCGCAGCACTTGATGAAAGTTTCTTTCGAGTGCGCTTCGATCGGCTAACGCCCCTTGAAAAGCGATACCTGCGGGCGATGGCCGAGCTTGGTCCAGGACCTCATCGTTCCGGCGACATCGCTGAGCAATTGGGACGAGGCGTAACTTCACTTGGTCCAACGCGTGGGCAATTGATTGCAAAGGGAATGATCTGGAGTCCCAATCATGGCGACACGGCATTCACCGTGCCGCTGTTCGACGAGTTTATGCACCGAATAATGCCAGGCGATGACTGGCGCGAATGAATTGCGTTCGAGTGACGAGCCCCAAACCATTCCGCCGCGGCGTCGATCACTTCAAAGCATGGTTGCAACTGCCAGACCCATCGAGGCTCCGGTGATTACTGATGCCTGAAATGACACCAGGCTTGTATGAGATCCTGCTGACCGAGCTGCTGCAATCGCGACTCTCTCAGCTCGAGCCGCGCGTCCGATCCATTTCAAGACTCAATTCCGCCGAAGCCGCTGACCGCATCGCCCTGCATCTTGAGCTCATCATCCGCCGCGCTGTTGCATCAGTTGGAGATGCGAATCGCGTCGACTTCGGCATTCGCATCGCGCGGCGCCTCATCGATGAGCTGATGAAGGACGCCGACGGCGTGGTGTCTGCGGAAGATCTGCCGGCGGAGTCCGGAGAAGTGCTGCGGGCCATTCTCTCGCTCGGGATTGACGGCACGCCGAAGCAGATAGCCGATCCTGCGACGCCATTACTGGATACCACGCTCCTCACCAATGCCCCCGGCGAACCGCGCGTGGGGCACCAGCTCGCGTCGGAGATTCCATCGGCCGATGGCATCGATGTGGTGATGGCCTTCATTCGCATGACGGGCATTCATCCACTCATCCAGGCGCTCGGCGAACACTGCGGCGACGGAAAGCCGCTGAGAGTCTTGACCACAACCTACACCGGCTCCACCGAAGCGTGCGCGTTGGATGAGCTGCAGAAGATCGGTGCGGATATTCGCGTCTCCTATGACGTCAGCTCCACGCGCCTGCACGCGAAGGCATGGCTGTTCCATCGCAAGTCCGGCTTTTCCACGGCGTACGTCGGTTCATCGAACCTCACGCATTCGGCGCAGGTGAGCGGTCTCGAGTGGAACGTGCGCGTGTCCGGTGCACGCAACCCGGCGGTTATCGAGAAGGTCGAGGCGGTATTCGAAAGTTACTGGAACAGCGCGGACTTTGAGCCCTACGAGGCGGCGAGGTTTGCAGCGGCGGTCGAGCGGTCCGCAGGAAAGGAGGCGACTTTTCACTTAAGCCCCATTGAGCTGCGGCCCGAACTTTTCCAGGAGCGACTGCTGGAAGAAATCGCGCTCTCACGCAGCCTGGGACATCACCGCAATCTGCTGGTATCCGCCACCGGCACCGGCAAGACGGTGATGGCTGCGGTCGACTACGCACGCCTTCGGACCGCGCTGCCGCGCGCACGCCTGCTGTTTGTGGCGCATCGCGAAGAGATCTTAGAAAAGAGTCGCGCGACGTTTCGCCATGCCTTGAGAGACTATGAGTACGGCGAGCTGTGGGTGGGCGGCGAGCGGCCGCGGCAGTTTAATCATGTGTTTGCGTCGATCCAGAGCCTGCGGGTGGCGAGCCTCGCGCATCTGCCGCCGGATCATTTCGATGTGGTGATCGTCGATGAGTTTCACCACGCGGCGGCGCCTACCTATCAAGCCTTGCTCGACCACATCCAGCCGGTCGAGCTTCTCGGCCTGACGGCGACTCCCGAACGAAGCGACGGTCTGTCGATCCTGCATTGGTTCGACAATCGAATCGCGGCAGAACTGCGGCTGTGGGACGCCATCGACCAACATCGACTGAGTCCTTTCATGTACTACGGCATTCATGACGGACTGGACCTACGCCAGGTTCCGTGGGTCCGCGGCCGCGGCTATGACATCGACGGGCTCACGAATGTGCTGACGGCCAACGACATCTGGGCCAAGCATGTTCTCGCGCAGCTCCTGCGGCGCGTCAGCGACATCGGAAAGGCGCGCGTCCTCGGCTTCTGCGTCAGCGTGGCGCACGCACGCTTCATGGCGCGCGTCTTCAATGCGGTGGGCGTCAACGCTCGGGCGGTCTGGGGCGATAGCCCGGATGAAGAGCGCCGCACGGCGCTGGCGGATCTTGCGGCGCGCCGCATCACCGTGCTGTTCTCGGTCGATCTGTTCAATGAAGGCATCGATATCCCGGAAGTGGATACCTTGCTGATGCTCCGTCCCACGGACAGCGCGACGCTGTTTCTGCAGCAGCTTGGTCGCGGCCTGCGCAAGAGTTTCGGCAAGACCGTGTGCATGGTGCTCGACTTCGTCGGCCAGCATCGCAAAGAGTTTCGTTTCGACCGCCGCCTGCGCGCCTTGCTCGGTGGAACGCGCAAGGAGTTGGTTGAACAGATCGAGAGTGGCTTTCCCTTTTTGCCGGCTGGCTGCCACATGGAGCTGGATCGTGTGGCGTCGGAGATTGTCATCCGTAACATCCGAGAGTCGGTGCCGACGCAGTGGCCTGCGAAAGCGGAGGAACTACGACAGCTCGCGCGCGACGGGCGCGCGGTGAGCCTGGCGGAGTTTCTTCGCGAGTCCGGGCTCGAGCTCGTTGATGTTTACGTCAACGGACGAAGCTGGTCTGACTTGCGTGCCGAAGCGGGTCTTGGTGCGTCTGCGAAAGATGCGGTGGAAACTAAAATTCGGCGCGCCTGCGGCCGGCTGCTGCACATTGACGATCTCGTTCGAATCCATGCGTATCGCAGCTTCTTGAAAAGTGCGGCGCAGCATGTCCATGGCCTGAACGCGAAGGACTGCCGTCTTCTTCGCATGCTGCTCGCGTCCATGACGGAGGAAGAGACCACAGAAGGCGCGATTGCTGCGCTTTGGGGCGGCGAGGCGGTCCGCGCCGAACTCGTCGAACTGCTCGACGTGCTCGAAGCGCGCGTCTCCCACATGCAAGCTCCGTTGCCGTCTCATCCTGATGTGCCGCTGCAGATACACGCGCGCTACACCCGCGTCGAGATCCTGGCGGCGTTTGGCACTGCGGGAGAAGTGGGAACTCCCGAATGGCGAGAGGGCGTGAAGTGGCTGCCTGATGCGAAGACGGACCTGCTCGCGTTCACGCTAGATAAGTCTGTGGGGCACTTTTCGCCCACGACGCGGTACAAGGACTACGCGATCAGCCCGAGCCTCATTCATTGGGAAAGTCAGTCGCGCACGCGAGAAGACAGCGAGACGGGTCAGCGATACCAATTCCATTCCGCGCGTGTCTCAACCATCCTGCTATTTGCGCGCTTGAACACCGATGAGCGCGCGTTTTGGTTTTTGGGGCCTGCGACGTATGTGAAGCATGAATCGGAGATGCCAATGGCTATCACCTGGCGTCTGCACATGCCCATGCCGGGCGATCTGTTCGCGGCGTTTGCCGCCGCGGTGGCGTGACTGAGTGATTTGCAGGCGTTCTCTCCAACGGATACAGCGATCCAATGAGCGATAAAGCACACCGAAAATCTCCTCTAACCGATCGACCGCTTAGAAATCCTGGACAGTCGCTCGACGAACGTCTCGATGCGTTACTGAACGACGATGCGGCAATCCTGGCGCTGATTCCGCTGATCTTGTGGCTGGTCGCCGGCCTAGAGTGGTTCGCGAGCTGGCGTGGACTACCGCGGATGCCGATTGTCTACGCGGCGATGGCGCTCATCGCGTCCGGCTACGCGGGATGGCGCCTGTGGCGTATGAAAGAGCAGATTCGAACACTCAAGCTTGGACGCGACGGCGAGCGTGCCGTGGGGCAGTTTCTCGAGTTGATGCGCGAAGCCGGGGCGAAAGTGTTTCACGATGTGATTGCGGACGGTTTCAATGTTGATCACGTAGTCATCGCGCGGCAGGGAGTCTTCGTCATAGAAACTAAGACATGGATGAAGCGCGGGCCGAAATCACAGATCACTGTACGAGAGGGCGAGTTATATAAAGACGGACATCGGCTTGATCCGAATCCGTTGGTGCAGGCGATCGCAGAGGGGAAGTGGCTGTCGCGAATTCTCACGGAGTCAACCGCGAAACCGATGTCGGCCTGGCCCGTGGTCTTGTTTCCGGGCTGGTTCGTGCAACCGATGGATGACGCGACGAGGCAGAAGGGATGGGTCCTGAGCGCACGAGCGTTCCCCGGGTTCATGGAGAAGGAACCAATTCGCTTGGAAGCGTCAGACGTGGCGCTGTTCGCCTTTCATTTGTCGCGGATCATCCGCGCTGCAGGGTAGGCGTACTGCAGAGCTCTGCTTGGCAGGTCGGACGTTCTTTTGCGAACACATCCGCTTCACCAACGCAGAACATAGCGGAGGCAATCGGCGCGCTTCCGTCACGACGCCTAACAAATCATTGGAGCGCGCGCGTGGGGAAAAAAGCGCCAGATCCACACCGCAGCAGCCGCGGCGCGAAGCTCAGCCATTGCGGCTGCCGAGGGAGCCCGACCCGCAGCGTCAGCTAGCGCGCTCACGGTCTCACGGCGAGCACATCGTCATAGTCGGCCGCGGCGGCGTAGGTGACGAGACCTACCTGCCCCGCGTTCCATTGATCCTGCACGATTTCGAACTTCTGCACGCCATTCACGTACCCGCGCAGGCGATCCGCCACCTGTTCGAGCCGTAGCGTGTACCAAGTCCCCGGCGTCACGGTGATCGGCGCCGAGCCGAGCTGCGTGATCTGTCCGCCGCGCAGGCGCCGCAGCTGCAGCGTGTTCGACTTGCGCAGCGATAGATAGACGGAGTCGCCTGGCCCTGTGTATCCGACCATGATCCCGGCCCAAGGATCTGGGGGCGTGCCGAACGTCGCCGGCCGCACGCGCGCCTCGAAGATCTGGTCCTTGTTGGACGTCGGCGCCCCGACGATCGCACGCGTATCGCCGGTGATCACTGCCTGTCGGAACACGCCTTCGCCGTTCCAGGTCCACTGACCGCCCGTGTAACTCCATGGCGCGCGGTTCGCACAGACCGGTTGGCAGACTTCGCCCAGGGCCTGCGCCCAGATCGTGGCGAGGGGAGCCGGCGCGACGATCACGTTGTCGAAATCCGCAGCGGCGCGATACGAGAGCACGCCGGCGCGACCGTGCGTGAGCTGCGAATCACGCGCCTCCAGCAGCCGGACACCATCGACGTAGACCCGGTGCAGGTCGCCGGCGGATTCCAGTCTCAGCCGGTAGTTGCGATTCAGCGCCCACGGAACGGTTGCGCTCGCGAGCGTGGTGAATGTCCCGCCCGACATGCGCTTGAGCAGGAGGGCGCCGGACGCCCGCAGCGTCACGTAGTAGTAGTTGGCTGCGTCCGTGCGGCGCGTCATGAGCCCGACCCACCGATCGCTGCCGCCGGCCGAGACGGCCGTGGGTTTGACCTCCGCCTGGATCGACTGGTTGGTCCAGTCCGCGGCATCGAGCACGGCGCCTGCGTCGCCAGCGGTGCTCGACTGGCGCCACACCTGCGTCGTGCCGCTCGGCGCGAGCGCGAATTGGCTGCCCGCAAGCATCGTCCAGCCGGACACCGTCGTGTGCGCGAACGGATACTGGATCGGCGGCGGCGCCGTCAGATTCGTCGGCAGCACGAAGTAGTGCGCGCGACCGACGCCGCCCACGAGCACGCGGTTCCCGTCGATCGCGAACCAGTCGGTCCAGACATCGTTTGCGTCACCCTTCAACGTCAGCGTGGCGAC
>Ga0193752_1000499_pt1 | contig 37274 bp, 28 predicted proteins | sample H1c1metaG_FD_144924 | JGI IMG/M metagenome (GOLD analysis project Ga0193752, IMG submission 144924) | Soil microbial communities from a riparian zone of the East river system, Colorado, United States - H1c1 | ecosystem: Environmental > Terrestrial > Soil > Riparian zone | place: USA: East River... | reverse complement strand
TCGAAATCTGTCAAGCACCGTTTTTCCAAAGGCCGAAGCAGCACCCGCTTCCAGGGAATACGGTATTCCTGAAGCGATTTCATCAAGCATAAGAGCAGCAATATATTCAGACATTATGGTATCCGTCATAGCTTCCCGGACGGTTTCGATACCGGCTACCACAGCGAGCCCGCAACTAAGCGTATGTGTTCCGTTCAACATCCTCAACTTGAGTTCACGATAGCTGTCAATATCAGGCTGTATGACTACTCCCTCGTCTATTGCAGCGAATGATATTACCTGGCGTGTTTTTTCATCACCTTTAATTGCCCATAACCGATAGACCTCAGCCATGATCATAAGTTCATCCTCATAACCAAAGTCATTCTGGATGCCAGACCTGACAACTTCTGATGGTTTGCCGGGAACTATACGATCTACCAGTGAACTGCAAAATGTGTTGGCAGTATTAAGCCATTCTATAAATGATTCGTCGAGATTATTATAAAGAGCAAGCTGGTTTACAATCGCCTGCAGTTTAGATCCGTTATCAACTATCAGCTCTGTTGGAATGATGACAATGCCATTCTGAATATTATTGCCAAGTTTATTATAGCGTTCATATAAAAAAGCAAGTAATTTCCCAGGAAATGATTCAGGCGGATTGCCGGTTATCAATTCATTTACGAGTGTAATACCAACCTCAGTTGTATTGGAGATAATAATACTGATATGTGGGTTCGCAGCGCATTTCAATACTTCGTTCCAGGATGATCTGGCAGATAAAACTCTGCTGATGGCAGACGAAATGATGTTTTCTTCAATTTTATTACCGGCCTCAATACCTCTAACACAAATGGTGTATAAAGCGTTCTGATCTGCAAAAGGAACTGAATCCCCGCCTTCTGTAGACTTTACAACAACTATGCGCCCGTTGAATATTCCGGCTCTGTTGGCCTTATCGACAAAATAGTCAGGAAGACCACGCAGTAACACTCCTGTTCCAAATTGCAGGATTTTCTCAGGAGCATCAAATATGTCCTCAGGGGGTAACTGAAGTTTCCCGGATTGCAGAGATGGTATTGAAGATCTGGAAAGTTTCATCATAAAAAATGTTGGTTTAAAATCAAGATATCTGAAATTAACTCCGCACACGGAGAACAAAAAAATTTTGCAGGAAAAGACAGGACTATTGTCTTTGAGAATTGACTTCCAGGGTCAATTCAGCAATCGTTTCCCGATCGGTTGATTATCAGGCAAAATACGAGTTAACATTGACAAGTCTACGCAGATATTTGCACTTCCTCCGGGTATTTTTTTATTTTTTTATGCAATCGTTCCCGGCAACGATGTAGTTTATTGATTGATCAGTTTGATGTTGGCAACCTTACAAGCGTGATCCAGAAATCTTTTATCATGTTTACCACCTGCAGAAACTTGTTAAAGTCGACAGGTTTGGTAATATAACAATTCGCATGATTTGAATATGATTCCATAATGTCATTTTCAGAATCGGATGTAGTAAGAATCACGACAGGGATAAATTTCAATCTGTCATCATTTTTGATTTTGGTAAGCACTTCTTTACCATCAATTCTTGGAAGATTTATGTCCAGGAAAATAATATCCGGCATTTCCGCATCAGCATACTTGCCTTCGCGGTAAAGATATGAAAGGGCCTCCTCCCCATCACGTACCACAATTACCTTGTTGTGGATCTTTGCTTCTCGGAGAGCTTCGACCGTTAGTACAATATCCCCTTCATTATCTTCTACGAGTAAAATGATCACTTCCTTTTTCATAGCGCCTGATTAACTGGATATTAAAATAAAATCTGGTTTCAACTTAATGGTTTCAATACTTAATGGTTTCAATACTTAATATTTGGGCAATTTGATAAAAAATGTACTCCCTTTTCCCGGTTCTGATTCAACCCATATTGAGCCTCCGTGTCTTTCAACTATCTTTTTACAAAGAGCCAGTCCGATGCCTGTGCCTGAATATTCGCTTTTGTTATGCAACCGTTGAAATATGATGAATATTTTTTCGAAAAACTTCGGGTTGATTCCGATACCATGATCCTTCACATAAAATTGCCAGGCGTCTTGTAAATCTTCATATCCAATCTCAATCTTTGGCGCATGTGGACTGCTGTATTTGATTGCATTCCCGATCAGGTTTTGAAATAACTGATGCATCTGACCTTTTTCGGCTTTTATAACTGGCAATGGATGTATAAGCAATTCTGCGTTCGTTTCTTTTATTGCAAGTGCAAATATCATAAGTACCGATTTAAGTACTTCGTCCAGATCCACGTTTACTACAAGTTCTTTACTTGTTCCCACTCTTGAGTATTGCAGCAGATCCTGGATCAGCACTTTCATCCGTTCAGCACCATCGACAGCGAAAGAAATATATTTTTTACCGGTCTCATCAAGCGTTCCTTCGAGTTTCTTTTCAAGCAGTTGTAAAAAGCTGCTCACCATACGCAGAGGTTCCTGCAGATCATGTGAGGCCACATAGGCAAAACGTTCCAGCTCAGTGTTCGAGGCTTGTAGTTCTGAAGCACGCTTTTTCAAATTTTCGTTTAGTTCGGTGAGCTGCCTGGCGGTCATCTTTTTTTCAGTAGCATCTTTTACTATCGCATAAAATGTTTTATTCTCCGGCGACCATATTGCCGTCCAGATCAGGGGAACAACAGTTCCATCTTTACAGACACCCCGGTTTTCAAAATCCTTAGCGATCGAACCTTTAGCTACACCGGAAGCCTGTTGTATACTGATTTCCCTGTCTTCAGGTACTAAAAAATCCACGTACAGTCTCCCAATCATTTCTTCGGGTTCGTAACCGAATAACTGTTTGCAATTGGCACTTATCTGGATTAACCTGCCAAATTTATCTACCATGCAAATGATATCCAGGGAAGCGTCCATAAGATTCTGGATCCCGTTCAAAATAAGCTGTTGCTCTTTGTGTGCAGCTTCAACTAAAATTTGGGCTTCTTTAACAACTGTAATATCAGTAGTCATAGAACCGACAGCATAGATATTTTGATTTTCGTCAAATAAAGGAAACTTTACCGTGATAAAATGTTTGACTCCATTTGGTCCCAACGATTTAATTGAACGTTCGATAAGTCTACCGGTTTTCAAAACCTCTTCGGCGTGGGATCTGGTCTCGTCGGCAACTTCCGCAGGGAAAAAATCGTAGGGTGTCTTTCCAAGAACTTCTTTCTCTGTAAACCCTAATGATTTCTGCGCCTCTTTATTAACGAGCAGATACCTTCCACTAACATCCTTTATGGTTATAGTGCTTGCTGCATTATCGACGACACTTTTGATAAAAGATTCACTTTTGCGTAATGCCGCTTCCGCCTCGTTTCTTGAGATGGTATTCCGATAGATAATTATAAATACTATTATTAATACCAGTAAAACCAAAAGCTCAATGGCCGTAATTATTCTTTGGGAGCCCTGTATCGTTTGATTGATCTCGTCATTTCTCTCTTTAAACAATCTGTTTTCCGTTCTTTGAATGTCCGCTATCACTTCTCTTAACTGGTCCATTAATTTTTTTTCCGCTCCTATTGCCATGATCGAAAAAATGGGTTCTATAAACCCTTCTCTTTTATATTGAACAAGAGTCTTTCTGAGCTCAATATTTTGTTGGGCCAGACTTAAAAGAGAATCTACTTTTTCTTTTTGCTCGCTGCTTTGGGAAGTGAGCGTTTTTATATCTGCTATAATCGATAGAATAGTAACAGAACTTTTGTTAAACGGCTCGAGGAACTCTTCGCGGCTGGTAATTAAGAACCCCCTGGCTGCAGTTTCTATATCCTGGGCTTCGGCAAACACCGAAGAAGTTTTGAAAAGCACTTCCTTTGTATGGTCTGTCTTTGTACTCTGGATCAGTTTCTGGTTATTGGCCGAAAAAGAGAAGAATACAATCCCTAACAACATAATAGCTACGCCAAAATAACTTGCAATTCTTCTTTCAAACGAGAATTTAAGCTGGCGCAAGGGTCCGCTATAAAAGATACCAATACAAAGTGCCATTATACTCAGGCTGGTAGTCAGGGCCGTATTGACAGCAAAAGGCATACTTTCCAGATAACTCAGTCCCGATATATAATTAAAGGTGATAAATACTGCCACGAAAAAGACTATCGGGAGTAGTATTTGAATCAGTATATATTGCTTTGCACTTTTAAGTTTGAGCAAAATGATTCCAACGGTAAGAAACAACATGCAGGCAAACAATTCAATTCTGCCGGGATTAGCTTCTGCTCCGATTTCGTTTACAATGATCTGGTCAATACCAAGTTTTATACCGGTGATATATTCAACCAGAGTTAAAGATGCAATCACTACAACAGCATATGCGCACACCACACCAATTCGCCAAAAGATTTTTTTATTTTCTCCACGATTGAATACGTACAACGCAATAGCTGAAAAAATAAGACAAAGCGAAGTGTTGAATTTTGTGGAAGCGATGCTTGATACCAGCGGACGTATCTTTTCCATTTCAGAAAACCAGCCGCCTATAGCTATCAGACCGACAGCTACAACAATTATAACAACAATATTAGTGATATAATTACGGATCATAGATTGTAAGCAACTTTATAGTAATGCCAACTAATCATCACGAAGGTCGCCAGGGAGCTTAACTTACCAGGGTTTTATCAAATGTAATGTTTTTGTTGATTGCATATCCATTGGCATGACTTTTATACCATAGTCTTAGTATTTCCACTCATCACCTTAAATTGATAATATGAGGAAACTTACCCTTAACCTGGCACTATTCGCAATCGTTTCATCGTTCAGCAGCTGTGAACTGGCGGGGGACATATTTTCTGCAGGTATGTGGGTAGGAATACTCATAGTAGTTGCCGTAATTGCATTGATCATCTGGCTAGTTGGAAGAGGAAGAAAGTAAATTATCCTATAAAATATCTTCTGTACAAAATATCCTATAACAAGCAGGGACCGGAAAATAATCCCGGTCCCCACTTTTATTTTGGAATAATTTATATTCTATTATCGTAAACACCCTGTGCTAATTACGAATCGCAGTGAACATCACCGGTTCGGGCTACTTCATAGCGCCCGCACCGGCTTTGGCAACAGCATGATCATTTTCAACGCTGTCGCCTGAAACGCCGATCGCCCCAACTATCTTTCCCGATTTATCTTTTATGCAAATCCCACCGGGAAAAGATATAAGGCCCCCATTGGAATGTTCAATATTGTAAAGGGGACCTCCAGGCTGAGATAACTTTCCAATTTCGCCACTGTCCATATTGAAATAGCGTGCGGTCCTTGCTTTTTTTTGTGATATGTCTATCGATCCCAACCAGGCATCGTCCATGTGCGCAAAAGCTATAAGATTCGTCCCCGAATCAACAACTGCTATATTCATAAGCGTCTTTAACTCTTTTGCTTTTTGTTTGGCTGCCGCGATGACGGCTTCAGCCTGTTCCAAAGTAATATTCATAATTGATTTTTTTGAGTTTTATAATTTTGAAAATTGATCATTGTAAGCGATCCTTACATCAAAAGCCTTGCCGTTACCTGCATTTGTCAGCTAATATCCCAATTAAATAAAGTTCACCTATTGATGACCGTTAAGCCATGGCAGGATCCGATGAGCTTATAACACCGGTTTCAATATGCCCTGCAAACTGTTTGTAAAAATGTGGCTGATTTTTAACGGTTAGCACAACGTTATACCACCCAAAGCTGGAATTTGTTGGAATAATTATCTCAGACTTATCTTTTGTGCTGCCTGCAGCACCAAGGTTTAAGACCTTATTAATGTTATTATAGATATTGTCTGCAACTATCAGTGAAATTGCGCCCGGGTCATGATTAACGACCATGATCTGAAGCTCAGCACTCCTTCTTTTATTTTTTTCATTGATCAGATAGGTGCAGGTCACTTTAACATTAGGATCATTGGGGTCACCTTTAAATTCACGGTAAAAGCCGTTCGGGCCATGCACTTTGAGGTGATATATATTTTGTTCAAAATCTGAAAGCTGCCATGAATCGTGTAATTCGTCTCCTGCCTTAACAGCGTAATTCCAAATTCGCATCTTATCGTGCTCATTTACATTACCGGCGGCTACATGGGGAACGGAAGCATATATGATGAAAGGCGCTCCTGCAGCTCCAGCTCCAAAAAAAGTATTTTTTGCAGCCAGATTGATATGAAAACTCTTGTCTTTGGCATTTGAGTTGCCGTCTGCATAAAGTTCATATGGGAGGGCGCATGCGTCGCGGGTACCGCTTTCCTGTTTTGAAGACAGACGTTTACGATAATCGGCTTTTATAAGATCGATTTCAGATCTTGAGGAGATCCGGTATCCGGCAGGAGCTTTCAGAAACTGAGCTTTATGTATGCTTTCATAGAACTTGCTTTTAATAACTGCTGCAGGTAAAGCAATCTTCTCATTATTAAACGGTTTAAAGACCGAGCTGAGATCACCGCAAACAGCACGCCGCCAGGCTGATATGTTCGGCTCTTCAATTTTTTTCCCGGTTTTATGGCTCAGGAATTTTTCCATGAATTGAAGAATAGAAGTATGATCAAATACCTGTGAACAAACCTGCCCGCCTCTTGACCATGGCGAAGCTATTACCAACGGAACACGGTATCCAAGCCCAATCGGACTCTCCCGGCTTTCGGCGGCCGGCTTACCCTTCATGTCCTGTTCAAGTGTAACATAATCAACCCGTGTATCAATACCTTTGGAAACAAGGCCGGTTCCTTTCGTGTATGGATCAGGTGGAACAAAAGGCGGTATATGATCGAAGTAACCGTCATTCTCGTCATAACATAATATGAAAATCGTTTTTTTCCAGACATCCGGATTCTGAGTAAGAATATCCATTACTTCCGAAACGTACCAGGCTCCATACCACGGAGCACCTGGATGATCACTGAAATTTTCGGGTCCGACAACCCATGATATAGTTGGAAGCTTTCCTTCCACGACATCTTTTCTAAACTGATGAAGCACATCTCCTTTGGGCAGGTTCATTGTTCGTTCTTTTCCGCCATCAGTATAACGGTAAGGCTCAATGGTCCTGAACTGCGGATCTTCTTTATTGGTGGTAAAGGCTTTAGTATGAAGGTTTTTTTCGCGTTCTGATAATTTCGCATATTCCTCATCGGTATAAGCGCCTGTAACGGATTTAGCTTTCTGCAATAGGTTCTTTTTTGCAGTCAGTTGTTTTGTTAATGGAACAAGCTGTTTATCATTTTGATTAAGGCCGGCAATTTGCTTCTCAAGCTGAATGATCTGTGATGGAAATTCCAGAAGAACTTTTTTTAAGTAACGTCTGTGGGAATCTGAAAATCTAATCCTGAACTGGCTGAACCATTCAATGGGATTGTCTGTAAAGTTTGTCAGCCAGGCATCTTCTTCTGGTGAAAGCCCCGAAGCTATGCTTATTTCATTCTGATAAATCTTCCATGAAATATTATTATCCTCTAATCTTTCGGGGAAAGTTGTCCAGTGAGCTTCGGCATCATAATCAACATCAGAATTGAGCACATTGGCATGGGCATTTTGATGTTGTTCGGCCCGTATTGTTCCGGTCCAGAGAAACAAACGGTTGGGAGTAGTGCCTGTAAGTGACGAACAGAAATTCTGATCGCAGACTGTAAAGGCATCGGCGAGGGAATAATAAAACGGAATATCTTCCCGGTTATAATAACCCATGGCCAATGGAGCTTGTGCAAATTCTTTATTGCCCGAAGGCTTTGCTATCAGCCATTTATCATATTTGCCATTATTGCGGGCATCGATCTGGTTTGTCCAGGAATGAGGTAAAGAGCCGGTCCAGGTTGATTTGGTTTCTTTGATATTAAGCCTGAAAGGTGCGTATGCTTGTCCTTTTTCATTTTTTTGAAACCAAACAGGGTCGCCATCGGGCATTGTGATAACCCGACGGTCATTAAATCCGCGAACACCCCGGAGACTTCCATAGCAATGATCAAAGGACCGGTTTTCCTGCATCAGGACTACAATATGTTCGGCATCGAGATAAGTGGTGCCAGCCAATGGATCTATAGCAAGCGCCCTTTGAATGGAAGCCGGTAAACCATTGAATAATCCGGTACCGCCGGTAAGCAGGGCAGCTTTCTTCAAAAATTCTCTCCTTGAATCCATTATGAATGGTTTTTCCCAAATATAATGGTTCCCTGGGCAGGTTATTATACTACCCGGTTTGATAACATTAGTACCTTCTTCTAGTCACGTATCGTCCGCCTACCCATACATATCTGTGGCCCCGGGTTACATAATGTCCTTTTATCCACACATGTCTTGGTGACGGAGCCACCGGAATAACTTCGACACGTGGTGGCGGCGGACCAACAACCACTACCCTTCTCGCACAACCTTCGCCGACCAGCACTATAATGAAAAGCGCAAATACTACCAATTTCGATTTCATGTCAATAGCTTTTATCTAGGTAAGACTGTAGGAAAGAGTGATGGTTTAATGCTGTGCAACGGATCTCCTGATCCGTTGAATTTCGAAGCTGTTTGGTATTGAGTTTTATTGAAGACTTTGAATATCTATGAGCGGATCAGAGATCCACTCCACAAATGAGCGGATCAGAGATCCACTCCACAAATGAGCGGATCAGAGATCCACTCCACAAATGAGCGGATCAGAGATCCACTCCACAAATGAGCGGATCTGGAGATCCACTTCACATTATCTTAAGGTTTAATAATCAAAACCGAAGGCGATTTGGATAACCATGGGTTTTGCTCTTCAACAACTTTTCGCCAGCTTTCCAGACTGATAAGCACCAGATCCTGCTGATCAAGAAGTTTACTTTCAACGCTCTCTACGTTAAGTAACTGAACAGAGTCGGGATGTGCAGACTGCACAGACAAAATACTTTCACTTATCTCAGGATTCTGCCTGATCACGCCTGCCACATCTACTATAGTAATTGCAGTTGACTTATTAAAAATAAATTTTTGTGCATAGATCAGCATGAAGCTATCGCTGATCGAATACACGGGCACGAAGATGTGTTCGAGCTTTTCTGTACGTTTATTGATATAAATTCCAACAGGAACTTTGGAAGATCTTAATATTTGTTTAACCCGATCATCAAAGAACGCATTTTCAAACAATCTTTCTTTCCCCGTAATCGTATCGTAGAGTTTTTCAGGATTGATAATCTTTGAAGTGATCCCCAGCAGTTTACCGAGAAACGTGCCTTCAAACACTGAACTCCCCGCTCCTATCAGCAAGAGATCATAATTTCCGGCATTTGCAACCGCCGTTATCTCATGATTCACTTCAAGCGCCGGTTTAAAAATAGTCTGAACATGTATGTTAAGCTTTTTAGCCTCATCCTTTATGGGGTTAAAACTATCACGCTCATATTCGTCCTGGTTATAAAGATTCAATTCATTGCTTGAGGAAACATGTAGCATTGTAATCACCGTTGTATCCGGCGACTTCCTGGCCAGGCTGCCAGCCAATCTTAAAATCGAAATGCCTTTCCTGGAAGTACTGAATGAACCCAGGATATTATATTTTGAAACCTGCGTTTCTGTTTTATCTATCACTTTTGGTTCTTCCGGCCGGAATCTGTTGATAAGATCCATCGCCGGACCAGTCATGATAGTTGTAAAAAGTGCCATGATAACCATCATAGCAAATATTTCGGGATTTAGTACTCCCAGGTCGTAACCAATGTTCAGTACTATCAGCTCCATCAATCCACGTGTATTCATCAGGGCACCTATTGCCAGACTATCATACCAGCTTTGCCCCACAAATCTTGCTGCCAGTGCACTGCCAAGAAACTTTCCTATTACAGCAACACCGATAATCGCGAAACAAATCTTCCACAAATACCAATCGTTTAACAACCCAATCTGAGTTCTCAGCCCGGTAAACACAAAAAACAATGGCAGCAATAATACCAGTGCAACATCTTCAACCTTCTCGATGAATATGCTTCTGAAATTTGTATTTGCCGGCATGATCACTCCGGCCATAAATGCCCCAAACAAAGCATGGATGCCAATCACTTCCGTAGCATAGGAAGATAATACCAACGTAATAAAAAATATAGCCACTACAGGTTTACTAAAAGACTCCTTATTGGAATATTTATCGCCTATCTTTTTCAGAAACGGCGCCACCACCCTCAGCATAATAAAAACGTAAGCGATGGCCATCAGTATTGTATACAACGCGCTGAGAACAGACCCCGCTTTAACTATAGCAATAACAACAGCCAATATGCACCAAGCAGTAATATCGTCCGCGGCAGCACAGGTGATGACGATAGTTCCCAACTTTGTTTTCGAAAGGCCTCTTTCCTGGACAATTCTTGCCAGAACCGGAAATGCCGTAATACTCATGGCAATTCCCATAAATAAGGCAAAGGCAAGAAATCCAATATTTGCCGGCGCAAAATGAATATATATAAAATACGAAAGACCAATACCAAGCGTAAATGGAAAGATAATGCTGGCATGACTTACCACGATTGCATCCTTCGCCTTGCTCTTGAGAACCTTCAGATCAAGCTCCATTCCAATTACAAACATGAAAAGTATCAATCCGATCTGGCTCAGGAACTGTAGGTTCGGAAGAGATTGTTTTGGAAAGAGGAAGCCTGAAAACTCAGGAAAATACATGGCAAGAAATGACGGACCAAGGAAGATCCCGGCTAAAACTTCGCCGACAACAGTTGGTTGTCCGATCTTGTTGCAAAAAAAACCAAAAATTCTTGCTACTATAATTATCGTCAGTATCTGCAAAAGCAAAATGGCAAGCGGGTACTGCAGATTGTGTAAGAATGTATCTTTAAACTGATCCCAGGTGGAAGCATTGATCTGGGGAACGAAATCTTTCACTCTGCCTGTTTGCAGTAGCTCACCTTTTTTAAGGAAAAAATAGATCAGCCAGGAAAATCCTATAATAGTAGCCGCGTAAAAAAGTAGGTTCTTATTTTTTTTCATATCTCCAGGTTGTCATTCGATGACAAGCAATACGTAACAGGTCCAAACAAATAAGTTCGCAATATAATTTAAAAACTGTTGCCTGAGTGAGGCTGGGCATTGAGATCAACATATCATAACTTCGATCCGCAGTATTTACAATGCGTTGCATCTTCATCATGACCTTCCCGGCTGCAATTGGGGCAAGCTTCCGGGCTATGATTTTTTCTTCTGGCCGCAAGAGCCATTTCCGTGGTTATGATTCCGGTTGGGACGGCAATAATACCATATCCCATCAGCATGATGATACTTGCCACAAATTTTCCAAGCGGTGTAACCGGTGATATATCGCCATAGCCAACTGTGGTTATCGTTACAATAGCCCAGTATATACTGTCAGGGATGCTGGTGAACCCATTTTTGCCATCTTCCACGAGATACATAACGGAGCCAAGTATGATCACTGTTGTAAAAACCATTAACATGAATATGCTGATCTTCCTGATGCTTCCTTTTATGGCACCCAATAAAAACTGCATTTCGTTTACATAGTGACGTAGCCGGAAAATTCTGAAAACACGTAGCAAACGGAGTGCCCTGACCACTAATAACGTTTGCGCACCCGCATAAAATAAACCCAGATAAGTTGGGGCAATGGACAGAAAATCAATGATACCAAAGAAACTGAACAGGTACTTAAAAGGCTTATTAATACAGACCAGTCGTAGAATAAATTCAAATGTAAACAGTATCGTGTAGATCCATTCGAGGGTGAGAAATACGTTTCCATAATCTCTGTGGAGACGTTCAATACTATCGAGCATTACAATGATAATGCTGGTTACAATCAGGAACAGCAAAGTAACATCAAATGCTTTACCTGCAGGAGTTGCCGATTCATAAACAACTGAATGAATTGCTTTTCTCCAGGATGCGGTTCGCCTGCTTTCCATTGTATGAAAATAAGTATTGTAATATTATTTTGGAATAAAGATTAAATTCATAGATGCGATTCATACAATACTTAGCCATCCTCTTTTGTTTAATATTTATCACCAGGCCGTTAACCGGTCAGGAAAAAGCAGCTGTTATTTTTGATACTGACATGGGACCCGATTATGATGATGTTGGTGCCATTACACTGCTTCATGCACTTGCTGACTCTAATCATGCAAAAATTCTTGCAACTATAGCAAGTACGAGGTATGATGGCGTTGCTCCGGTGCTAAGCGTTTTCAACACTTATTTTAACCGGCCTGATATTCCTGTTGGCGTTACCGGCAAAGAAGGGCTTGATATCAGAGATGGTCAGCACTGGTCAGATTCCGTCATAAAAAATTATCCGCATGCTTTACAGTCGAACGGTAATGCTTCGGATGCAACTGAATTATACAGGCAAATACTTTCAGAACAGCCGGACAATTCTGTTACCATTATTACTGTCGGATTTTTGACAAATCTTGCGGCATTACTTAAGTCATCCCCTGATAAATTTTCCCGGCTTAACGGATCGGATCTGGTTAAGAAAAAAGTAAAACTACTGGTCAGTATGGCCGGGACATTTCCTTCGGGGCGTGAATTCAATATCCACAGGGATGTAATTTCAGCGCGTTACGTGTTTGAAAATTGGCCCATTCCGGTTATTTTCAGTGGATTTGAAATAGGTCAGAAAATTAAAACAGGCTTGCCATTGATCAATAATAATGACATTGGAAACAGTCCTGTAAAAGATGTTTTCCGGATATCTGTTCCTCTGTCAAAGAATGATTCCGCGGGCAGGATGAGCTGGGATCAAACGGCTGTACTGGTCGCTATTAAAGGATACTCGCCTTATTATTCACTGCAATGGGGAATGATCAGTATCAATGACGACGGTTCAAACAAATGGACCAATTCAGGAAAAAAACAGGCTTACCTTGTTGCCAAAGCAGATCCCCTGATCGTTGAAAATTATATAAATAAATTAATGCAACACCAGCCTGTCAAAAACTAACGGCCATTCAAACCGAAATCCATCTCCACTGAATGACCTCATTAAATACTTCTGCTTTATAAGCAATTTCCTGCGCCGTTTGTTAGGGTTACTACTTAGCGATACATTAAAAGGACTCTCCTGGCTTTCAGCCGCGTTGACTGGATATTATGTTTGTCCGTTAAATAGTTATACTTAATCCATTATTCTAAAACCATTTTAATGAAAAAAATCTGTCTGCTGCTTTGCATTGCAACTGTCGTATCCCTGTCTGCAATATCCCAGGAAGACCTCAAACCATTCAAATTCGATTTAAGTCTTGGCTACGCCATTCCCGGCGGAAAAGGTGCGAAGGGAGGTGTGTTATTTGCGGCTGAACCAAAATACGCAGTGATTCCAAGTCTGGCGGTCGGTTTAAGAATGGAAGTAGCTGTTGTTGCACGCGGCACATCAAACCAGGAAGATAATAATTCAGAATTTGAAGTAAAAGCTTCCGGCTCCTATCTTTTAACGGCTGATTATTATTTTACCGACAATTATTCTTTCCGTCCTTTTGTTGGTGGAGGTGGCGGGATCTATACCCTTGCTGCTGCTACCGTCAGCGAATATGATGAAGAAGTCAATAGCAGTTCTGCAAAATCAAAATTTGGCGGTTTAGCCAGGGCCGGATTCGAATCAAGACATTTTCGGTTCGGGGTCGAATATAATTTTGTACCAAGCACTAAGTTTGAAGATCAATATGGATCAGAAAATAACATCACGACTAAAAACGGTTATCTCGGTATAAAAGTTGGCATATGCATCGGAGGCGGGCCAAGATAATCTTATCAAAACGCTATAATAAAAAAGACTGGCTCCATGAGGAGCCAGTCTTTTTTATTATAACAACTGATTTTACTAAGGGAATACACCTAACACTATCAATAACTACGATAATTCGCTGATTATAAGCCTTCCCTTGCAGACGATTGCCTGAGTTCCACCGTTATCATTCTTGGCCAAAATGCCACTCCGTCCTTTTGTTTTGAGATCACTTGCCATTATATCGATATCGGCCTTATGGCTGTTATTTTCGCCTGAAATGCAGGCGCAAAACCCAATACATAAGTTCAAGCGCCTCGCAACACGCGACGGACTTTCACAGGGTCACGTAAGCGCTATACTGAGGGACAAACAGGGCTTCATGTGGTTCGGCACCGATGATGGACTGAATAAGTACGATGGTTATAAGTTTACGGTGTACAGGCATCAACCCAAAAAATCATCCAGTATCAGCAGCAGTTATGTCAGCGCTCTCTTCCAGGAACAGGATGGCACATTATGGATCGGTACCGGAAATGGTCTTGAAAAGTTCGACAGCAAAGCGGACACCTTTACCCATTACGCCCCCATCAGACCAGCCAATTTTAAAGTCAAGGTCATTGTAAAGGACCGGCAAAAAAGAATGTGGGTAGGAACAAGCGAGGGTTTATTCAGATTCGACGAAACGAACGGGTCTTTCACACAATACAGGCATTCAGAGGTCCGGAACAGTATCAGTGATAATGTTATCTATGACATGGTCGTTGACAAGACCGGCAATCTTTGGATCGCTACCGGCAATGGCCTCAATATTTTCAACCCTGATTCCGGCCATTTCAATTGCTTTATGAACGAGCCTGGCAACGACCGAAGCATTGGCACCGACTGGATCAAAGCTGTTTACAAAGACTCCAGGGGTAATATGTGGATTGGCACACAGGGAAGCGGAATTGCGCTTTTCGATCCCAAAGACAGCAGTTTTACAAATATGAGACATAATGCGGCCGATTACCAAAGTGTCGGGCACAATGATATACTGTGTTTTACAGAAGACCGCGCTGGACGGCTTTGGGTAGGCACTGAAAATGGCGGCATAAGTGTGTTGCAGGACGACAGAAAGACATTCAGAACCTTCACAAATAACGTTACGGACGAAAACAGCCTTAGCAGTAATTCGATCCACTCGCTATACAAGGACGAGATAAATAACATCTGGATCGGCACTTGGTCAGGCGGCGTATGTTTTCTGCCAAACTTTGGAGAAAAATTCAGATTATTCCGGCAATCGCCTGGAGATAACCGCAGTCTGAGCAATAATATAGTCCTCTCTGTTACAGAAGATAGCTATGGTGATGTCTGGATTGGAACAGACGGCGGAGGTTTAAATCGTTACAATAAACGAAGTCAGACATTTACACACTACCGGCATCAAACCAACAATAAGAACAGTATCAGCAACGACTATATTCTTTCAGTTATAGAAGTGGAACCAGGCGTTCTGGCGCTGGGTTATCACAGGGGCGGATTTGACCTGTTTGATATTAAAACCGGAATTTACACGCACAATCTTCCGGCTGGTAATAATCCGAACAGCCTGTCAGAGCGTTCTGTGAACATTTTGTTCAATGACAGGTCCGGTTTACTCTGGATAGGAACCTGGGGCGGTGGGCTGAATGCTTATAACAGAATCTCCAAAACATACACCCATTATAAATACGATCCGGGTGACACCACTACAATAAGCAGCAATTTTATCCAGGCAATTCATGAAGATGCTGCAGGAAACATATGGATTGCTTCACAGGGTGGTTTAAATGTTAAATACAAAGGTGCAGATCGTTTTACGCGTTTTGTTGCGCATGGAATTCATAAAAATGAGTTGGCCGGTTTGATAGTCGAATCAATGATGACTGACGAGAAAGGAAAAACATGGTTCGGCACCAGTGGCGGTCTTTTTGTTTATGATCCGAAAGCAGCTGAGTTTACATTGTACACCGAAGCCGACGGACTGCCGAGTAACATGATCCACGCTGTGATAAAAGACAGGCAATACATCTGGATCAGTTCAAACAAGGGATTATCAAGATTCGATCCGGAGAAAAAAACATGGCGGAATTACGCAATATCGGATGGATTGCAGGGAAATGAGTTCAAATCACGTGCGGTTTACCGGGCTGCTGACGGCCAGCTCTTTTTCGGCGGACCTGATGGTCTGAATGTATTTTATACTGATAGCCTTGTTGACAATGATTTTGTACCGCCGGTATACCTGACTGCCCTTCAGATATTCAATCAGCCTGTTTCTGCAGGAGATCCTGAAAATCATTTCTATCAGCAACACATAAGTATAACCAAAGACATTGTTCTTTCGTACCAGGAGTCTGTGTTTACGCTGGAATTTTCCGCTCTGAATTATACTCAGCCTGAAAAAAATCAGTATAAATATCGTCTTGTTGGCTTCGATCAAAAATGGAATGAGTCAGGAAATAAAAGAAATGCAACGTACACTAATCTTGATCCCGGCCATTATGAGTTTCAGGTTCGTGGATCCAATAATGATGGTATCTGGAATACCAAAAGCACCACCGTGCGCATAACCATTACTCCTCCATTCTGGCTCACCTGGTGGTTCAGGATTAGTATTTTACTTTTAACCGGGGGTGGGGCAGCAGCGTTTTACTTCAACCGGATTAACCGGATCAAGGCTCAGAAAATGAAATTGCAGCATCAGGTAGAAGAGCAGACCAGCCAGCTTATACATGTAAATGAAGAAGAAAGGAAAGCGCGGCTAAGTGCCCAGCACGCGCTGCTTGAAGCCGACGAAGCCAATCGCGCCAAAAGCATTTTCCTCGCTACTATGAGCCATGAGATCAGGACGCCAATGAATGGCGTAATCGGTATGGCTACACTTCTTTCTGAAACCAGCCTTACAGTTGAACAGCGGAGATATACAAAAACGATCAGCTCATGTGGAGAAAGTTTGCTCAGTGTGATTAATGATATTCTTGATTTTTCTAAAATAGAATCCGGGAAGATGGAGCTCGAGCATAAAGCTTTTGATCTCCGACTTTGCATAGAAGAAGTGCTTGAACTCTTTGCAGGAAAAGCCGCCGACATCGGGCTTGATCTGATGTATGTTATTGATCCGGAAGTACCCGAACACATTATCGGCGATCCACTACGCCTCCGGCAGGTTTTTACGAATCTGGTTGGTAACGCAATTAAATTCACACCATCCGGTGAGATCATTATAAAAGCATCACTTAAACAGCCTGCAACGGATGATCAACTGAACATAGTTTTCGAAGTTAAAGACACAGGGATTGGAATTGCAGCAGATAAAACAGAGCGGTTATTCAAGGCCTTCTCACAGATTGATGCATCCACGACAAGAAAGTATGGTGGAACCGGGCTGGGGCTTGTGATATGTGAGAAGCTTGTCGGACTGATGGGTGGCAGTATTAATGTATCAAGCATACCGGGGAAAGGTACCATCTTCACTTTTAACATTATTTCTGCAGCTGCCGAACCAACAAACAATAAATGGGATACCTCCATTCTGGAAGGCAAATCGGTCCTGGTTGTAGATGATAATTCCAATAACCGTTATATTCTTAAAAACCAGTTAGCACAATGGAATTGCGTTCCATCAATGGCATCGTCGGCTATCGAAGCCATGGAACAACTTGAACGTCTGGGAAGCCGGTTTGACCTGGTACTCACAGATATGCAAATGCCGGATACCGATGGGACCGAACTTGCGAGAAAAATACGCGATCGTTTCCCGGACCTCCCTATCATCCTGTTAAGCTCCTGGGGTGACCAGAGAAGTAAGGAGTATCCGGGTCTTTTCAGTGCAATCCTTTCCAAGCCCACCCGTCAGCGTACATTGCTGACACATGTTATGGCTGCTATCCAACCGGCTGCTACAAACGGAGCCGCAACTGAACCTGCCACTATCTCAAGGCTGTCAGCAGATTTTGCAAATTTTTATCCGATGCGCATATTGGTTGCCGAAGACAATCCGGTAAACCAAATGCTGATCTTAAAAATGCTGGAGATGCTCGGATATCGGGCAAGTATAGCCGAAAATGGCAAACTTGCAGTTGCTATGTCAGCGACCAATGCCTTCGATTTAATTTTTATGGATGTGCAGATGCCCGAAATGGATGGGCTCGAAGCTACAAAGAACATAAGGCAACAAGAGTTTCCACAACCTTTTATCATTGCGATGACGGCAAACGTCATGGAAGGCGACAAAGAAGAGTGTATAAAAGCCGGCATGGACGATTATCTCAGCAAACCTATAAATGTGGATGATCTTATTGCTATGCTCAGGAAATGGGCGATTAAGTAATTAAGCTGCCCTCCTGCGAAGGAGGGCGGCGAGCGTAGCGAGCGGGTGGTTGTTCTTTGGTCTTCGAAGGTTATCTGTATGCGGTCACCAAAGTACAACCACCCCTGTCGTCTTCCGACGCCTTCCCCTCCTTTGCAGGAGGGGAGTAAAAAAAGTGGAGGATACCGGGCTCGAACCGGTCACCTCTAACATGCCATGCTAGCGCTCTACCAAATGAGCTAATCCCCCTTTTGCAGAAAGGATTGCAAATATATACCTGTGGGCATTTTTAACCAAAAGACATTTTCGGCTATAGTGAGTTTTTCCGAAGATCAATCACCCCAGATATTGTCTTCTCCTTTGATCCATTTCTTCACCAGTTCTGTTGTTACCGACTTTGGTCGTTCTATAGCAAAGCCCAGTGCACGATCCCAGATCAGGCTGGCCAGCACACCCAATGATCGGCTGACTCCAAAAAGAACCGTATAAAAATCGTATTCCACCATGCCATAATGAACGAGCAATGCCCCGCTGTGCGCATCTACATTCGGCCAGGGATTTTTAACCTTTCCTAATGATTCCAGGATCGGTGGTACAACGTCATAAACGTTCCAGACTGTCTGTACCAGCGGATCCTCCGGCATGTGTTTTTTTCCGAATTCCATTTGTGCTGTAAAACGCGGATCCGTTTTCCTTAATACGGCATGCCCATAACCCGGAACGACTTTTCCTTCTTTCAAGGTTTCCTGTACGTATGAGGCGATCTGCTCTTTTGAGGGCGATTCTGTTTTCAGTTTTTCCCGAAGTTCAAAGATCCATTTTATCACTTCCTGGTTAGCGAGGCCATGCAGAGGTCCTGCCAGTCCGTTCATGCCGGCTGCAAGGGATAAATAAGGATCGCTCAGAGCTGAACCCACCAGATGCGTGGTATGGGCAGAAACATTTCCGCCTTCGTGATCAGCATGAATGGTCATATATAAACGCATCAGCTCCTTGAAACTTTCGTTACTGTATCCCAGCATATGGGCGAGATTACCTGCCCAGTCGAGCAAACCGTTTGGTTGAATATGCTGATTATTTTTATATTTCCTGCGGTAGATGTAAGCGGCAACTCTGGGCAAACGTGCAATCAGGTCCAGGCTATCATCATATGCCGCTTCCCAGTAATCTTTTTTGTTCATTCCTTCGGCATATTTCTTTGCGAAATTGCTTTCGGTTTGCAGCGCCATGATGGCACTCACAAACATGGTCATCGGATGCGATTCAACCGGAAATGCGTCGATAACATCGAATACATGTTTAGGCACATGTGATCTTCTTTGAAGAATAGAAGTAACATGTGTAACGTCGTCTTCTGTGGGTAACTCACCGATAAGCATAAGATAAAACAAACCTTCAGGCAAAGGCTCATTTCCACCCTTTGCTTTGGGTAATTTTTCCTGTAATTCCGGAATTGAATACCCGCGAAAACGGATACCTTCCTGTGAATCAAGCAGAGAAGTTTCTGAAACCAGTCCGGTTATGCCGCGCATGCCCTGGTAGACCTGTGATAACTGAACGTCACCAATCTTTTTGTTGCCGTGTTCCTTGAGAATGTCTTTTATCTCAGCAGCTGATGCCGTTGCTTTTTCCTTGAACCGATCTTTAATAATTCCCATTATATTCTGATTATATTATAAATAACAATTGTAGCCTGCAGATTCCGACTTTAGGACCTCACATATTAGCCTGTTCCTAAGGGGCTTAAAGTTAAAACAAAACAACCTAACAAGCAATCCGGTTTGAAGCTTAACAATTATAATTTAATTAAACACCGTCTGTTAACCGCAATTTTTGATAGTATTATGACACTTATTTGGGAGCCGTCCTGTAAATAAACATCGTTACAATTGCGAAAACGATATTTGGAGTCCATGCAGCAAGAAAAGGCGAAAAATTGCTTTTAGTCGAAAATGTGAGTGAAAACTTATCCATAACAACGAATAAAGCAGCTGTAATGATACCGACCGCCAGATGCAGTCCACTTCCTCCCCGGGTTTTCCGTGATGCTATTATCGCACCCATGATTGTTAACAGGAACACCGAGAACGGGGTTGCATCCCGGCGATATCTTTCCACCTTGTAATTGTTTAATCCTTCCGTTCCCTTTGCTTCTTCTGCATCGATAAATGAAATCAGTTTGGGTGTAGTCATTTTATCTTTCAGATATTTATCTTCTATTTCTTCAGGACGCATGGAAAGGTTGATATTTCTCTGCTGGGTATGACTGATCGTTTCTTTAATACCATCCAGTTTGCGTTCGACAACGTTACTCATTTGCCAGTTTTTTTTCGCAGTATCCCAACGGATATTATCTGCCCGCAAATTATATACAACCTTGTCGTCGACTATTCTTTCCATAAAAAAACCGCTCCTGGCAGTTTTGGTCGTGGAATCATAGTTACGCATACCGGCGTAGGTATTGGAGTCTATCCGGTAATAGTAATCCCTTCTTTTTTTATAATATTCCTGTTTTTCGTATGAACTTTCACTGTCAATATACCGCGCCTGGAAATTACCGCGAAGAATGTTTGCCTTTGGTATCAGGTACTGGTTGGCCAGCCAGAATCCACCTCCGAATATGATCGCGCCGTACATATACGATCTGAGCAGGCGGTTAAAACTGATTCCCCCGGCTAGTATCGCCACGATTTCAGAGCGGCCCGCCATCTTCGAGGTAAACAATATGACGGCAATAAACACCATGAGAGGAAAAATCATGGAGATGATAAAAGGAACAAACCCTGCATAATATTGAGTTATAATGGTATATGCAGAAAGGCCCGACTTGACAAACTCATCTGTTTTTTCACTGGTATCGATCACGACCGATATCAGTGAAAAGATAAGAACCATAAAAATCGTAGTGGTGAGAAATTTTTTGAGAATATACCAGTCAAGCTTCTTGAACATCTGCAAATATCATAATAATTCATTATTGTGCCCGAATAATCAATTGATTAAGTTCATTTTTAACGTTAGGTTTTCAACACACATTTAATTTATAAGTAACTTCCGTTCATGCAAAAAATGTTGTTATTGCTGATAATCATGATGAGTAAATTACATGTTGGAGCACAGGAAAATGGAGTATATGAAAAGAAACAGTTTGTTCGTGACGGGGCAGTACTACAATACAGGATACTTTATCCCGTAAACTACGATGCTTCTGTAAAATACCCGGTGATCCTGTTTTTGCATGGTGCAGGCGAAAGAGGCAATAATAATGAGGGCCAATTAAAGCATGGGGGAAGTTTTTTTGCGGATGCGGAGAACCAAGCAAAGCACCCCGCGATAGTTGTGGTGCCACAATGTCCGGTGAATGATTTCTGGCCGAGGATCACATTGAATTTAAAAGAAGATGATACGCTGGGCAGATTAGTATTTCCAACCAATTTGCCCGTGGGCAAAACGCTGGGACTGGTTAGTAATCTGATGGATTCGCTGGCTGCCGGCAAAAATGTTAACCCAAAAAAGATATATATAGGAGGCTTGTCGATGGGTGGTATGGGAACTTTTGAGATGCTTTGGCGGAAGCCACATTTTTTTGCCGCGGCTTTCGCAATTTGCGGCGGTGGTAACCCCGAAAAAGTTAGTGATTATGCTTCGGGATTCCCGGTCTGGGTGTTTCATGGTGACAAAGATCCGACAGTTAAAGTCGGAAACTCCCGGCTGATGGTGAATGCATTGAAAAAAGCTGGCGCAAAAGTTAAGTATACCGAGTATCCGGGAGTGGCTCATAACAGTTGGGACAATGCTTTTGCCGAACCGGGATTACTGGACTGGTTATTTGGGATGTAGCGCGGGCCTCCTGGCCCGCTCTTGTAGCGCGGACGTCTTCGTCCGCACTCGACATTCCAATAGGGTTTAAATAATAGTTACTTTAAAATATTTTAACTCGCGGACGAAGACGTCCGCCTGACAAGAGCTGACGAAGACGTCCGCGGTACAAGAGCGGACAAGGATGTCCGCACTACAATGGCGGGCCAGGAGGCCCGCGCTACAACCTTTGTTTCAACCTCACCACCATCTCACTTTTCCAGGAGTTAAAATTACCTTCGATAATATGCCTGCGCGCTTCGGTTACCAGGTGCATGTAAAAAGCAAGGTTATGGACGCTGGCAACGGTAAGCCCCAGCACTTCTTTGCTCTTTACAAGATGACGCAGGTAAGCTTTGCTGTAAAAATTACTTACCGGACAGGCTATCCCATCATCTATTGGCGAAAAATCATATTCCCATTTTTTGTTGTCGATGTTAATCACGCCGTTTGAAGTAAACAACATGCCATTGCGCCCGTTTCGCGTCGGCATCACACAATCAAACATATCAATGCCAAGGCTGATGCATTCAAGTATATTCCATGGAGTTCCCACACCCATTAAATACCGGGGTTTATCCGCCGGAAGATTATCACAGCAAAGTCCGCACAGTTCATACATCATTTCTTCCGGCTCGCCGACGCTCAACCCTCCTATCGCATTCGCAACAGCATTTTTGGAACTGATATAATCGCAGGATTGTATACGAAGCCCGGTAAAAGTACTGCCCTGCACAATCGGCAAAAGGTTTTGCGTGTATCCATATCTATCCGGAGTCGTATTGAATCGTTCAAAACAACGGTCAAGCCAGCGATGGGTAAGATGCATCGACTTCGAAGCATAGCCATAATCACTCGGATAGGGCGGACATTCATCAAACGCCATGATCAGGTCTGCCCCGATTATTCGCTGAATATCCATTACATACTCAGGCGTGAACAAATGCCGGGAACCATCGATGTGAGATTGAAAGATCACGCCCTCTTCAGTTATCTTGCGCGTGCCAGCAAGCGAAAAGACCTGGTAGCCGCCACTATCGGTGAGAATCGGGTGATTCCAACCGTTGAATTTATGGAGACCTCCAGCCTGCTCCATTATGTTTAATCCGGGACGAAGGTAGAGATGGTACGTATTTCCAAGAATTATCTGCGCCTTCACGTCCTCTTCCAGTTGCTGCTGTGAAACCGTCTTAACGCTTCCGGCCGTGCCTACAGGCATAAAAATCGGTGTCATAACAGTGCCATGATCAGTAGTAAGTTTTGCTGCTCTTGCCTTCGAAGAGCCATCAATGCCTTGAATTTCGAATGTTAAAGATGCCATGTGCTCCCGTTCCCTGTTTTAGATATTGCAATACTCCTGCATCACCCGGTGAAAAACGGCAGCAAAAGTAAGTAAGAAAAGGCTAAGCTTTCCAGTGAAACGCTTACAATTCCGTAATTTCGCAACCTGCGGCAAAACCGCCCCCCTTAAATTCCCCGTATGGACATGATGGATCTGCTTATGAACACAAACTGGTGGGCAATCGTATTTTATTTATTCTGTGCAATTACCACAATACAACTCTTCTATTATTGGTTTTTTTTCAGGCATCTTGCTTTTTATAAAGAAAAACCAAAAGAGAAATCGCAGCAGCATCCGGTAAGTATTATTATATGTGCACGCGATGAAGCAAACAACCTTGTAAAAAACTTTCCCGGCGTTCTGGTTCAAACCTATTCCAGCACCCACGAAGTCATTGTCATCAATCACAACAGCCAGGACGAAACACGCTACCTGCTGGAAGAATTTAAAAAAACTTTTAAGACCCTGCATCTGGTAAATCTTGAACAGGAAGCAAAAGGTATCCCAGGCAAAAAATATCCTTTATCGATTGGTATCAAAGAAGCCAAATACGAGATCATTTTGTTAACCGATGCAGACTGCGTACCGGCAAGTGAATTCTGGTTACAAAAAATGCAGGATGGCTTTTCCGATGGAATTGAAGTGGTTCTTGGATATGGCGCATACAATAAAAAACCCGGGATGCTTAACAGACTCATCCGTTTTGAAACATTCCATACCGCAATACAATACCTTTCCTATGCCATTGCCGGCGTTCCGTATATGGGGGTGGGCAGAAATCTTTCTTATAAAAAAGGGTTATTTCTGAACAACAAAGGTTTTTCATCGCTTAATCACGTTCCCGGTGGTGACGATGATCTGTTTGTAAATAAGGTTGCCACAAAAACTAACACAACTGTTGTAATCGATCCGGAAGCATTCACGCTTTCTGAACCTAGAAAAACCTGGGCGGAATGGATGCAGCAGAAAAACCGGCATTTTTCAACAGCAAAATTTTATAAATCATCGCATAAATTTTTGCTTGGACTGTATACCTTCTCTCATTTTCTTTTTTATCCGTTGTTTATTTTAAGTATTCTTTTTTACGATTGGAGGATAGCAGCCGGAGTCTTCGCCCTCAGATTTATTTCGCAGGCTATTGTATATTACAAAGCGATGAACCGCTTACAGGAAAAAGACCTTTTTGTATGGTGGTGGCTCCTGGACATCTGGATGTTTTTTTATTATATCGTGTTCGCACCTGCAATCTGGAAAAAGCCTAAAAAGACATGGAACTGATCACCAAATATTTTGCTGATTTTGAAAAGCGTCAGATCGAACAGTTCACTGCACTGGAAGCCTTATACAAAGATTGGAATTCAAAAGTGAAAGTCATCTCGCGCAAGGATATTGATAGCCTTTATGAGAAACATGTGCTGCATTCGCTAAGCATAGCTGCCAGTTTTGATTTCATCAAAGGCATGGAGGTGATCGATATTGGGACCGGAGGAGGTTTTCCGGGGATTCCGCTGGCCATTTTTTTTCCTGATGTGCGGTTTCACCTGGTTGACAGTATCGGCAAGAAAATAAAAGTGGTTACCGAGGTTGCATCTGCGATCGGATTAACCAATGTAACGGTACAGCATACCCGCGCAGAAGATATTCACAACCGTAAATTTGATATTGCGGTTTCAAGAGCTGTTGCCCCATTACTGGATCTCTTGAAATGGTCTACCCCATTGCTGAAAAAAATAAAAATACCCGCTCGCAAATCTGAAGACGATATGCCCGTTCCAAACGGTCTCATTTGTTTGAAAGGTGGAGATCTTGCCCAGGAAATTTCTGAAACAAAGTCCCGCCCAAGAATTATGGAGATTCACCAGGTCTTTAATCAGGATTATTTCCGTGAAAAATTTATTGTGTATATACCACTCTCGTAAATAACAAGTTAGATAGAATTCAAGAGAAGATTACCACAAAGTAGTATTCCGATACATTGCGAAAAAGTGGACATTTGCGATTATGGATATTAATGTTTGTATAGTAGATGATAACAAGGATATCCGCTCTGCACTGGAACAGATTATTACCATGTCAGAGGGGTACAATCTTGTTGGGAGTTGTCCAAATGCTGAGGAAGCTTTGCTGCATATTCCATTGATCCAGCCGCATATTGTGCTGATGGATATTGACCTTGGAGAGGGTGAAAATGGTATATCGGTTGTCCGGAAACTGAAATCAAATTATCCTGAGATACTGTTTATGATGTGCACGGTATATGAGGATGATGAAAAGATCTTTGAAGCACTAACAGCCGGAGCAAATGGATACATTGTAAAGAAGACGGCACCGAACAAGCTGCTTGAAGCTATCAGTGAACTGCAACAAGGCGGCGCACCGATGAGTAGCCAGATCGCACGAAAGGTAGTGAATGCATTCCAGCAACGCACACCCGAAGCAGCCAATCAAAAAAGCCCCGATCTCAACACCTTATCACCCCGTGAAAAGGAAATCCTTGAATTATTAGCTAAAGGGCTATTGTATAAAGAAATTGCTGGCCAGCTTTTTATCAGCCAGGAAACGGTTAGAAAACATGTTTACCATATTTATGAAAAATTGCATGTTAACAACCGGGTAGAAGCAATAAACAAATTCTTCGGAAGATAATTTCAAAACTACCACTTTGTGGTATTTCATAAAAAACAGCCCTTTTCTATCTTTGATCCGGCTGTTCCCGAATACCTAAATCATTAAGCTTATCCGAAAACAAGGGTATCCCGAATGGGATAACCTTGTTTTTTTATTGCCCTCCTGCGAAGGAGGGCGGCGAGCGTAGCGAGCGGGTGGTTGTTCTTTGGTCTTTGAAGGTTATTAATATGCAGTTACCAAAAAACAACCACCCCGCGCCTTCGGCACTTCCCCTCCTTCGCAGGAGGGGAGCCATTACCAGGGTATTTCCAGTTTGTTATTTCTTCTTTCAAGATCGGCCATACGTTGAGAGGGGTCTATCTCCACAAATTTCATTTCAGATAATTTCCTGGGCAATTCCACAACGTACGTTGGATTTGTCCATCTCCAGGCCTCAAAAATTTTCCTGTTCATTTTTTCATCTTCCGGAGGCTTTTCGCCAAACATCTGGTAGGTAGGTATATACGCCATCTCCTGAGTACCGTCTTTATAATGTACCAAAAGATCAATAGGCATCGGCATTTTGCCAATCATTCTTAATCTGATCTTTGACTTTCCACCTTCTTCCCAGAGACTGTCAATGCCATAATCTATCGTTTTGATTCCATTTACAAAATACTCTTTGTACCAGTCGAGCTTAAGCCCGCTCACATTTTCGGCAACCCGCATAAAGTCACTTGAATTCGGATGTTTGAATCTCCACAGCCGGTAATATTCAAGCATAATTTTGTCTCTTACTCCATCACTAACAATATATCCGAGCTGGCCCAGAAATACACTTCCTTTCGAATATGCTGCGGCAGAATAAGCAGTGTTGGTATTAAAGTGATCAGCATGAGTAGTTAACGGCTCTTCCAGACCACTCTTTGCCAGGCTGATATAAGATAAGTAGCTGCCGCGGTCATACAATGGCAATGCTTTACTGCCCGAATCCAGTGTTCTCAGATAAGCAGGATTGTTTGCTGCAAGTTTCATTAGTACATTATCCCTGTAAAATGCCTGCACACGATTGGTAGCAAAATCTGTGAAACCTTCATCCATCCAGGCATACAAAGATTCATTGGTTCCCAGCATCATCTGGTACCAGCTATGCATCCATTCATGAAATACGGTGCCGATCCCCGGACCAGCCAATAGTGTTGCCATAGGATACTCCATACCGCCATCACCTCCATGTATAAACGAATATTGCTTATAGGGATACTCACCGAATTTTTTTTCAATGAAAGGCAACACAGTATTTGCGGCATCGAGCACGTCCTGCCATTGTTTGTCTACACTTTCGAGATATTTATTAAAATCGTTATTCAGGTCAGCCTTTCTTCCTGCAGTTAATCTTTCAAACTGCGTTTTCAGAAAAACTTCATCCCTGTTATACAACACATGCAAGGTGGGCCCATTAGGAACTTTTTTTACAAGGTGTTTATAGTTCGGATCAGCAGCCCACATAAAATCATGCACATTAGGCGCTAAAAAATGCCAGGTAAGCTTAGGACCCGCCGGCCGTACAACTTTTGTTCCCGCGGTTTCATAGCCATAACCGATCTGAGCTGCATTTTGAAGATATCCCGTACCTCCCAGCAGATAGGTTTTGTCTATGCTTATACTAACATCGTAGTCACCCCACACACCATAGAATTCGCGTGCCACATACGGGGTCGGATGCCAGCCCTCATAATCATATTCGCATAATTTTGGATACCACTGGCTGATTGAATATCTCACACCATTAGCCCCATCCCGTCCGCTTCTTCTTATCTGTACCGGAACCTGGGATTCAAACTCCATATCAAAAACGACCTTTGATTTTGGAAGAATTGGTTTGATAAGTTTTACTTCCAGTATTGTTTCACGAACTGCGTAAGGCTGTGCAACCCCGTTCATTTTTAGTGAAAGAATCTTCTGATAACCTATTTCATTTTCGTTGAGTCTGGAAATTCTGTCGCGTACCCTTTGATCCCATTCCGGTCTGCCATTTCTTCCGATCTTACCAAGCTCGCGACTGCGTGCATCCATCATGCTTCCTGGTTGAAAGGCATTCCAGTAAAGATGATAAAACACTTTTTTAAGCGTATCCGGAGAATTGTTTGTATACTCCAGTTGTTGCTTGCCGGTGAACCGGTTGGTAACCACATCTACATCCACATTCATTACATACTTAACCCGTTGTTGCCACCTATCGGGCTGGCCATAAGTTTCGTTTAAGAGTAACAGAGAGATAATCAGAACATTAACAAGTTTTTTCATACCCTATTTCAAGTTTACTTTTACAGATTATGGAAGGTAGGATAAAAAATTAATGAACGATATTTGTTAAGATAACAGATCATGCCAATGCTTACGCTGAGATACAAAGTTCAAGCCCTGTTCAGCTCTTGCCTGATGGTCTGTAGTTTGTGGGGGATCTCACAATTGCCTATCACAATCAAAGTGAACTTTAACAATTCTGCTGATGAAATTCTGACATTAAACAGGAAAAATATCATTTCAAACAAACAGGAGATCGATACATTTGAAAGATTACCATCCGGAAAGTTCCTGCTGGAAATAAAGAATAACAAGACACCAACAGTGGCCCTGATACGAACTGTGACTCAAAAATTGCGAGAAGTGTTTGTCGCGCCGGGGTATCAGCTTATCATTAATGTAATTAAAACTAACGGACAGGATCATTTTGATATAACAGGATCCGGCGCTGAGGTGGACAGTGCCTTTCAGAGTTTCCGGAATGAAAAATACACCCGTTTTATTTCGGCATTTGAGATTTCCTCCCCTTCTGACCGCTTGATACTTTTTGACCGCGTTTTGGAAGATGTTGACCAGGTTGTTCAACGTCCCGTAAAAGACTATATGTTCTTTGTCCTGATGCAACATGCCATCGATTCGGCCAAGACTATTCTCGCTTTGAATAATCATCATATCCTCTTTCACAAATATTTGAAACAGATAGCTAATGCGTCTCTTAAAAAAAATACAGACCTGAACTATTCAAACCGGCTTGATCAGCTTATTGCAGAACAAACAGGGAAACAGGCGCCCTTTTTTAGCTTGTCTGATTCAACGGGCAGGGCTTATCGTGTTACAGACTACCGGGGCAAACTGGTATATATTGACCTCTGGGCGAGCTGGTGCCTGCCTTGCAGACTGGAATCACGGTATCTGCAAAAACTGGTGAGTAAATACAACAAAAGAGATATTATTTTTATTGGAATTGCTGTTGGCGATAATACTATCAACTGGAAAAAGGCGCTGAAACAGGATCGCCCGCATTGGCTCCAGTTGTTTGACAGAAATGCGGTTGTTGCAAATGCTTATGCGGTTAAATCGGTACCGAGATATGTGTTGATCAGCAAGGCCGGCAATGTTATCGATTTTAATGCTCCGCCACCAAGCCAGCCGGCAAAACTAATTGCACTTATAGAAAAAGAATTAAAGACTCAGGATAATTGAATAATAATGTACAATTGAATAATCAAAGTACAACTGAATAATTAATTATGCCGGAAATCATCCAGGATAAAAAGGTTTTTTCATTATTCGAAGTAGCCAGCAGTATCCGAAAGACACTGGCGGAAAGATATACCAGTTCTTTCTGGATAAAGGCCGATATGAATAAACTCAATATCTATGCCCAGTCCGGTCATTGTTTTCCAGAACTTGTTGAGAAAAAAGACGGCCGGGTTGTTGCTGAACTTAAAGCTTTATTATGGCGCGATGATTATAACCGCATCAACAAGGAATTCATAGAAGTCCTTCACGAACCCCTGAAAGATGGAATTACCATATTGTTTTCAGCCCGGATTCAGTTTGACCCGGTATTTGGTTTAAACTTGCGGATCACTGAAATAGATCCATGGTATTCACTCGGCGAGCTTGAAAAGGAAAAACATTTGTCAATCAGCCGGCTTCAAAAAGAGGGAATATTTGAGGCCAATAAAAATCTTTCTTTTCCATTACTTCCCAAAAGGATAGCAATTATCTCGGTCGAAAGCAGCAAAGGATATTCCGACTTCATGAAAGTGTTGAATGAAAACAGCTGGGATTATAATTTTTTTCACATGTTGTTTCCGGCATTTCTCCAGGGAGACAAAGCTGTTCCCTCAATACTATATCAGTTAAACCGGATAAAAAAAGTTATCGCTCATTTTGATGTGGTGGCAATTATCCGCGGAGGTGGTGGTGATATCGGACTCACCTGTTATAATAATTTTGATCTTGCAAAAGCGATCGCCTTATACCCTTTGCCTGTAATAACGGGCATCGGTCATTCAACAAATGAAACAGTTTCCGAAATGGTCGCTTATAAAAATGCCATTACTCCCACGGAATTAGCCGATTTCCTGTTGCAACGCTATCATGAATTCACGGTACCCTTACAGGAGGCAGAAAATACGTTGATAGAAAAAACAAACAGATTAATAAGGGAACAAAGATCTTCTCTGTTCAACGTTGCCAGGTATCTGAAATCGGTAACAAAAGGAATGATTTCAAATTATAAAAACGAACTTGCCTATACATCAAAATCCCTGATACAGAATTCCAGGAATACTGTATCGGGGCAGGTCGTTGCCATCAATCATCTCAAAAAACAGATATCAGGTTCAACATTAAATTTAATCAGCCTCAACAATCAGATAATGCTGGATAAAAAAAGTAAGTTGTCTGATAATGCAAGAAATCTTTTCCGAAATCACAATAAGGAAATGTTGAATATTGAAAAGATAGTAAACATCATGAGCCCTGTACATGTTCTCAAAAGAGGTTATAGTATTACAACCGTTAATGGAATTCTCGTGAAAAACATTAATGAAGTTAAAAAAGGGGACAGGATTATTACGATATTAACAGATGGAAGTATAAGCTCGACAATTACTTCTTCAAAAAAATCACCAGATAATGAATAATGAATTGAATTATACTGCGGCTTTCGAAGAACTGCAAACAATCGTTTCCGAGATTGAGGAAGGAGAAATTTCAGTTGATCTTCTTTCTGAAAAAGTGAAACGGGCAGCCTTGCTCATAAGTATATGTAAGAAAAAGCTGGCGGATACCGAAGGCGACGTAAATCAGATTCTTAAAGAACTGGAAGCTGTTGAAACCGGCGAAAAATCTTAAACAGTTAACCAACTAATAAAACATAACTCATAAACAACTTACCGTTCAAAAACTTCCGGAGCCAATAAACCTGCTAAAAAAAACTTTGAATCAGATGTCAAAAACAATTTTAATAGTTCCCGGAAGCATTCGCAAAAATTCAAGCTCTCATAAACTAATACCAGCTGTTACGAAATATTTTCCAGCGGAATTCTCCTATGAGGTTTTTGATCAGCTCGGTGAATTGCCTCATTTTAATGATGCGGCTGAACCTGGTGAAAAGATCATCGGATGGAGAAAAACAATTGCGGATTCAGCGGCAGTAATTTTCATCACACCTGAATATGCATATGGTGTACCCGGCACATTGAAAAATGCACTTGACTGGATTGTCTCATCCGGCGAGCTGGTCAATAAACCAACAGCATTGATCACAGCTTCTACCAGTGGCCAATATGCGCATGAATCCCTGATACTTATACTGGGAGCATTAACGGCAGAACCGGATCAACACGCGCGACTGCTTATCTCTTTTATCCGTTCGAAATTAGACACAGAGGGACACGTGATTGATCCGGCTTTGGAAACAAAGATCTCAGATCTTGTAACATCGCTGACCAATACGATCATTTCCATGACCGCTGATTGATATTTTTACAAGGTGATCTTATCCTTCAGCAATCTTCCTTTGCTGCTATACACGAGATTCTTTTTCTGAAGATCTGTTTTACCAACCATCAGGCGATATTGAATTTCATCTCCCGGAAGTTGAATTCTGTGTACTTTTTCAATGGTCCAGTCAGCGTACTTGCTTTTTTCAAAGCCTTCCTTTACAACTGCCGGTAAAGCTTCACTTTCGAGTTCATTTTCAGTATTATGCCTTTACTGTTGTACCTTGCTTCATAGTTTAAACCATCATTTTTAAAAACAGCGGTAAAAACGGAAAGCTTATCCCGCCACTCAACACCGGTGGCTCCGGGATATTTTTCCTTAAACGAATCGGTAACTGTGGCTGGAATTTTACGGATCTGTGCGTTAACGGTGGCTGTGGTCAGCGACAGACCGAACACAAAAAGAAGAACGGGGAATATCTGTTTCATATACATTAATTTATAAAACGGGACTTTATACTATTCCGTTTTATGATGCAAATATCAATCCCCGCCACTAAAAAAAAATCATAAACTTTATTCAGACCCTGCAATAATGATAACAATTTCGCCCTTAACGCCTTTTTGAACAAAATGATCATGGACGAACTGCAACGTTCCGCGTACATTTTCTTCAAAGATTTTTGACAGTTCACGGCTCACACTGCATTGTCTTTCGGGACCAAGGTAAACTATAAAATCTGCCAGGGTCTTTACAAGCCGCATGGGTGATTCATAAAAGATCATGGTACGTTCTTCCAGAGCCAGTTTCTTAAACATTGTCTGGCGACCTTTCTTAAGGGGTAGAAAACCTTCAAATGAAAACCTGTTCGCCGGTAATCCGCTATTGACCAAAGCAGGTACAAACGCAGTGGGTCCGGGAAGACATTCAACTTTTACACCTTCTTTGATACACTCTCTCACCAATAAAAAACCCGGGTCGGAAATTGCTGGTGTGCCTGCATCGGAAATCAGAGCCATCTTTTTTCCTTCCCGCATCTGGTTCACAAGATGCGTGACGATCTGGTGTTCATTATGCTGATGGTAAGAAGTAAGTTGTTTTGTGATCTGGAAATGATTCAGCAGTTTCGAAGAGGTCCGGGTGTCTTCAGCAAGTATTAGATCAACTGTTTTTAATATTTCCAGCGCACGCAAAGTGATATCCTGAAGGTTACCTATTGGTGTTGGAATAACATATAGCATAAGCCGGGGATTAATTCGCGGTGTACAATTCAACACTTACACCAAACCGGAGTGACAAGATCAGTTTACTGAAACTTCAAAGTACTCCATGACCGGGTTAGCCAGCAGCTTTTTTGAAGCTTCTTCGGCAACCGCTTTTGCTGCTGCCGGACTATCAGCTTCGACCTGAAGGGTAATATTTTTACCGATTCTGACATCGGAGACATTTTTCAACCCAAGGTTTGCAAGCCCTCCCATAACCGCCTTACCCTGGGGATCCAGTAATTCTTTCAGCGGCATTACTTTAACCTGAACTGTATATAACATTATTAGTAGTTTAGTATCTTTTTTCTCTGAACGCCAAAGATACTATGATGTAAAGAATAAATATAACGGGAACAGCCAGCCACTGTAAAAATAGTACTGAAATCAGTGAAAGCGCCAGCAGGATAATTGTGGGAATATTGTTTCTCAGGGAAAGGTCATTAAACTTCAGGGCGATAAGCGGAAGCTTGCTAACCATCAGTAAACTTAACACAACTATTATCGCATACAAAAACCACCGGTTCGTAAACAATATGTTGAGTTCAAAACTTTCGCTTCCGAACAATATCAATGGAAATGAAGCCACCACCAGCCCGGCTGCCGGTATAGGAACTCCTTTGAAACCATATTGCTGGGTGTTATCTAAATTGAACCTCGCAAGCCTGTATGCTCCCGCACAAGGAAAAATAAAAGCCGGAAGAAGCGCGATGATACTGGTCTCAAGACCGGTATCTTCCCGGATATAGGAGATTCTTAATAACTGGTAAAGAATCATTGCGGGCGCAACGCCGAAACTTACCACGTCTGCCAGCGAATCGAGCTGTTTGCCCATTGCTGAAGTGGCATTAAATAGCCGGGCCACAAGTCCATCCAAAAAATCAATTATTGCCGCAATACCGATAAACACAGAGCCCCACCAGATCTTTTCAGGGAACTGAGCTACCCAGCTGCCTCCATCCTGCATGATCAGTGACTCGTCTGTCTGAAGAACAAACACAATCGCTATACAACCGAAAAAAAGATTCAAAAGGGTAAATGCATTTGGGATTTGCTTCATAGATATTTTCAAGTTAGCTTTTTTTCATCAGGGTTTCAATCTCTTCCACCGTGATAGGAATTCTTTCCATCAGGTCTTTATTTCCGGTAGCTGTAAGCCACACATTATTTTCTATTCTTATCCCGATTTGTTCTTCTTCTATGTATATACCAGGTTCCACCGTTAACAACATCCCCTCCGTCAGGGGGCCTGTTCTGGTTCCCAGATCATGAACATCAAGGCCAAGATGGTGAGAGATGCCATGGTAAAGGTATTTCCGGTAAAGCCGGTTATTTTTATCTTCATTTTTGAGATCTGCTTCGCTGATCAAACCAATTTTAAGAAATTGTTTTGAAGCTTCTTCTCCAACCTTCTCTGTATAATCGTTCAAAGTAATCCCTGGTTTTAGGAGGCTTTTGGCATAGCTATGAAGGTGAAGGCAGGCATTATAAACCTCTTTCTGACGATTTGTAAACTTACCACTGACAGGTATAGTTCTTGTCATATCCGCATTATACCCGCCATATTCAGCACCAAAATCCATGAGAATAAGTTCTCCGTCCCTGCATTCCTGGTTATTGGACACATAATGAAGTGTTCTTGCACGGTCTCCGGAGGCAATGATGCTGCTATAAGCCGGACCATTGGAACGCTGCGTCAGGAAGGAATGATAGATCTCGGCTTCTATTTCAAATTCCATTACACCGGGTTTTACAAATTTCATCACTCTTTCGAAGGCGTTTTTTGTAATGTTGATGGCTTTCTCAATTACTCCGACCTCTGCCGCTGTTTTTACACTTCGCAGATCTTTCAGAATTCGTGCACTTCTCAAGTAACGATGAAGGGGATATTTTTCAACCATGTCTTTTGCATACCGGTAGTCGCGAACCGGCACAGCATTCGACTTGCGGTCATTTTCATTGGTATTCAGATAAATATTGTCAGCGAGATGTATCCAGGTCTGAAGCGGTGCTTCCAGTGTATCAAGCCACATAACACCTTTTGTCCCGGATATCTTTTTTGCTTCTTCAGCTCTCAGTCTTTTGCCATCCCACTTTTCCTTTAATTCATTGGGACGCATTAAAACCAATACTTCACGATATAGCGGGTCGGGGTTATCGGGGAAAAGGATGAGCATGGTATCTTCCTGCTGAATACCTGTTAGCCAGTATAAATCAGAATTCTGTTTAAAAGGATGCAAGGAATCGCCGTTTGCAGGCAATTCGTCATTGCTGTTAAAAATGGCTATCGAATTTTTTTCCATTCGTTCAATGAACCTTCTTCTATTCTGAATAAAAATTTCGGGATCAACCGGCAGATATCTCATCAATAAATTTTCAGGCTGCAATTTATCTAAAAAATATGGTTGGCAGCTCAGGCACTCCGGCATAATGAAAATGCGCGACGTCTGACACGGGTCAGTAATGCAAAAAATATGCAACTCTTTATAATTGACCACGCGGAAATCCGGGTTGAAAATATAATGGGGCAATATGTGTTTTAATTCAGATATTTTGTGGATATTAGATGCCAGTTTTAAAGTTTTCCGGTCTCAACGATTTCTGCCATAGGAACTCCATCAATTGTTTGATGGAGTTTTTTATTTCCGCCCGATCTGAATTCAATAAAACGAACCTTAAAATATTTTTGGGATTTTGTGAAATCATTTGAAATTGATTCACAAATTTTGCCGTTAGTATTCACACATATAACCATGAGTTTCTTATATATTTTACCCCTTTTATTCCTGACTGTTGCCAACCCTGTTGTACAGGACCTGATCGAATGGAACGGCAATCAGCGACTTACCTGGACTGATTTCAAAGGCAGGGTGCCTGTAAACGCCGCCAATGCCGCTTTAACCAACACAGCAATTAACGTTGAATTCGGATTCTCAAAAAAGGGAATGACCTACTCTATTAAATGTCGTTTTGACAAGACCAAGTCCTGGGTCCGGATTAAAAATGATCTTGTGCTCGGTCATGAACAGGGTCACTTTGATATTGCCGAAATTCACGCACGCAAACTGAACAAAGCGTTAAAAGAGTATAAATTCAATAGTAGAACGGTTAACAACGATGTAAACCGCATTTACGAAAATGTTATGAAACAGCACCACTCGTTCCAAAGCGAATACGATCAGGCTACCGACTTTTCCAGAAAGGTGGATAAGCAGACAGAGTGGCTTGCGAAAATTGAAAAAGATCTGAAGAGTCTTGATGATTACAGGGAATATACGAAGGAACTGATGGCGAGATCTATTGAATAATACTATCTTTTCTAAGCTGTATTTTTGTTCCGAAAACCGTATTAAATAGTTGCGGCAACGCGTTTACATTGCTAATGCCCGGGTACCATCCTGAATATCTCCGGCTTGGTAAATACAAAGCATGAAGATTATTGTATCCGTACTTCTGTTTCTTTTTCGCCGCTCCCTTGAAACCGTGATCACTTATCAGGAGTATAACAGCTTTTCCACCAGTTTTTTGTGTTAGTGATGTAATGAATTCTGAAATGACATTATTGGTGTAAACAAGGTATTGAAAGTATGAAGAGTCTTCCGGACTCTGAACTATTTCAACATCCTCTTCATAAGCTGGCACTACATTACCGGTACTGTCCCGCAGATATGGTGCATGAGGCATCATCAGATGGGCGTAGGTAAATGTCGGTATCGAATCGGTCAGATTCGTCTCATTCAGAACTTCTTTAAGCACGCGATGATTATAATCATCGGTGATATCAGAACCACGTTGCTCAAGATTCTGAAAATCAAATTTTCCTGCCAGGAGATCAGGTAAAGCTTTGCCAATCTTATAATACATCGTTTGATGTTGCACCAGGTTAATTTTATCAGGGAACCAACCCGTATTGTAAGTCGGCGGTTGTCCATCCACATAAAAAGGCGATTTATTCCTGATCTTATACCCGAATTCTTTCAACAATCTGCAAGTCTTATTATTATCGATTGTCCGTAATGCTTTAGTGTATCCGTAATGATTTAACCAGGTTGCTGGTCCAATGTCATTGATGAAGTCCATATCAAGCAGAGAAGCCATGGAAAATATGGTCTGATTATAATTACTCGTTGGATTTTCAACTACATAAAAGTCATTATCTGTCAGAAATTGTTTAAACCGCGAATTGGGATAGTTAAAGTACTCAGCCAGACTTTCATTGCCAGAATATTCGTCCAACAGTATAAGATAAATTGAAGGCAGATTTACCGGATCATGCAGCTTGTGTACATTGCCCCGACCGCTCATGCCGGAATTACCTTGCCTGCTTTCAAAAATATTTTTGAAAGCAGGCAAGG
>Ga0193752_1000498_pt1 | contig 37340 bp, 30 predicted proteins | sample H1c1metaG_FD_144924 | JGI IMG/M metagenome (GOLD analysis project Ga0193752, IMG submission 144924) | Soil microbial communities from a riparian zone of the East river system, Colorado, United States - H1c1 | ecosystem: Environmental > Terrestrial > Soil > Riparian zone | place: USA: East River... | reverse complement strand
CGTTTGTGCTCCTTGCGTAACCTGCGTCAACTGGTCCAGCCGGTCATAAGCGTACTCCGTCCGCATCGTGCCCGGATCGAACACACTTCCGCTGGCGTTCACAGAAACAGGCGCCGTCCATGCCTCCAACTCGGCAATACGGCTGTATCTTGCCGCCGCGTTATGCGACCAGTTCACAACGACCCTGATCTTGTCGGTCGTTACGGCGGTGAATGTAAACTTTCGCCAGACCTTATTGTTGCCCGTCACGCTGCCGCCCGTCACCGTCGTCCAGGCCGTCCCGTTCCAATACTGCACGTCAAAGTCGATTATGCCGTCCTGCGTAAATGTCATCACCTCTGTCGGCTCCGACGGGCTGGTTTCGTTGTCCTGTATCGTGAATACATCGATCTCGTTTATCGACTTGCTGCCGTCGAAAGTGACCTGCAGCCAGTCAGGGTATGAATTACTGGTATTGTCGTTCCATCCGCCCGTGCCGGAACCCCAACCGGTTCCCTTGCGGTCGCCATTGATCGTTCCCGCCACTCCATAGTTTCCGCTGCTATGCGTAGAGGAAGCGGAAGCCGTTCCTCCGTTCGACGCACGGGCAACATTAACAGGCGTGGTCGGCGCCGATCCTGACGGATTCGGCTCTACTACTTCGACAAGCCGTCCGAAATCGTCAGTCCTTGCCCAGCGTTCGCGGCCCCATGCATCCTGCGACCTAACTCTTTGGCCGAGAGCGTTTGTAGCCGAATCGGGTTTCTGCGTTTCGTTAAAGAACGTCTTGGACGTACTGCCGTCGGGCGCGGTTACTATCGTAGCCCGCGACAAATGATCGTAGGTGTATTCAGTCCAATACGCCGGACTCGAAGCCGAGGCATATGGCATCGAAACTTTCTTCTTGCGTCCCATTTCGTCGTATTCGATCGACGTATTATTCAAATTCGTTGCGTCGATAAAATACCCGGAAACAACCGGCTGTCCGCGTCCGTTCATCTCCGACTGCGATTTGCTTACAACCAAGTTGTCCGCCTTCTGAACCGTTTGCGTCGATATAAAGGTTGTATCGCCGTAATCTGTCGTTGTCTTTGCCCCCGTCGGCCCCGTAACAAGATAAGGCCGCGTAACGGCATCGTAAGCAACAGTTGTCGTTTGCGCGTTGAAGTCCGTCGCAGTCTTTGTTGCTCCGGTATTGAAGTCGTATGTCGCACTTCCAGTCATCCGGTGCGGCGAACTGGTAGAAGGCGAACCTTTTGTCTGCGAATCCGGCTGAGAATATTGCGTCGCATCAGTGTAATCGAAAGACATTTGCTCGCAGCAATTGGTCGTCGCCGTCCGCTGATTGCCGGTAACGTCATAGGTATAGTCGTGCAGGATCGCTCCCGACAGTCCGGCCGCATCCGTATAAGTCGTCGTCCGCGTTACATTGCCGCGAAAGATGGAATTACCGTCATAGGCACTGACCGGCACTTCCTCATATTCGATGCATTCCTCGTGACATTCATATTCTGTCGGCCAAGGCGGTCCCCAAATGATTTCCCATTCATACGTGCATCCCGAGTAGTTCCACTGCAATTGAAGACAGGCGCCGATCTCATAAACGATCTCCGCTGTATCCGGGTCCGAAGTGTAATTGTGCATTACCACCGCATCTGTCCCCGTGTGCGGCACCGCGACGAGTCCGTGATTGGTTGTTCCGTTTACAACGGCGTTGTTGTCGTATTGGTATTCCGAACGGGCAAGGCGCACTCCGGCATTATCGACAACCTCGGTGGATTTAACCAGACTGAAAATGTGACGGTATGTGTAAGCCACGTTGTTCTCGTATGTATATTTCGTCTCTCGATAAAGCGTGTTTGCGTAGGAATATTCCTTTTGAGAAGTAAGCTGGTTATACACGCTGCCGTACGTAAAATCAGTATGCGTCATCTGTCCCAGCGAATCGGTCATCTCGATCTTTGTCGGGCGGGTCGAACTGTATGCTCCTGCCGCAAAGTAGGTTCTTGTTTTGGAAAGGACCGATGAGCCTGAAACGACCTCGTTCTCAAAGTAGTAACCATAAGCATCTGAGGTCTGCTTTTCCACTCTTCCGTCAGGCCTGGTTATCGAAATGGTTTCATTTCCACTCACAGTTGCCTTTGCGTAACCAGTAACCGCCGCAGACGTGTCCATTTTGTCCCAAGTTTCCGTATAGGTCGAATAGGTCGGGGCGTCGGTTAAAGTAGGTGTCTTGGTCAGGGTGTAATTGTATGATTCGGTACGGGTCGTCGTCCCTTTTGATATATTTCCCGGTGAATTGGGCGGAATTCCCACCCAACCCATTCCCCGGTCAGTGATGATCTTTGCGATCATTCCGTACGATGAATAGGAGTCGTTGTCGCCAAACCAGTAGCCCTGATTAGTTCCTGGGTAGTAGATCGCCTCAAGCGCCCATGGCGTGTCTGTCGCGGTATCCGTCGTCAGTCCGGAAGCGAATTCGTAGTCAAGCGTCAACTGTTTATAGCTCAGCCTGACGTATGTTCTGGTCGTGTTATTGTAGCCCGGCCCCGTAACTCGAAACAGCCTTCCTATTACATCGTAGTCAAATGAGACGACGCGGCCCAGCGTATCGGTTATTGTCTCTATTCTCGGTCCCTGATTGTCCTTATAGGCGATGTTTATGTAATTGCCTTGCGAATCGGTGATCTTCGTCGGATATATCTGATTGCGGTTGACCGACGCGCTTGCATAGGTGATCGTCGTGCCGTTCGCGAGAGTTGCGTAGCCGCTGAGCGAATTGCCGTATGTTCCGGACGAATAGGTGCATGAAAAGTCGATAAACGAACCGTCGGACGTTTTGCCGTTATAGTAGTGTATGTAATTCGATCCGGAACCGTAAACATTGTTCGTGCCGCTATGGGAACGCCGCGTTCCATTGGAGGTGGCAAGCATGCAGCCGCCGTTGGCCCCCATGTAGATCATCTTGCCAAAACCGAGGCTCCAACCGGGCGCGGGAGATCCCATGTCAGAGTCATATTTCATTACGGTTCCCGACTTATTCCAAAGGCGGGCGTTGTAAACCAGCGCCAGATTCAGGTCAATTCCCCGGCCGCCCAATGAAAGCACAGGCGCCGCAAATTGGAAATTCCCGTTTCCGGCTCCCGCGTCCGGTGCCGAACCGGCAGGACTTCCGACGGCATTGCCCGGATCGTCCGCCGTGAACCAATCGTCGCCGCCCCAACCGTCCTCGTCTCCCGGACGCATCAAACCCGGAACGGCAGGTTTTTTCGACTTTGAAACAGGAGGAAGATTTTCCGGCAGAATGTCGGCGCTCGGGCCTCGCTTAAATATTTTGGAAGGGTCGTCAGTATCTGTCTGTCCCGACTGGGCTTGACGTCTCTCTTCTTGCCGCGCTCGAATAATAGCGCGTTTCTCAAGGTCTTGCCGGTAAAGTTCTGCTTCGATTCCGTGATCATATTCATCACGGCTATTCGTGCTCCGGCTCGTCAGCGCTCCACGGCTCGTAAACGTCTGGATCATCTGGCGATCACGGTCGCTTCTGGATTCTTCCGGGCGGCTTAGAAGTTCCTGAATGTAATGACCTTCGTTATGACTAACCGTGACTGTCACTGTTGCCTGACTGTCTCTTCCTGTCGCGATTACCTGATAGGTCCCGAATTGTTTCGCCCGGAAAACTCCATTTAATAGGCTTCTCTCCGATACATTTCGCGATGTATCGACTATCTTCCACACGAAGCCGACCCCGTTCACAGCTTCATCCTCCGCATAAGCAATGGCCGTGAAATTTATCGTTTCACCTTGCAGGATAGTCAGCCTATTTTCATCATCAGACGGAAGGATCTTAATTCGATCGACAACAGTTTCCGTATCGCCGAGTAAAGGCCCAAAGACGAGGGCTGCAAATGAATCGAGCATCGAAAAGGCCGGAACGCCCCGATTGGCAAGCGAAAATCTAATGTCGTTCTTGATCTCATCAAAGCCCACGGCAAGCGACTTGATCTCGTTCGCACCTGCAAATAAATTGCTCGCAGTCATACTGACCAGCAGTAGAAGCGTGGTGAGTCTTTTGACCGCAAAACGGACCATAATTCCAAGCGCACCAATACCCGCCAAAAGCTTCTTCCGCTTTCCGGCTGTGTGGGCAAACAGCAGAGACATAGGGAGTTCTCCTTCTATGAAAACAATTTGTAGATCAGGCCAGCAAACAACGTAGAAAAGTTCTGTGCAAGGAAATTACAGTGGTTCAGCGGTTATGTCAACGTCCGTGTGGAGGTTTACAAAGAATTAATGCAGCGTATTTAGAGATCGAAAAGCCTTGATAGGATTCCGCCGATGCCGGAGTTGAATTTATCGTCGCTGAGGGAGATTAAGCTGTCTTTAGCCCCTACTGCAATTAAACTGAATATATTGGGCTTGGTAGAGCAACACACCCCCCAGCCGAAATGTTAAAAAGATGATCCCATTTGCGACGCGGCTCTCTGATTAAATGTTTGTACGGCCATCTACCTTGTGTGGTTAGGTAAAGAATCGCGGGCTCCGTTGTCATGGCTTTTAAACTCGCTCGGAACTACCGTGCTTGTAAGAGTTCCGATGTAAGCATCCCTCGATTATCTCGTTCCGAAACAATTTCGCTCAATTCTCGAGAGAACAATTGGAGAGCTTCCGTCTCGGTTGAATGAACCTTTCCATTGCCCAAGTATTCCTCCAACATTTTGCTTGTTCGATCCTTAGTTTCCTCTGGATTGGCGTTTGAAAGTGCCAATACCAGTAGTTCTTCTTTCATCGCGGCCTGTAGTTTTTCTACCTGAAGATTAGTTTGTGCACGGTCAGGTTGGTCGTAGCCCTGAATCTTCGAATCCGGTCGGCTCATTCTACCCGTGATTTCTAACTGCTCCTTTTGACTAGTAGCCAGTTGATAAACATAATCCCTTTCCGCTGGAGGCAGTCTTCGGTACAGTTCGCGGTGATCAAAACTGTTTCTGTATCGAAGTTCCTCATTCGGCGTCTTGAGACTTTGCAGAAAGTGCTTTGTCGCTGACAAAGACTCGTCTAGGTAGTTTCTTCCCATTCGAGATTCTAGGCTATCGACCAACTTTCTAGCCTCCGGCCCGGGCATTATTTGCCCCTTTAACAGAGCTTCAGTCTTCGCGTTTCTAGATACCCCATCGCCAGCATAGTTAAGTTTCGCGACGATCATTTCCGACGTGTAGTGTCGGGGCGATTGTTCGGTAAACAACATTTGCAGCTCTTTAGAAGTGAGAGCAGTCAGACTTTTCGAATCTTGACGCTGGCCATTTTGTTCTCTTTGCAGACCGGCAGAGGCGTTCTCAATTCGTATCCTCGATGATGCGTCGATCACTTCTTCACGAGATTGGCATCGGTCTAACATCTGGGCGTAGTCTCGATACCGCTCGTTGAAATGTCGAAGTTTGGTTTCAGGCTGTTTGAGTCGGTGCTCAAGATATGCCGATGCGAAACGAAGATCTTCGAGAGACAACGCCATTGTTTCCGTTCCTCTCTGGACGGCTTTTTCGACCCTGGCCTTGAAAAGCTTTAAGGTTATGGACGGCTTGATCCCGTTCTCCAGAGCTTCATCCAGGGCAGGCAATCTAACCTGAGCCCAATGCTGAAACTCCTCAGCCGACATTTCGGACGCAAGTAGATTGAGAGGCGCACCTTGAAGTTCGACCCGATCAAACCCAAGGGTTGAATGAACATGTTCGAGATCTCGTTCTGGTGCGAGATCCCTCACATGATCCGCGATATCTTCAAAGGATTCACCAACTAAGTGAGCATTAGCTTGGATGTAAGATTCCTCAAAAGAGTCGTACTGGAATGAATGATCACTTGGCTCCAGCCTTTTCATTTCTTCTGCCACTTTGGCTATATCGTCCAGTGTTCTTTCAAATCGCTCGACGGTTGATTCCGGTCTGAGTTGTTCTTGGGACTCTTTCAAAAACTGTTGCTTGCCATCCAGAGCATCATAGATCCAACGAAATACCCTTGCCTCCGTCTCTCGATCGGCGCCGCTACCGGCAATGGCTTTGCCGTATTCTAGAAGTTGCGGAACGACTTCGCGAGATCTTTCTGAGCCAATTGAAGATTCAAGGCGCCTAACACCATATTCTTGAGTTGCAACTTGTAGTGGGGACTCTAGATCCTGAATGTCTTTCGGAATTATCAGAACCCCGTCTTTAACCGTTCCGCCACGTTCGTACAGATCCCTGAGAAATTGAGTTTGGCCGTTTAGGTATGAAGCGTGTTCACTTTGGTTACGGCCATTGGTGTCGTCCAGTTTAGAAAGAAGAAGATCCGATTTGCTAAATGAAAGGATCTCGTTGATCGCTCTCTATATTTTTTTTGCCATACCACATTGGCAAGAAAGTTCTCTTCACCGAAAACCTCTCCCATTATTTGCCGAAGATTGTGAACTTCATTGTCATCGATTGATACAAAGATAACCCCGTCTTCCCGAAGCAAGTCCTTCGCCACTCGGACTCTCGGGTACATCATGTTGAGCCAGTCGGAATGGAAACGCCCACTCGACTTCGGGTTTGAAGTGAGGAGCTCGCCCATGTCACTTTTTTGGCCCGAACGCTGAAGGTACGATTCGAGAGGCATCCGGTAATCGTCTTTGTAGATGAAGTCGTTGCCGGTATTGTATGGCGGGTCGATATAGATCATCTTGATCTTGCCGCGATAAGATTTGTGAAGGAGTTTCAGGACTTCGAGATTGTCGCCTTCGATGAAGATATTCTCGGTCGTGTCTTCGTGCAGCCCTTTGCCCGAAACCGGTACGAGCGTTCCTTTGCTCGGCATTCCGGCCAAACGGCGAGCTTCACGTTTGCCTGTCCAGTTCAATCCGAAATGCTCAGCAGATTCGTCCTCGACGGCCTCGCCCAGTAACGCCCGCAGCTGCTCAAAGTCCACCTTGCCGTCAGTAAAGGCCTCGGGCACGATCTGCTCAGGCTGGCAAGCCTCTCGTCTTCCAATGAAAATGTCGGCTCAAGCCGTTCCCATTTTTTTTCAGTCATACAATTAGTAACTAGGCGTTCTCTGCTCTTCAGTGCGTTATTCGATCGCGGTTACGACGGCAGCAACTGTTCGTTCCGCCATCTCCTCATCGCTACCGAAGTCGGCGTAATATCGGCGAAAGTCAATTCCGGTCCTTGCGTTCGTCTTTACGACAAAATTTCTATACGCACCGCACGAGAAGCGAGCGTCGCAGTTTCGACAGACACGAGTTCCAAACTTTTCCCGGGTGTTCGCAGTCTCATCAACAAGAACCTCGACGGGAGGAGGTTGAAAGCTCTTCCCCTCGATGCTATCGACGATACGACCGAAATCTGCAATAACGGCCTCGACCTTTGACTGATCGAGCGGTATCGGAATGAGTGGATCCCAGTCGTCCATCTGCCTTTGGAGCGCCGCCTCGTTACCGGCTCGTCGTGCGTCGAGAAGTTTTCTTGGAAACGCCGTGGCGATGATCGCTGTCTCGTCGAGTTCCTGCTGCCGAAGGTTCTGCCAGATGTGTGCGTAGACGTTGAGCTGATTCTCGTAAAGCTCGACGTTTTGCCTCACATAATCAGCTTCGTGAGTTTTAATGTCGTACATAATAGTACGGTCATTGTCGCGCACGATATCGACGATTCCCTCGATCGTGTAATCGCGTCCATCATCGGTCTGCTGTCCGGGCAGCGTGAGGCGAACCTCCGTATCGGTGACATTCTCGGCAACATCCCGGAGCTTTCTGTAATATGCCTTGACCTGCTCAAGAGCCATCTCCTTGACGTCCGGTGTAAGCGCGTGGCCGCCATCCATTCGCATGCGGAGATAGTTCTCCTCGAATGTCTCTTCGAGCCACTTGTCCATTTCAGCAATGTTCTGGAGTTCCTCGTCTGTCACGCGGCGACCTCCTTTCGTTTGTTGATCAAAAAATGGTGCAAGTCCTCAAGCGTCTGATGAACGAGAGAGCCGAAGAACATCGTCTGCGAACGCGAAGGAACGAACCCGTACCTTCGGAAGAACATATACTGCCGTGGACACTTCTGGTAAAGAAGATAGTCGGCAGTGTAGGAATAGTTTCGCGGTATGTCATTGTTGCTGATCTCCGCTTCCGGCAGAGATGAAGCATCGAAATTTGAGATTCGAGTCGGATCAAATTCTTCAAGCATCGCCTTGAAAGCCGGATCAGTTGAGATGCCCCTTCCTCTCGGATTGCCAAGCACCAGCAAATTCTCGGCGCGTGAAAGCGCTACGTAGAACATGCGCATAATGTCGAAGCGGCTGATCCGGTCGAGCGGTTCGCCTTCGTTGCCGAGAAGATCCCGCATGATTCGCTCCACCGGCTGCGGCCCAAAATCCTTCTTCGCAAGGCTCGGGAGAACAACCACTGGAAACTCGAGACCTTTCGATTGGTGAATTGTCAGAAATGGAATGCGTCCACGAGGAAAAGGATCGTCGGCATCCTCATATTCGGACTCACCGCTGCGGAAGATCGCATAGAGATAGCTGAGATAGAACGAGCGTGAAATGAATCCGCCAGCAATCGCCCGTCCAGTTAGGATCGAGGTAAACTCATCAAGATATCTCGCCAGGTAGCCCGAAATGAGCGCGAGGTTGCACGTCGGGCCTTCGTCAACGCCAGCCGCGGCAAGATCGAGCATTTGTTTGAAATGGTCGAAACCAATGAGCCGGTAAAAAAGGTCAAGCACATTCCAGTCAAGCGACGAGGCAGCATTCATTACGTATCCGAGTTTGAAGGGATTACCGTTTTCAATTCGCTTGCGAATGATGCGTTCAAAATAAGCATTCCCGAGCGACTTTCTGGATTTCTCAGAAATGCCGGAGGTTTGAAGCAGAACCTTTTTCATCGTCTCGGGAATGAAGAGGTCATCAATGCTCCAGCCCTCTTTTTCGACTCTTTGCAAAAGAAGGTCATAGTCCTTCTTGGCCGTTTCAACTTCTGCTCGCCGATCTGCAACGAAGCGCTTGAGGTTCGCATCCTCGCGCATCAGAACTCGCGCACGAGCCGAGCAGTTATCGATCCATTCGTGAAAATCGTCGTAGTCTTTTCCGCCGAATTCACCACTTTTTTCGGGTGGATCAAGGATCTCTGCAAAGAGTCCGAAGACGTCAACGGATTCATCCACCTCAAGAAAGCGTCCGGCGCGGGGTGCGTAAACTAGATGTCCAGCAGATTCGAGCGACGCCTTCATTGACTTGACCGCCTCGGTTTTGAGCGATGGGAAAAGAAAGGCGATCTGGTTCGGGTCCTGTACTTTGCCTTCGTCAATCAGCTTGGTAACGAGTGACGTAATCTCAGAGCAAACGGTCGTTCGTTCTCCCTGAGTGGTTGCAACAACAGAGACATCGTGGTCCTTCGAGTGGGACTGAATGTTCTTGTTTTCGAGACGATATGCTCCGGCTTCCTGTTTTGACCAGTTCTCGCAATTCATGAAGCGGGTATAGAAATCGACGATCCGTTTGCGTGAGCGGTAGTTGATGTTGAGCGGTATCTCTCGCGGAGCTTGACCAAAATAATTGATGCATCGCTGCGGGAACTCGACAAAATTCTCGACCGTTGCACCTCGGAAACGATAGAGAGCTTGCTCGTCGTCACCGACCACACACAGATTCCTGTTTTGGGCCGCGAGTTTGAAGAAGATCCGCTCCTGGATCGTATTAGTATCCTGATACTCGTCAACGATTACATGCTTGAAAAATAATCCTGACCCGGGATGCCGGTCCAAAAGATCGAGAGCTTCCGCTTGGAGGAGAGAAAAATCAGTCATGACTCCGCTGTTTGTAATAAGACTTGATCGATAGTCTTTATAAAGCGTCAGCATCGGAACGACCAGGTCATCCGCACCTTCAAGATGATCGTCCGGCTGCAGACAATCTTCCGAAAAACGGTTGAACACCTTGATGGCGTTGTTGATCGCGTTGTTCCTCGACTCGCTTACAAAGTCACCGCGGGAAAAGAGACGGTTGATCGTGGTGTGATCAAATTCGTACTCCGGTAGTGTATCTCGAAGGAATCTGCTGACATGGAAGTACTGACTTAGAGCATCAAGAACATGCGGCCTTCGGGGTCTGGTTTTGTCTGATGAATATTTACGATCGGTGATCAGTCTCTAGCAAAGCGAGTGTACCGTCCCAATAAACATTCCGGACAGATCGTAAGGCTGGTTTGTATGGTTCGTGACAAGGCCGAGTAGGGATTGGAGCCCTTGCTTTAACTGAAATGCAGCCTTTTCCGTGAACGTGCTCAAAAATATCTCATCAGGCTCTATCCCGTGGAACACGATTAGGTTTACAGTGCGCCACAATAGAACCCGTGTTTTGCCCGAACCCGGACCCGCAGGGAGGAACAGGGGGCCGTCAACATGCGTAATCGCTTCAAACTGGGAGGGATTCGGCGAAAATCTAGCTTCCTCCCATAACTGCTCTAGGGTTATGGCCATATTTGATCAATATATTGATTCGCAACCAGCGGAAAGGCGACCTGGTCAAATCGAAAACACTCTCAAAACAACGAGCCTTGCATATTAACGACCGGAACGGGTTTGTCCTCGGCATCCATTTCAATGAGTTTTAGCTTCTCGAGTCTCAACCTCATGGATCCAAGGGGAACATCGAAAATTCTTGCTAATCGACCGATTGACGCCCAGCCCGATGACAACGGCCCTCGTTCGAGAGCGATGTACAGCTCGTCCGTTGGAATAGCGATACATCTTGCAAAATGCTCTGCCTGCCAGAACATCCACTCAGGTTCGAACTTGTCTTCCATCGACTTTATTGCGTTATAAGCTTTCGGGCTTATAAACGCGTTCTTAACCAACTCGTCTCGGGAAGTCCTAAATGAAACCTTTCGCTGTTTTACCTCAGAACTGGACAACCCGTATTGGCCCCAGGACTCTTTGTGCAAAAAATATTGGATCTCCGGATTAGAAAGAAGTCTCGGCGTATCTGCGTTTGAAAAGCAGTCTATATGCTTTAAGATGAGGTGTCCCGATTCATGTCCAATGCAGATTCGATAAACATCCGGTCGTTTTTCAAAGAGCTCCTTGTAATACTCGTTAATTTCAACAGTTGTATCTCGGTTCAAATCAATTCGCGCAAAGCAATTGGCTCCGTCAGACTCCCTGATGTTATCCCAGCAGTAAGAGATCTCTAGCCAGTCCATGAAGCGCTCAATATCTATAGGAAAACCAACTTCGCCGAGATGTTCTCGATACGCATGGCTGAACTTCTGCGCAATCGAATCCACCTCTTCAAGACTGATGAAGCGGGATGGACGTGGAATGTGAATGTTGTGAGAATTCATCTTACTTCTACAAAATTCGCTACTTATTCTTTGGCCTTAAGTTTCCTGACCTCCTCTTCCACATCCTTCACAATTTCCTCTAACTGATCCGGCCTGAGGTCGAAAGTTGCTTTAAAAAGCCTATTGAACGAGCCACTTTTTTCAGGATCTTCACTTACAACTTTAGCGACTTGTTCAAATTGATCAGTCGTCCTTCCAGCAGAAAGCAACAATTCATTTTTTTCCTCGTCGTCACACTCGAGAGCGACTGAGATCTTGTCTACGGTTTCCCGAGTTGGTTTTGAATCAAGTCGATCATTTTCCAGTTTCGAGTAATAGCTGTAATCCATTGATATCAGATTGGCTATTTCTCGCTGAGTCTTGCCTTTTCTTCTTCGAATTCCTTGTAATGTTTTTCCGAAACTCATGGTTTTACGTTGAGGTTGACAGTCCACTCCCACTTTTGTATAGTGATTGACAGTCCATGTCCATCTTAGCGAACGCTGGGAAAATTCGCAATCCGAAAGTGGAACAAAGGAGAATGCTGAATGGCGGTCACGAGATAGATAGCCGAACATTGAGGGTTACAAAAAACTCCGAACTTCGGGGGAGTATCAAAGCAACGAGTTTTATTATTTATCTTTAGAGTTACTATATGGAGTTTTTCGAATGGCAAAATCTGTAAATGCCCTATTTATGGGATTTGATTACCAATCCCGACTTTTCTGGTTAAAGGTCGCTGATTTATTCTTGGAGCACAGCTCCACCTGCTCGGTCGGCTTCGAACTCGATGAGATGAAGTCTTTCGATGATGTTGTAGTACGGTACTCATCGCCCATTCCAGAGACCGGGGGGCTCCTGAAATCAAAGGATTATTACCAATCGAAATTTCATTCGTACCAGACTGATCCAATTCTTCATAGTGTTCTAATCGATCCATCCTACATCGGGGCAACGAAGTTCTCGTTTCTGCAAAAACTTTCGAGCGCCCGGAAAATCGCGAACGAAGCCAAAGAAACCCATATTTACAACCTATTCACGCCATCAACAATTCATCCTGACGACCCGATCGCCAACATTCACAGTAACCATGATCACCGACTAAACGTTGAGAAGCTCTTTTCTACGAAAACGGCCGTGTCCAGCTATGGGGCTGTTCGCAAATTGTGGTGCGATCATCTAGAAATCGTCGATGAGGAGCTAAAAGACTTGCTTGGGACTCTGCGGATCATCACTGGACCCTCTGCGAAAATTCTGCTCGAAATAGTTGACAAGGAGCTTTCGAGAGTTGGGTTCGCCCCGATCGGCGACGCAAAGTATTCGAACACATACGACGACCTTGTCCGGAAACTTCATGTGTCTGGCAGAAATGAATTCACGAAGGAAGATATCATCGAGATCGCCAAGGCTGAAGGGCTTTGGACCGAATCCGCCCGTCCGCCCCCTCCGCGCAGAACAATCGGGATCAGAACCTTCATCAAATTCGCAGAAGAAATGCCGAATCGAACTGAGGCTATGATCTGTCTTTCCCATCTCTTTAACGGCCGACATATAGGCAACGAAATAGATTGGGCAAGTAAAGTGTTGCCGGCGCTCGAAGCGTTCATGCAAAAGTTCGAGGGCGTTGAAGAGAGCTTTTTTGTAATGCTTGAGACCCACATCGGCATCGGGTTTGCGGCCGGACACGCTGTCAATCCAAAGGCTCCCGCCACGTTTGTCCCGATTCAGAAGAACCAATTTCGCGAACCTGAATCGTGGGGAATAAGTCGGAACTTAACGAGAAGGGACGGTTGGAAGAAAGACGCTCTCAAACTGGACAATGCAGGGAGTGAACTAGCCGTCGCCGTTGGAATAACGCACCCGGTAGGCATGGATGTGAAAGATTTTGTAGGCCGGGAACTTCGTTCCGTTAAGGAATTTGTGTCGTTCGAGATCGAGCCCGCCACTGGCCCTACATCGATACAGGACGGCGATCATGCTTTCCAGCTTGCGAACGATCTCGCCTCAGCAGTAATTCAACAAGTGAAGACCGACCGCCTTGACGCCGTGCACTTATTTGCGGCAGCCCCCGTCGGCTTCATGTTCTATCTCGGGAAAGCATTGCATGCCCCAAAAGGATGCACCATTCACCTGTACGAGTATGATTTTGATTCGAAGGGTACCGGAGCCTACAAACGCTCGCTTACTTTCGTCTGAATGCGATTACAAAAGGAGAAATAACAATGGAATTGCCCACATATTTTGCTGACTTTCTAAAAGATATCCGTCCGACACTCAATCAACGTGAGGAAATGAAGACGGGCCATACAACCCTTCGCGATCGTCTTCGGGCTCACGATTCCCTAAAGGAGATCTATGTGAGCGATTTCTTACAAGGGAGCTACCGACGTTCGACCGCCGTCCGTCCCAAGGATGGAAACCGCTCCGATGTTGATGTCGTGGTAGTCACGAACATGAGCGAAGCCGAATACACTCCGCAACAAGCAATGGATAAATTCGTTCCGTTTCTTATTGACCACTACAAGGACAAGTGGAAGTTTCAGGGACGCTCGATCGGTATCGAGCTCTCGTATGTAGATTTGGACCTCGTTGTAACATCTGCCCCCTCAGAAGCGGAAGTCGAAAAGCTAACGTCAAAGAGCGTAAGGTACGGCGGCGATATCGAAGCCGAACCGGACTGGGTATTAAGCGAGTTTTGGCTTCCGAGTTCAGAACGAAATGTTTATATGGATGAGGCGGTTCGAAAGGGTACTTTGAATCCGTGGAAGCTGGATCCTTTGCGTATCCCAGATCGCGAAGCAGAAGAATGGGATAATACGCACCCTCTCGAACAGCTGAGTTTTACTGTCGGAAAGAACAAAGCCTGTAACGGTCATTTCGTGAACATCGTTAAAGCACTTAAATGGTGGAAGCGCATAAACACCGACCTTCCGAAGTACCCAAAAGGATATCCGATCGAGCATCTCATAGGTGATTGCTGTCCAGACAGTTGCACTTCAGTCGCGTCAGGAGTAACTGAAACGCTAGAAGAAATAGAGAGGAAGTATAAGGAATATGCGGATTCGAAGACCGTACCGTTTCTGTCTGACCACGGCGTGCCCCTCCACAATGTGTTTCACCGTATAACTGGAGAAGATTTTCAGGCTTTCCACGCGGAGGTTGAAAAGGCCGCAGATACAGCTCGAAATGCCCTAGACGAGCAGGACAAGCAAAAGAGCGTTGCGGAGTGGCGAAAACTCTTTGGCACGAAATTCCCAGAAGCTAGATCGGGTGGTGGGTCGGGCGGTTCAGGTGGCTCGTCTGGCGATACCAAGAGCGGTGGCTACACCGAACGTACTCGACAAGGATCGATCGGCGAAGGAAGTTTCGCGTAGAAATCGTTTGTAATGTTCAATTCTCGTCCTATACCCCGAGATTTGGTAAATGGTCGCGAAGCCCTTGATCATATCGACAATTTTGAAGTTCTGGAGGAACTCCGATGGAGCTCGACAGAAGCTGCCTGGGTTCTGAAAGTTCACATTAAGGCCGACCTAGCATTCAATGATCTTGTCCCGTTTTCGACCGAGTGGTTTATTGTGATCGCCCACGAATATCCGTTCGGCAAAATTGAATTTTTTCCGGCGAAAGAAAATAGTCTAAAAACAACTTTCCCACATCAAGCTCTGAACATTGAGACACCGACGGAGTTATGGCGTCTTGGAAAGATATGTCTTGGTGACCGGTTTTCGTTTCTTGGAGACACATTCTTCTCTTTCGAGCCGTATGGTAAGGGCGAACGCCTCCGATGGAATGTGGAGAGAGCTCAGCGATGGCTCGAAAAAGCCTCATGCAATCAACTTCTTGAAACGGGTGATTATTTCGAACCTCCAGATTTTGCGCCAGGTTCCCACACCTTCACCGCATTCGTTGAGACGCCAGCTTCCCTTGTGGTGTGGCAGAACTCCGGAAAACATCAGGGATTGTTTCGATACTACGGGATGAAGTCACCCGAAAGACGCTATGTCGTAAAGGAGTTCCTAACGTCCTCTAAATCAAGGAGCATCATTGAGCGACCGCATTTTGGAGACTACATTAGAAAGCTTTCCGTCGCTGAATATGTTGGTGTTTGGATCCGTTTAGAACGGATGCCTATTGTTCCTGCTTGGCAACCACCAACTACGTGGCAAGAGCTGCGGAAATGCATGGGATATCAGGATCGGGACCTCGACCGGACCATCGAAGCACTCTATTCAACGCGCATGAAGCGCGAAAAGATTGGCACCCTCATGCTGCTTGGTTTTCCTATTCCTGAGAAGATAGGCGGTGAATTACAGAATCTACACTGGCAAGCGGCTCTACTACCCGGTCTTTCGTTTAGTGATTCTGACGTACAGGGGTTTCGTCCGGGAATAAAGGCAGCACGACTTGATAATCGAAGGCAACTTGCTGAAGAGAAACGCATAGTTTGGGAGAAAACGGACAATTGGGCACCGAGCCAGATTCGTTCCCGAAATGGAACCATTTTGACTGAGCTTATTCAAAAGAAGATTGTGTTGATTGGAGCTGGTGCGGTCGGTTCGGCCATTGGTGAGATGCTTGTCCGCAACGGTCTCGACCGGTTAACAATATGGGACGGCGATAAGGTCGCCGCCGGGAACCTAGTTCGGCACACCTTGGACCTTTCGGACGTGTCTACCAACAAGGCAATTGCTCTTGCCAAGAAGCTGAATCGACTATCTCCTTGGGCTAAAATCGAAGCCGTTGATTCAGATGTCACGGCGGATCTACTGCCGCGACTCGCCAATTTTGATCTGGTGATCGACTGCACTGCGAGCCAAGCAATGCTTGCATTATTGGCGACTACTGAGTTTTCAAAAGAAGTTCAGTTCGTTTCGTTTTCCATAAGCTTTGGCGCAAAACGATTGTATTTCTTCTCGTCGATTGGCCGTCGATTTCCGTTCAACCGTTTCCGTGAAATGGTACTTCCTTGGTTTGCTCTTGACCGCGATGAGAACAAGAATGCTGAAGCTCCGCGGGAAGGCGTCGGATGTTGGCACCCGGTTTTTCCGGCTCGTTCGGATGATATCTGGTTGCTAGCTTCAACTGGTTTCAAACTGTTGGTTGATACCCTTGAGAGCCGTGCCGAATTTCTCAAGGTGTTTGAGCAACAGATCGACGAAGGATTTGCCGGCATTAAGGAAGCTCAACTAAATGTCACTAAATAGCGATCGAGTATACGAGCTTGAGGATTCCGCAGAATTTCAGTTTTGGTCTTCTTGCAATTCTTATGGGCTTCGATTCGAAAGATCGGGTCTGGATGGGATTATCCGGAGTTGCGAGTCTACGTATCCGAACGAAACTGGTGGAATTGTGATCGGATCATACACAGTCTCACTCGACTGCGCACTCGCCACAAACTTCACCAAAGCTCCGCCCGATTCAAAATCCGGAAAAACCTGGTTTCGCCGAGGGATTCGAGGACTGAAAAGACTTCTCGACATGCATTGGAAAAGTCAAGAATTTTACTTGGGTGAGTGGCATTTTCATCCGAATGGAGAGCCGGATCCCAGTCTAACCGACAGACAGCAGCTGGAACGGTTTTCGCTTTCCAGCAACATAAACTGCTTCGAGCCGATTCTTCTGATTTTTGGTGGCAATCCCTCATTGACTTGGAAGATTCGCGTTTTTGTGTTTCCGCGCAATCAATCCTACCTCGAAATGCATTACCTAGACCACCAATCTTAAAGTATCTCGATTACGATGGTTCGATCTCGTGTTTCCGGATTAGAACCAGGAAATGTTTGTCTTCGCGTGTGAATCAACTTTGGCTTGAAATGCACAGCTGAAAAAAGAGCGTCCGATTTGAGGTTCGACTTAACTCAACGCATGCTCACGTTGGATTTATCGAGGCGTTTTACAGCTTCAAGCATTAGATCGGCGTCAGTCTCGGCATAAATGTTTGTGATGCTCATGTCGGAGTGGGCGAACAAATTTTGCACGATTAAGGGATTTGTGTTTCTTCGAATAAGCTCACTGGCGAAGTAGGTTCTGAGATCGTGAAAATGATAGTTTTCTTCTCTTGTGCCGTCTGGCTTGTTGATCTTGGCTCTTACAAGAGCTGGATGCCACCGCTTGCGGAAATCGACAATTGGAAATGGTAGTTGCTTATCGGCGATTAGGTCCCGTAACACCGATGTTGCGGTTGCATTGATCGGTACGGATCGCGGAGGTCGTCCCTTCGAACCAATTACCCACACCCTCTGATTCTCAAAATCAATAACATCCTCGTTCAAAGCCAATAACTGCCCCCTGCGCAACGGCATGTTAACGGCCAACTGGACAAGCCTGTAAAGTAGCTGATCGGATTCAAGTTCCTTCCAAAGCGCTTTCTTCTGCTCGGTCGTAAGCAGGCGCTTTCTTGGTGGTGGCTCTGGTAGGGCCTTCACATACTGCATTGGGTTGCGATCAAGAACGTCTTCTTCGCAAGCGAGACTGAAGATCTTCGACAAGGTTGACATGATCCTATTGATCGAGGATGGAGATATCGAACTTTTCTTTTTTCGCTGGTTTTTCCCATATTGGAGTTTGTTCCTGCAATCGCGACAATCCTGCGGTGTAATGGTATGCAGAGGTTGATCCTTTAGGTGTTTCAAAAGAAGTTTTATGTAAAGCTTCTTCGCTCCCTTATTGACGTTGTTTTGCTCTACATATTTTCGATAGGTTGTTTCTACAAAGTCTCCAAAAGTTACAGTTGTGTCTGCTAGTCCGAATGATCTGTCGAATAGTTGCTTGACCAGTTGTCGCTCGGCGAGTTCAGCCTCTTCCTTAGTACGGGCTGTCGGAATAACCTGATGAATGGTCTTATGCCCTTTAACTCGTCTGTAAACCCACCAACGAGCTGTCGAATACGCCGGATGCTTAGCGTTTATCCGCTTACCGTTATATTTCTTAAAAACTGACATACGCTTAGAAATTCGCCAACCAGGCATCCACCTCAGTTCTGTTAAAAGTTGGCCGTCCCACCCCGTGAAACGGAAGGCCATTTTTCCTCATCCATCGATTGATCGTCGCACTAGATTTTTTCAAATACTTCGCGACTTCGGACTTCGTCATAATGTGCGGCGGCTGAGATGAATGAATAGCTTTTTCGATGGCCCCCGCGACGGAAGTGTCGATCAAGCGAATCAGCTCAGCTTTTTCAATCGTGATAATTTCAACCATTTCCTGAACCTCCGATCACCAGTTGGCAAAAAATGTGCCTCGCCAAAAAGCCATGAAATAGCCGGTATCGGCCACAAAAGTCGCGAAAACGCGCCATTCGACGCAGTTTTGCACCACACAAAGGATGTTTATAAACCAGCCTGATCAAGAGTGATGATGTTTGAGAGTTTTAAGCGGAAAAAGGATGACAAAAAGAATACTGCAACCAACCTGCAACCAAGTCAAAAAAATGGGGCTTCCAGCAATCGCTGAAAGCCCCATGTTTATTGGTCGGGACGACAAGATTTGAACTTGCGACCTCTCGCACCCCAAGCGAACGCGCTACCAGACTGCGCTACGTCCCGGAAATCTGTTTTTTAGATTAGGTTTTACGGCGGGTCTTTGTCAAACAATGCTTTTATTGCGGGCGGCCCGTTTTCAGCATTTCGCGCAGTTCCAGCAGTTGTGAAGAGAGCGAACGCAGGGCTTCGCGTTGAGCGGAATTCATCGTCGATCCGGAACCGTTCAGGCTGCCCGGCTCGATCGCGTCAAGTTCAAGATCCTCGTCAAACAGCCCCGGCGATTCGGTCGAACGGGAATAGGTTTGCTCTTCCTTAGGTTCCGGGTGTACGATCTTGAGCTTTGGCGGTTCTCTAAGTTCGATCTGAAGTTTCTTGCGAGCACCGGCAATTGTGAACATCTCGTCGTATAGGAGTTCCTTGATACGCAGCGAAATTTCTACATCCCGGCGGCGATAGCTTCGCTGTCCTGAGCGATTCTTTTGGGGCGAAAGCTGTGGAAATTCGGTCTCCCAATATCGAAGAACATGGGCCTGCACGCCGACGAGTTCGCATACTTCGCCGATCTTAAAGTATAGTTTCTCAGGTATTACTGCCGCTGCCTGGCCCATAATGGTGTTACTTGTGTTAAAGTTTTTTATAGTAAAGTCGCCGTTATTGTATGTGTTTAATCAACTTGTGTCAATGAAAATACCAAAATGAATGAGTTCGAGTTCATAAAGAACATTAAGAAAAAATACGGCCTGGAAAGAGTCGGTGATGACTGTGCTGTGCTGCCAAAAGACGGGGCGACCGATCTAGTTGTGACGACCGATCTCCTGGTCGAAGACGTTGATTTCAAACTCGACTGGACGACACCCGAGTTCCTCGGACACAAAGCTCTTGCCGTTTCCCTCTCCGATATCGCCGCGATGGGGGCCGAGCCCAAATGGGCCATGCTGTCTATCGGTGTGCCGGACGCCATTTGGAACTCAAAGTTTCTTGACAGATTTTACGAAGGCTGGCACGAATTGGCAGCATTCCACTCAGTAGAACTTGTTGGCGGCGACGTTTCAAAAACGGCGGGAAAATTTGTCATCGATTCAATTGTGGGCGGCGAAGTTCCGAAAGGTTTAGCGATTCTTCGATCCGGTGCAAAAGCCGGAGATTCGATTTACGTCACTGGCCCACTCGGCGGCTCGGCAGCGGGATTGAGATTGCTGAATGAAGGCGTTCGCGGCGACATTCCCGAATCTGACGACCGGTTTCCGCTTCTGCTAAAACAGCTTAAACCGGCTCCTCGATTAGAATTTGGAAAGTTGTTGCGTGAAGGTTCCTTCGCAACGGCGATGATCGATATTAGCGATGGGCTTTCCTCAGATCTTTCGCATATAAGTCGAGCCAGCGGTGTGGGAGCGACCATTCACGCAAACGAACTTCCCTTCGACGGCCAACTAATGAATATTGCGGGTACGGTTGATGCAATGCTCGATCTTGCTCTCAACGGAGGCGAAGATTTTGAACTGCTTTTCACCGGCGACGAAGAAAAGATCTCGCAGTCAAAGATCGACGATATTTTCCGTATCGGTGAGATCACCGCAAATACAGGTGTAGTTGAACTTATACGTGACGGAAATGCCAGCCTTTTAGCTCCCGGCGGCTTCCGGCATTTCTAACAATTTACTTCCGCTCTGTCGTCCAAAAAAGCGGCCGGACAAAATTGCCCGACCGCATTTTGTTGTTACTGATCAACATCATTACTTAGCCGGTTTCATCGTCGGACTCGGCGATGGACTAGGTGATGGAGTTGGTGTCGGATCCGACGGATTCGGCGATGGAATCGGCGTCGGAGTAGGTGTAGGCGTTTGCATTACAGTAACCTGCCCTTCCTTTTCGCTTTTGGAATGGTTCGTGGTCGCCCCGATCCCGGCGATCAAAAACATCAGACACATCATTACATAAACTGAATTTTTGAACATATTATCTCCCTTTGATCAATTGGTTTAGATTTTCCCCCGACCGCCGAAGCTTCAGCGGCTACAAAATGACGATTGATTTAGTTCACTAATTCTTAGTGCAATGAGCGTTCCACGCGAAAAAAGCGGACATATGCATATTTACTATCCGAAAACATTACACATTTTGTAGCGTTTCCAAACACACTCATTTTCCTTATCAATACACAAAGTCCCAAGTGTCCCGTGTCCCACTGTCCCAGTGTCCCACTACCACTCGATAACGGTAAGTCTTTTACTTACAACATCGCATTTAATTTTACTCAAGGGATCTGTCCCAGAACCGTAAAACTGTGACGCGCTTTGCTCGAACATAAATCCGTCAATAAAAATGTCAAAGATCAAAAGGCTCATCACGCCTTACGAGACATTGTTGCATAGATTGCACGTCATGGCAAGATTTTTCAGAAACGGATAGTGTCTTAATTTTGAGTTGTTTTTTTGATTTGTTTCGTGTGATTCGTGGTAAAAGTTCTTTTTTCCATGAATCACACGAAATAGGAAGAATAAATAAACAAATACCGGACAACTTGAATTTCAGCCCAAGTCTAAAGTCCGGCCCGGCGTGTTATAATCGCCGCTTGACGAACCCTTGACGACCGGAAAAACGCGAACCAAACCACCGGGGATATTGTCGAAGTGCTCAGAGAGTTGACGAGTGGAAAGTTGACCGGGTCGAGCACGACAGGACTGATGCCGCAAAAATCACTGAACAAAAATCTACACGCCGCGAAGAATTCTAAGAAGGATGAGTTTTATACTCAGCTTTCGGACATTGAGAAAGAGTTGAGGCATTACAAAGACCATTTTAAGGGCAAGGTTGTGCTGTGCAACTGCGACGATCCGCGTGTGAGCAATTTCTTTCACTACTTCTCGCACAATTTCGAAGATCTTGGGCTTAAGAAACTCATCACCACCTGTTACAAAAACCAGAACCGCGATCTTTTTAGCGAACACAAATCCGAGAGCGCGATCTATCTCGAATACAACGGCGACAAAGACGGCAACAAGGTTCCCGACCCCGAAGAGATAGGGATAATTCCCTTAAACGGCGACGGCGATTTCCGCAGCGACGAGTGTATCGAACTGTTGAAACAAGCCGATATAGTAGTAACAAACCCGCCATTCTCGTTGTTTAGGGAATATGTCGAGCAGCTAATCAAATACGACAAGAAGTTTGTAATCATCGGGCACATGAATGCTCTTCACTACCAAGAGATTTTCAAGCTTATTAAAGAAAACAAAATGTGGCTCGGAAATGGCTTTGAGAATGGAAATGCCTATTTCGAAACGCCCGACGGCGAACGTTATGGGAGTGGCGTTTACAATCCGGAAACTGGATTAGTAAAGTTCCGCAATGTTTCGTGGTTCACGAATCTTGAACATCAGAAGCGGCACGAAGAATTGATTCTCTACAAAGAATACAATGCAGAGGAATTCCCGAATTACGACAATTACGATGCGATAGAAGTCTCCAAGATAAAAGATATTCCGAAGGACTACTTCGGCGCGATGGGCGTTCCTGATACATTCTTGGCCAAATACAATCCCGATCAATTTGAACTCATAGGCATTCCGTTTGGCGATCTAGGCAAAGAAATAGGCGTAACGAGGAATCATCGTGGTCGAACGGACATTGCGATAACCAAAGACGGCAAATCACGCTGCCCGTATTCAAGAATAATCATCAAACGGAAATCCTGACATGAAAATCGAACTCAAAAAGACAAAAGAATATACTCTCAAAGACGTTCCGAATCCCGGCGATCTAAACCGTCGTGCTGCGATCAAAACCGGCAATAAATACAAAGCAACCTACGCCCGGCTATTGATCTGGAAGAAAAATAAAGGTGCCTGAAAGGCACAAATGTAATAGCGTCGGGTGAAACCCGACGACAACGATGTAATTTATGATATGTCCCTGAAAGGGACAAATGATAACACCCGGCATTCGTCCCCTACAGGGACGTTACAATTATTGATGACCTTATCGTCGGGTGTTACCCGACGCTATTGAATGTGTCCCTTTCAGGGACGTTTCAATCAGGTGCCTGAAAGGCACAGATACAATGCGTCGGGTTAGGTGCCTGAAAGGCACAGATACAATAGCGTCGGGTTAGGTGCCTGAAAGGCACAAATGCAATAGCGTCGAGGTGCCTGAAAGGCACAGATACAATAGCGTCGGGAGAATCCCGACGATACGAATCCAACTATGACCCGTCCCTGAAAGGGACAAATGAACGTTCGGCATTCGTCCCCTACAGGGACGTTACAATTATTGATGACCTTATCGTCGGGTGTTACCCGACGCTATTGAATGTGTCCCTTTCAGGGACGTTTCAATCAGGTGCCTGAAAGGCACAGATACAATAGCGTCGGGTTAGGTGCCTGAAAGGCACAAATGCAATAGCGTCGGGAGAATCCCGACGATACGAATCCAACTATGACCCGTCCCTGAAAGGGACAAATGAAACGTCCGGCATTCGTCCCTTACAGGGACGGAATCATCGGAACGACGAATCGTCGGGTGTTACCCGACGCTATTGAATGTGTCCCTTTCAGGGACGTTTCAATCAGGTGCCTGAAAGGCACAGATACAATAGCGTCGGGAGAATCCCGACGACGATACGAATCCAACTATGATCCGTCCCTGTAAGGGACGAATGACAAAACTATGGCACAAACTCTATACAGCAGTTATATGCACGTCGTTTTCTCGACAAAGAATAGATTCAACTTTATTCTACCGGAGATAGAAGACGAACTTTACGCCTATATCGGCGGCATTGTGCGCAATTACAAAAGCGTGTTGCTAAAAGCTGGCGGAACACCTAATCACGGTCATTTACTAATCTCACTGAATAAGAATTATCTTGTTCCCGACTTAATAGGCGATGTTAAACGCGAGTCATCGAGCTGGATCAAAACAAAATCCCCGATGCTTTCAAAGTTTGGCTGGCAGGATGGCTATTCCGCATTTTCGGTCGGTTACACGCAGATTCCAGCTGTCAAAAAATATATTGCCAATCAGAAAGAACATCACAAACAGAAATTGTTTGAGGATGAAATGCGAACGTTCTATAAGAAATACGATATGGAATTCGATGAGCGATATGTTTGGGACTAAAAAGGCTTGTTTTCGGCGCCTGAAAGGCACAAATTTAATAGCGTCGGGTGAAACCCGACGAACAAGGATTTGAAATTCGATCTGTCCCTGAAAGGAACAAATGAAAACGCGCGGTATATTCGTCCCTTTCAGGGACGGAATCATCGGAACGACTGATCGTCGGGTTTCACCCGACGCTATTGAATGCGTCCCTTTCAGGGACGGTACGAATTTAAACAGACAAATGAAGATCGAACTCAAAGAGATCACGGTAAAAGAACTTACCGACGGGTATGTTGATAACAGCGAGGCCGGTGTTGTCGGTTACGGCGGGAAGCTCGATATTCGTCCGCCTTATCAGCGGGAATTTATTTACAAGGACAAGCAGCGGGACGCGGTTATTAATACTGTCAGGAAAGCTTTTCCGCTTAATGTGATGTATTGGGCGGTGCGTGAAGACGGAAACTATGAGGTGATCGACGGCCAGCAGCGGACGATCTCGCTCTGCCAATATGTGAACGGTGATTTTTCTTTCGAAAATCTATATATCCATAACCTGCAAGACGATATAAAAGCACAGATCCTCGACTACAAGTTGATGGTCTATCTATGTTCGGGAACCGACAGTGAAAAGCTCGAATGGTTTAGGACGATAAACATCGCGGGCGAAAAACTAACCGATCAGGAACTGCGCAATGCTGTCTATTCGGGAACGTGGGTAACGGATGCCAAAAGATATTTCAGCAAGACAGGCTGTCCGGCATACGGCATCGGAAGCGATTATCTTACCGGCACTCCGATCCGTCAGGATTATTTAGAGACAGCGATCGAATGGATCTCAGATGGAACAATTGAGGACTATATGTCCAAACATCAGCACGACGAGAATGCGAGCGTGTTGTGGAGCTATTTTCAATTAGTTATCTCATGGGTAAAAGCGACGTTCCCGAAATACCGCAAGGAAATGAAAGGTATCGAGTGGGGAAATTTATACAACCAATTCAAAGATAAACCTTTTGATACCGACAAGTTGGAAAGCGAGATCGTGGCATTGATGATGGACGAGGATGTTACTAAAAAGTCTGGCATCTATAAGTATGTTTTGACCCGCGAAGAAAAGCATCTGAATATCCGTCAGTTCTCCGACAACCAAAGGCGCGAGGCGTACGAAAGGCAGGAAGGCATATGCGTAAAATGCCGCAAACATTTCGAGCTAAACGAAATGGAAGCCGATCACGCTACGCCGTGGCATGAAGGCGGGAAAACCGCTGCCGACAATTGCCAGTTGCTCTGTAAGGACGACAATCGAAGAAAATCGGGAAAATAGCGGCGGCAGGCGGATGCTTGAGCCGGAAAGTAAGCCCTGTGATTTCCGCCCACCGGCATTTAACCACGGAAATCACGGACTGCACGGAAATACACAGAACAAAAATGCTTTTCAGACATCTCTATTGGCCTGCTAAAAACCCGGACTGTCGGCGGATGGGCCGTAGATCGAGGGGACGGCGGCATCGTTTAAGCGGAGATAAACTGACAGTTGACCACGGTGGTGGACCATGTGGTTGATGGTCGAGCTGATCGTTTCACCGACCGGCGTTTTCATATATATCTCGTCGTTATTTTTTAGAACGAAGTCTTTCGTAAGTCCTTCGTCCGTCAACTCGCCGAGGGATTTGCGGGCCTTGTCCATATTCGCGTCGAAATGCGCGACGAGCTCGTTGGTGGTCGTTCCACGAAATTGTTCGTAGGTAGCAAAATCGATGACGCCAATGTCGATCATCTGCTGTATCCATTTTGGAATGTCCGCGACGAGGATCGCCAGATGACCGAGCTGCATCGATTTTTCATGCGGTTTCCAATCGGGTATTTCCATCGGGACATTTTCTAAACAAGCGCGCGTTGCGGAGGCTTCCGCCTCGAGTTCGCGTAAATATTCGGCTGCTAGCAATGATGACGTTGACATAGTTTCCTCCTCAGTATTTGTGCTGCTCGTTTCCGCAATGTGGACACGGCTTATTTTGCTCTTAATGTATCAAATGAGCTGACCGGAAAGAAAGACATATATTCCGTCAAGATCTTAAATTTGTGTCGCTGCACGAACATCTGAACCTTATTTCTTATTTCGTGCGTTTCGTGGAAAAAAGAATTTACCAAGAAATACACGAAAGAGATCAAACAAAGAAATGAAAAAATTTTCTGCTGCAGTGAGTCAACCACGAGCAATCTGATCCGCTCAATGTCTCACGGCGTTTACGACATATGTTTTTCCCTTCATCGTAGTTGTGCCTTTTTGTTCGGAGGCGTTGATCGGCAAAAACCATTTCTCGGTCGTCGTTGAGTTGATCCATGTAAAGTTGATCGCTCCGGGGCCGATCTGCCACTTCCCTTTGCCGGTTTCGTTGTTAAAGGGATCGCTCCAGGTCACGTTGTTGTTGGCATCAAACTTGTAGATCCAATACCATTCCCCGACCCTTACGTCCCATTCGCCCACCGGATCAACGTCCGGGGCGTAGGTCTTTCCGATGGTGCTAAGGTCGATCGACGGCAACGTACCGTTTTCGAAATTTTGGTTGATCGTATCCAGTTTGCCGGTCAGAAAGCCGGTAAAAGACGTAGTATTTGCCTGGAGCGAACCAGCAATGATATCGCCTTCGGATTTCCCTTGGCCTTTCATGCTGTTGAGCATCCAGTCGATATGGATGTGCGTAAAATGCTTTCGGTCTGCTCCGTAACCTTTGTAATACTCCGGCTCCCAGAACAGACGGTTCTGAAAGATTATTTCGGTCCATTTCATCGAATCTTTCAGATCGACGAATGCGCGTACCAGATTCTCTCCGAGTTTTTTTTCGGTTTGCCAGTCGACACTTTTATCGGCGCTGAGGCTCGGCTCGCAGAAAAGAATTATATCAAGGCAAACACCCATCTGATGTCGCGGATTGCCGTCGATCTGCAGGCGCGGGAGACTCTTGCCGCCCCACTCTTTGTAGGTTCCGTCAAGAAACGGGATCGACGTACGCAACGCGGAATCTAAAGTTCTAACTGCCGGACATGGACCTCTGGACATATGTGTTTGCTCCTATTATTTCAAAAAGACCGGTGGGCAATTTATTAATGATCGATGCGTTGACGAATTTACTTAAATTTTTTGCGTTGTCCCGATGTCCCGGCGCAAATATGGACGATACATTTTGACTTAAAGTACCGCCCTTTATTTGAAATTGATTCCGAAAAGTCGAAATCTACTCCAATGCCCGAAAGTCCAGACCGGTTATGCTGTCATTCACTGACACTATTTGCGGTGCGAACTGATAGCGTTTTGTGGAGACGGACAGAACATAGGTCTCTCCCGCTTGCACTTCGTCGAAGCGGAAGTAACCGAATGTTGAAGTCATCGCAGTACGCGAATTTCCTTGCGAATCAGTAAGGATCACATAGTTTCTTGCCAGACCCCGGCCGTCTGCCGTCAAAACGCGACCCGAAACCGTGACGCCTGCTGCTGTGACAATGTCGTCATTCAAGATCGTATAAGTAGAATTTGTTATAGGAGGCGTTCCGCATGCTCCGATGCTGGCAATGGTTACTCCCGGAGCAGACGTGATGGCGAAATCGACCGTTTCGTTTAGTTCGGTCCCCGTGTCGGCCGCGATGGAAAACGGGACAGGAAAGAGGCTGGCAGCGGACGCTCCGTCGTATGTTCCCACCGGAATGGTTATGCTCGCTGTCGATGTCGTATTTCCCGACGCAAAAGGAACGCTGAGGCTATAATCCGTTCCTATAGTGGCCGAGCCGCCCGCGACCTGAAAGGTTATTGTTACGGGCGCGGTCAGTGTTCCGCCGATCCGGATCGCGGGGCGATTAGCCGGTGTATTACTGCCACCCGCGGAACCCTCGTTTCCTGAATCGCTGGCAGGCGAAAATTCAACATACGGGCTGAGTGTGATCTGCCAATCGTCGATAAAATTTCCCACGCCCAAGCCACCGACGGAACTGAGAGCGACAAAGCCAATGTTAACCACCTGCGTCGTGCCCGTGTAGGCAAATGTGCCCGAATAACGCCGCCATCCGTTTCCCGCAGCGGCAAAAGCAACTGTCGCGTTAGCGGCGGCCGTCGGGGCGGCACCGCCTCCGCTGTTGTTAGTACGAACAGTTGCGATCGGAAAATCATAGAGATTGGCAGGTTTTGAGCCGACGGGGAGACCTGTCGGAATACCCAATCGAAACTGTGCCTCGTCGGCGGCGGTGGGGTCAATGCGCCCCCGATGCAGAAACGAATAACCGAACGATTCGCCGTTGGTCATACAGACGCTCTGATAGATCATCGAATTTGTAAATGCATTTAGTTCCACCCAGCGGAGGCCTGCTCCGGTTGCCGGTGTCACGCCGTTAAATCCGGTCGACCATCTTTCGATCGGGCGGCAACCAGCTCCACAACCCTGCACGGGATGCGATGTTAGCCAGCCAGGCATTGTACCTTCAGGCGATTGGACAACTATACCGTTCGCAATAGCAGGAAGCTCCGTGCTCGGATTGGTGATAGCTCTCTGAGATGTGAGCACCCCAGACAAAAGCGTTAACAGTAAAATGAAGGTAACGGCGCGTATGGTGAGAGAATGGGAAATCATCGAACCTCCGTTGGTTAAGGTAAATTAAATTGACAGGGGATTGAGGTATCCGTGGGATTACGGATACAGATAGCTTAGGGTTAGCACACGTGAGAGAAATACGCTTAACTCCTTAAAGATTAAAGTATTAACATCTTAAAAAAATCATGTCAATGAAATTCTTGGTTACATTGGCGTCACATAATACCTAGGCGCATATAAAACCGCTCGGACGCCAAAAAATCGGTGGCGAGTCTCGATTCGAATCCAGCGAACAAAAAGAAACTACTAATGCAATCGATCTCACTTTCCGCAAATAACGCTGGCGTGACGGGCAATGAGACGCCATTTGCCTTCGCGTTTCATATAGATATTTGTGTAGCGGCGATTGATGGTCTTTCCGGCGTCAGGCGAATTTCCTTTAGGAACGACGGTCTCGCGGCCCATTACGATCACAGTGTCGCCGTGAACAAGAACGGTCTCAGCAGTACGTTCGAAAGATGCATATGTGACCGCTCCATTGCGAATGCGGTCGGCCTTATCGACCTCATTGAACGGATTATTGACCTTAAAATCGGTCGTCCATATTTTGTCCATCGCAGCCATATCGCCGCGAAGAACGGCATCCGCATGAGCGGCGTCTAGCGTTCGGATCTCCTTTTCTATCCCGGCTTTTTTCGTTGGGGTTTGTCCCGCGACAAATCCGGCGGTAAACATTATTACGGCTGTGACCAATAATAGGCAGCATTTCATCCTCTTCCGTCCTCCTGAAAACCCGGTTGATAATATCGCCAATCTCGCAGAGTGACAAGCAGTTACATTTCATCAATAATTTCATTGTAATTGCCGGCATCGTTTGCTTTAAATGAGGATAAAGAAATTCAACTGCCTGAGCTGTGGAGCTCCGAAAATAAACGCCTATGCTTCGCCGTATGTCGTTTGCGATTTTTGCGGGTCGCTGACCGATATAGATTTTACGGTCGGGATGGAGACGTGGAATGAGTCGGCGTTTACGACGGCGGTGTATCAGCTTCAGAAGATGCAGATAATGTCGCAATGTCAGGCGGCGTTGGCCGGCGGCGATCAGCGTGGTTATTACCAACTGCAAAAATCGTTTTGGGATCTTTATTACAGATCATTTCCCGCATACCTGCCGCCGTCGATCGATAGTGACAAAAAGTATGCGATCTATCTAGAGATCTGCAGCGTCGCAAGTGTTAAGTCGGCGTTCGATCCGAAATGGCAGACGTATGGCCAGCAACAGCAAGTTTTGCAGCAGGCGGTGACGTTCAGTCAAACGAACGAGGGCAACAAGGCTGAGGCGAGAGCTTTCTTTGCTCTGGCGGATTTCTTTATGAAAATGACGCGCGAAGGCTTACAGATATTTTACCGCGACCCAAAGTTTCAGATAATGCACGAACTGACCCCCGAACCGGTTCATCTGAAGATGAAGCTGTCGATGTTCGTACAGGCGTGGGTCCCATATCTGACATCGGCGGACGCGGCGAGGCTGTTGGAGATGACAGGATTCAAGCTCGAATATACGGACATAGCTCAACCGGTCGGGAAGATCGCAAAATGCGGTCATTGCCGAACCGATCTGTTCGTCCCCGACGGCGCTTACAAGATCTTTTGCGAATCGTGCCGAAAGATGACGCGTCTGAGCGAATCGTTCTTTTGTATGTCGTGCGGTTCGCCAAACGACGTGCCGGACAATCCCGGAAAACCGATCGACTGTAAACACTGCAAAGTGGAAAATAGGTTGATCAGACCGCTGTTTGGGTGAAATCTTCTTGATCTGTTTCGTGTATTTCGTGGATGAAAAACAGGATTTGTCCACGAAATTCACGAAAGAAGAAATCAAGAAAGCAGAGGAAAGCGGATTTCCGGGCAAGATATAGCTTTAATATTTTGTTACGCAACAATATATTGTGCTTGCTTAAAAGACAGGTTTTACATTACATTTACACTTAAGAGAAGGAGGATATACGTTTGCTTACAGGACGAGTTTTACTTTTGAACTTTTCTTATGAGCCGCTGGGTACAGTTGGTGTTGCCCGGGCGGTCTGCCTGTGGTTTCGCGGCGCGGTATTTGTCGAAGAAAACGACGGCGACAATGTTCTCCATTCACCTTCTACGATCTTTCCCGTGCCGTCGGTCGTCCGTTTGCGACATTATATCCATGTGCGGCGTAATCGGCGTGAAACCACGATGAAACGAGCGAGGGTGTATATTCGCGACCGTTACCGCTGTCAGTATTGCGGTGACCATCGCCACGCCAAAGACCTGACGCTCGATCACATTTTACCGCGTGCACAGGGCGGCGAAAGCACGCCGGCCAACCTCGTCACCGCCTGCGTAAAATGCAATCAGCGAAAAGGTAACCGCACACCCGAACAGGCCCGTATGCCGCTGCTTACTTCGCAAAAGCTGCTGCGTCTCGGTCTCGACCACGTGCTGCTTTGTCACTATGCCGAATCGCGTCCCGAATGGAAGAAATATCTGTTCATGGATAACGCGCTTGAGGACGAGTCGTACCAGGCCGCAGCCTAACGTCAGTACCGCCTGAGAATCTGTCTGACTAGGATCTTCGGTTTTCCCGCCTTATTTTCTTAATAAATTTATCCGGTCGCCGGAGTTGTGGGGCTTTTCCAGGCGATTGAGCGGCATTTACACAGTTTTCGTTGACGGCAACAGCATGTTTCATCCTAAAAACAATTGACAGTGCGTGAAACACAGTGGTATTATATTCCCGGATACTTGTGTTCTTTGAAATTAAAGAATTTAGCAGATGTACGCCGAAAATACGCCCAAATTAGGACATTACCCCAAAAAAGCCCATGTTTGCGCCGCCCTGCGCCGCTTGCGCCGGCGCAAGCGACGCGGCGCAAATATCGCAGTTTTGCCGTGGAGGCCCCAAATGAGTTACCCGAGTATCGGGCAACGCTAATAAGATTGATCTAAGTTTGTCCAAACGGCTGTTATGATAATTGTGTTCTCGCCACCTGCTTATGCGGGCGGTTCTGACTTTGAATGCCTAAACACGTTTACGAATTTCGCCTATTTGCGCCGAACAATACCGCGGCGAGTTTGATTGCGGATTTTAGCAACTGGAAGGATCTTCCGATGAAGAAGGGCAAAGACGGTTACTTTCGGCTGAGAAAGAAGCTGGCCGATGGCGATTATCAATACCGCTTCAATATCAGATCTAAAAGCTGGTTCAACAAAGACGGCGAGTGGAAGATCATTACCGACCCCTATGCGACGAATGTCCATCCTGAAACTCAGAATTCGATACTTAAATTAAAGGCCGGCAAAAAGATCGTTGACGACTTCGTCTGGACGTCGGACGCGGTTCCGCTGCCTAACAATCGCCAGATCGTGATCTATGAAATGCACGTCGGCGATTTTTCAGGCGGCGAAGAGGACGGCTACACGCGCGGAAAATATACCGATGTCATCGCCAAGCTGAATTACCTGGCCGATCTTGGCGTGAACGCGATCGAACTGATGCCGCTGAAAACATTTCCCGGCGATTTTAATTGGGGCTACTCGCCGGTCCACTATTTCACGCCGGAATCGACCTATGGCACGACGGCGGAGCTAAAGGAGTTGATCGATAAGTGCCACACACTAGGAATTCGCGTGATCGTGGATGGTGTTTACAATCACGCCAGCACCGACAACGCGCTTACTCAGATCGACCACGATTATTGGTTTCGGCGCGACGGGAAAGATCCCGACCAGAACTGGGGCCCTGAGTTTGATTACGAATTGCGAGATGCAAGTTTCGGGATCAATCCCGCGCTCGAGTTCGTTCTCGATTCGATCCGCTTTTGGATCTACGAATACCGAATAGATGGCATTCGTTTCGACGCCGCAAAACAGATCAACAACTACGATGCACTGAAAGCTTTTGTCGCGAACTCGCGCCTTATGTCGGAGATGAAACCGTTCTTTACGGTTGCCGAATACATACCGTCAACGCCCGAAGTGACCGAACCTGCCGGGCCGGTCGAAAGCTGCTGGAACGACAGCTTTATGTACTCAATGGTCGAGTATCTTTCGGGCGAGCCGCTGAACCTGGAAAAGATGAAGGACGCGATCGACCCGACTCGTCTGGGTTTTGTGAACGCAACTAGCGTGACAAACTATCTCGCCAACCACGATCAGAATCGCCTGTTTCGCAAACTCGGTGAGAAAGGAATATTGGACGAGGAACTTTATACGCGGGCAAAGCTCGGAGCGTTAATTTTAATGACCGCCGTTGGCGTGCCGATGATCTGGATGGGCGAAGAATTCGGCGAACACGTTCCGATGTCAGAGGCGAGCAACAAGATAAATTGGACGCTGCTTGAGAACGACGCCAATAAAAAACTGCACGATCATTATAAGAGGCTGATCTCGCTTCGCACGACAAACGCCGCATTTGCATCGACAAATATCGAGTTCTTTCACGAAGACCCCGAATCCGGAGTGCTTTGCTTTCATCGATACGATGATGACGGAAACAGTGTTGTCGTCGTATTAAATCTCTCTGATGACGAACTGGAAAATTATACGATCGCAGACTTCCCTCTTAATGGAAACTGCCGCGAATGGACAAAAGGAAACGACATTAAGGTAACTGCGAATATATTGTCCGCCAACCTTTCGCGACGCGAAGGGTTAATATTTACAACTAAGGCCGATTAGCCCGAGGCGACCCACGCCGATACGCTGTGATGGACAAAATAGATAATCGAGCATTTCAGTCTTATAGAGCTTAATTTGAGTTGATCGTAGTTATGGGTAATGTTCCTTTTGGCTTGTTTTCTTTGATTTCTTTCGTGTGATTCGTGGTAAAAATTCTTTTTTCCACGAATCACACGAAACAGGAAAAGAGAAAGAAATTATTTGCTGAAGCCCGCACATGAGCAAGGGAGTAACTTTCTAGTTGAGCGTATCGCCCTTGCTAACGCGCGGGCTTCTGCATTGAAAATTTATGAATGGGAAATATAAGAATGAAGATGAAATTTATTCACTATTGAGATCTTTCGAAGATGCGACCATCGCCCGCGATGTGTGGAAACACGCCGAGCATTTGGTGGTTGCGCTGTGTTACATCACCAAACACGATCTGGACACCGCGACCGAAAAAATGCGGAGCGGAATACTGAACTTATTAGAAAAAGGCTTTTGCGTCGATCTGACCAAGGAAATGCCGTATCACGAAACGCTGACCGTGTTTTGGATGCGAACAATGTATGCATTCTCGTTATCAAACGCAGAACTGCCGCTAACTGAAAAAGCGAACAGCGTTGTCGAAACTTTCGACAAAGACTATCCGCTCAGGTTCTACACGCGAGAACTATTATTTTCTGATGATGCCCGTTCACGGTTTATCGAACCCGCGACCAACCAGACATCTTAACTGTAAACCTGGTCTCTTCGATGCTTATTTACACCGACATAGGTTGTTCCGCAGGTGTTGTAGTCGGACAAACTTCTGCGTTGGTGTTTGCCGGTCCAGGTTCCATCACCGTTTTCGATTGCCTGGGGTTCCATAACCTTTACTTCGGCCCACGGACCGTTCCCGATCAGCTCGTAAATTACATTGACATGCTTTTTCTGGTCAGGGCCGGGTTCTGTAAATGCAACGTAGATCGGGCCGGTCTCTAACAGGCTCGCAACGCGTGTCGTATTGAAATCAGCCGGATTGGTGTATGTAAAACACTTCATCGCATTTTCCGTTATGATAGTCGCGATCCCGCTATCGGTCATACCACCCAACTGATCCCTCATGCCTTTATAGCGGTTCCACAACGCATTCTGCGAAGGGTGAATAGATAGATCCGCCTTATACCACCACTTTAGGCAAGCTGCCCAGCACGCCATATTGTTCTGTTGTCCTACCGCCGAAATATATGTGTATCTGCTCATAATATATAGCCTCCAACAAGTTATTCTTCGAGGCTTTTTTGTCGCCTCACTCATAAATGCGGTCAAATTAGCGAAAAACTATCATCCTTAAACTATTTTTTTCAGAACGGGCTAATTTATGATTTAGGCATAAAAGTACGCATCCGGATCTGACCACAGCAACCACTGATCCAAATACGGCGTAGGGTCAAGCAGGTCCTTTCGCCGCTGATAATTCAGAACGGGCACATAGTCGTAGGTATGGTCATTAGATGTTTGCGAAAGTGGTCCGCCTGCTGTTCCGCGATACATTTCAAAATGAAGCATCCCTCTTCCTTTATAATTCATCCCCACCGTTCCGATCTGCTGGCCTTCGAAAACGTAATCTCCTTCTTTAACACAGCGTTCTATATCGAGTTCGGCATAGCGTACAACGAACCAGTTATGCCGAATAGTGACCGTGAAAGTTTCTTGAAAAAAGGCTTTGGTAGGAACATCTGTGACCAGTCCGCTTTCCACGGCAAATACGGGTGATCCCGGCGGTACCACCAGGTCGCAGGCAGCGTGTCGGCGCGTTCCGCGGTTTTTTGACGAAGCTCCGAATGAAATTCCGCCGTATTTATAACTGTTCTGCGGAGTCATTGCTAATGGAAATACTGACATTATCTTTTTTTTCTCCTAAAAATAAGATCGGCCTCAATGTGCCTTCTGTGTCTAAATGCGTTCATTTGCGCAAATAACTATCATCCGAACACAATTTTTTTTCGAATTATTTACATTGTGGTAAATTTGTAAGGGAACCGTGCATTATCTGCCCCCCATATGCCCGACAGCACTTCACAAGACGTAACGCAGATGCTCAAAAAATGGAGCGATGGCGATATCGACGCGCTTGAGGATCTGACGCCGATCATTTACGCCGAACTTCATAAGATCGCAAAACGCTATATGGGCCGCGAACGGGGCGACCATACGCTGCAAACGACGGCGTTAGTGAACGAAGCCTATGTAAGGCTGATCGATTGGAAAACGGCGAAATGGGAAAATCGTGCCCATTTTTTTGGTGTTTCGGCACAGTTGATGCGGCGTATTCTGGTAGATTTTGCAAGGAAACGGCCTAAGAGCAAAGATATGCCTGTCTATAAGGTTTCGCTTGTGGAAGCTGCGGCGGTTACAAACGAAAAGGATGCCGATCTCGTCGCTCTCGACGAAGCCCTGAACGAACTTGCCGGATTTGATGAGAGAAAAGCGAAGATCGTCGAGCTTCGGTTCTTCGGCGGCCTTAGCGTGGAAGAAACGGCTGAGGTTATCGGCGTCGCTCCGATAACCGTGATGCGTGAATGGCAGAAAGCCAAAGCCTGGCTATATTTGAACCTTAATAAGAGCAATTAATGGATGCTGCCCGTTGGAAACAGATCGACGAGCTTTTGGACGCCGCCCTCGAAGTCTCCGAGGAACTGCGTATAAACTTTATTACAACTCATTCCGCAAACGATGCGGACCTGCGAAAACAGGTGCTCGAACTTCTGGCCGCACAATCCGCAGGCGATAAGTTCCTAAACAATTCCGCAATGCAGGTCGCCGCTCGAGCGATCGCCGATGATAAGACCGAGGTCTCCGCCTTTGCCTTTATAAACAAAAAGATCGCGAGCTATCGCATAGAGCGAATGCTGGGCGCGGGTGGAATGGGCGAGGTCTATCTCGCATTCGATGAAAAGCTTCGCAGAAATGTCGCGCTTAAGATCCTTCCGTCCGAATTTGTATCTAACGACGAACGCGTCAAGCGATTTGAACTTGAGGCACGCGCTATCTCATCGATCAATCACCCGAACATCGTTACGATCTACGACGTTGGAAATTACGAAGGCGTTAACTACATCGCGACGGAATTTGTCGAGGGTAAAACGATTCGCGATCTAATAACCGGCCAGTTCAAACTGCGGAATATTCTTCTTAACTCGATCCAGATATGCGACGCTCTTTCGGCGGCCCATAAGGAAGGAATCATTCATCGGGACATTAAGCCCGAGAATATAATGATCCGAGAGGACGGCTACGCGAAGATCCTCGACTTTGGCCTGGCGAAACTTACCGATCCCGGAGAGAACACCATCCGCGAATTTGCGGCAACCGTGAAAGGGGTCATTATCGGAACACCGGGCTATATGTCGCCTTCGCAGATAAGCGATGACTCGATCGATCATCGCACCGATCTATGGAGCTGCGGCGTCGTTTTGTATGAGTTTCTAACCGGGAAAAATCCTTTTCGGCGGACAACAAAAGCCGAGACCTTTCAGGCCATCATGGCCGAAGATCCGCCGCCGCCAAGTTCGATCAACGCGGAGGTTCCGGACGATCTGGATAGGATATTGCTAAAACTTCTGGAGAAAGATCCGGGAATGGGATACCAGTCTGCCGCCGATCTCAGAGCAGACTTAAAGAGGGTCAAACGCGAGGTCGATTCGTCGCCGTCGTGGTCAAGCAGGAACAGTTATCGAACGACTGAGAATCCACCGGACCAAAGCTCTGCGAATAATTGGAAATATCTCGCCGCCGGCCTGGCTGTAATAGCGCTGGCGGCACTCGTTGGCGGCTACTTCTACCTTACGCCTTCATCCCGTTCGGCCGATTGGTCAAAAGCTCTTAACGAGCATCTTACGGCGCAGCCGGGCACCGAGTATTTTCCAAGTATTTCGTCGGATGGCAAGACATTTGTTTACGCTGGTGACGCCGATGGAGACCTGAACATCTATTGGCAGCGGATCGGCGGTAAAAATCCACAGAACATTACGAAGAACTCGCCTAAGGACGATACACAGCCGGCTTTTTCGCCCGACGGAGAAAAGATCGCATTTCGCTCTGAGCGTTCACCGGCTGGAATCTATGTCATGGGAGCGACCGGCGAGAATGCCCGGCTAGTGACGGACTTTGGCTATCACCCATCGTGGTCGCCGGACGGGACTGATTTAG
>Ga0193752_1000497_pt1 | contig 37451 bp, 28 predicted proteins | sample H1c1metaG_FD_144924 | JGI IMG/M metagenome (GOLD analysis project Ga0193752, IMG submission 144924) | Soil microbial communities from a riparian zone of the East river system, Colorado, United States - H1c1 | ecosystem: Environmental > Terrestrial > Soil > Riparian zone | place: USA: East River... | reverse complement strand
ACTCGAGGGGAACTCTCGCGACTCAGCGCGATGCAGCCGCGCGACAACTCGCGCAGCGACCCAAGAGCTCGTGAAAGTGCGCAGTGAGCTCGAAGCCGTAGCGCTCTGCGATGTCGCGCTGCAGAACCTCGAACGCTTCGAACTCGAATTCCACGACGCGCCCGCAGCTAGTACAGATCAAGTGATCGTGATGTTTGCGCTCGAACGCGGGTTCGTAGAAGTGACGCTCGCTCGACGACAACAACGTCGGCTGGATCAAACCCGACTCAACGAGCAACGGTAGCGTCCGATACACGGTCGCTAAATGGGCATCCTGAACATTCGCGGCGCGAAGCGCGCGCATCAGGTCATTCACTTCGAAGTGCCCGTCGTACCTCAACGCAACGCGCGCGATCGCTTCGCGGACCGTGGACAACCGCAGCCCGCGATCGTGAAGTGTCTGTTTGAACGTCGCTAGCGCGCGCTGGAGTGTGGTGTCGTCCACGGTCGTGTGGGCATCGTAGTGCATGCGCCGGGGAATGTCCGCCGAAGGCAGCGCCTAGTCCCGTACCTGGCACCGAGCTTGCTTCGTTAAGCGATCTGCCGCGCCTCGTACGCACGCGGTGAGGAGCTCCGCATGCTCGTATATCGCAACCCTTCCCGGCAGCTCTCGGGCCGCGCCATTCAGCGCGACCTGCTCGCGTCGATGCACCGGCTGGAGCGCGATCCGATCGGCGATTGTGCGATCGAAGCTCTGCTCCGTGCGGGCGAGTTGGAGTGTGCACTCGCAGATTTGCGCCATCCGAACGAGCACACGGCCGCCTACGTCACCGATGCGATGGCCTCGCAGGTCCTAGTCGACAACGGACGATCTCTTCAGGGCATGGAGCAAACCCTGCGAAAGCTGGACATCCCCGAACGTCTGCTTCTGCGAACACCGTGCGGATTTGCGTTCGATGGGCTGGACCCGCGACGCTACGCGACGCTTGCACCCGCGCTTCCATTGCGGCCCGTACCGGTCGCGCTGATCGGAATTCGCAGTATCGGCACGACGTTGGGCGCGATCCTGGGCGAAGCACTTCGGTTGCGTGGTCATTCAGTCGAGCGGATCACGGTCCGGCCGACGGGTCATCCCTGGGCGCGCGAGGTTCGCATGGAACCCGCCGAAGCCGCCTGGATCGCGAACATGCTTGCGCGAGACGCCGAGTTCTTGGTCGTCGACGAGGGACCCTACGCGAGTGGATCTAAGTTCCTCGCGGTCGCGGAAGACCTCGAACGCGCGGGCGTTCCGCGCCGATCGATCGCGTTGTGCACGAGCCGCACGGTCGATCCCACGCGGCTACTCGCAAAGTCGGCCGCTGAACGCTGGCCCCGCTATCGCTCATACGCGGCAGACGCCTGGCGAGCAGGTGCAGACGAGGATCTTTCCGCCGGCGCCTGGCGCAAGGCTGTCTATGGCGAAGATGCCGCAGCGTGGCCCGCTTGCTGGACCGAGCTCGAACGCATCAAGCGCCGATCTGCCGATGGCCAGTGGCTGGATAAGTTCGAAGGATTCGCGCCGTATCGCGATGAACCGTTCGAACGCGCGTGTCGCTTGGCCCAGGCCGGCTACGCGCCAGCCCCCACCTGGCTCGGCCATGGATTCGTGCGTTACCCATGGTTGGTGGGCAAGCCCATGCGCGCGACTGATCTCGACGCTCAAACCTTGCGCGAGATCGCGCGGTACTGCGCGCATCGAGCGCGCGCATTTCGTGCGAATGCGACGGATACGGTCGGACTCGAGCGAATGGTGCAGATGAACGTGGAAGAAGTGTTGGGCGTCGACGTGGGCGAGCGCGGGAAGCTGATGGTGGAGCGCGCCGTCGTGCCGGATGCGCGAATGCAGCCGCACGAGTGGCTGTCCAGCCCGGATCGCAAGCTGACCAAGACCGATGGTCACGCGCACGGCGATGGCGTGTTGCTACCCGGGCCGACCGACATTTGTTGGGATCTGGCCGGAGCGATCGTCGAGTGGAACATGAACCCCGAGCAGCGCGAGCAGTTCGTGCGCGACTACTCGACGCTTTCGGGGGATCGGCCCGAGCTTCGTTTGCCCGGATTCGTGCTGGCGTATTGCGCGCAGCGGGTCGGCGAGACGTTTGCGGCAGCCTGCAGCTCTCAGCTGCAAGAGCGGGAGCGCCTTCGAACCGCCTGTGAGCGGTACCGCGGGATGATCGCGCGAATGCTCGGCGTGACGCCAGTCGCCAAGCCTCCGGTCCGGCAGCGGCGCCTGACGCGCGAGTATTCACGGCGGATGAGTGCGGCTTAGTGAGTGCTGCACTAGTGCCAGACACCCAAGCTGAAGCCGTAGTTCACGTATCTGACGGCTACGTCGACGGCGGCACCGATCCGCAGATCGACCGGTGACAGGATCCCAAACACGTCCCACGAAAACAGCTTCACGTCGCTTCCCAAAGTTGCGTGCACGCGCGGCGAACCCGCTTCGAACCGGCTCGGCTCGAGATAGGTCCCAACCCTCAGCTTCAACCGGTTCTCGATCGGCTCGCCTTCGGCACCAAACCGGACGCCAAACGTCACCGACTTGCCCGACGCCTCCCGCATTTGGCTCATGAACGACTCGAAGCCGATCCCATCCTCGATCGGCGAAATGACGATCGCATCGAGCGACAACATCAAGTATCGACGCGACAGCGACCTCACCGTCCGCTTGTAGTCGATCTCGGCGCGGTCAACTTCCTTCTCCAGCTCGAGCTCTTCGGCCGGACGACGCACGCGCTCCTGCGCCCAAAACTCCGGATCGTGCGGCTGCTCCCATTGCTCGTAACCTTCTGCAGCCCACAGCGGCGGCGCCGTGTCCGCCGAATGCAGGAGGCGCGCTGCGGAGCGCTCACGCGCGAGCTGGGTGTACTGGCGCGCCTGCCGCCTCGCCAACATCTGCTTTTTCATCTCGCGCGCGACATCGTGCGGGTTCTGCCAGCGCCGATTCAGCGGCCGCGGGCCGAACTGATACGCAAAGCCGACCTGCAGCTCAGCCGGTAAGATCACGTGCGCAGGTAAGATCAAACCGTTGACCGTGCCGGTCTTGCGCGACTCGGTCGCCTCGACTTGCGTGCGCGCAGCAAAACCGATCCGGTACGGCTGATCCTCGAGCGCGAGAATGACCCCGAGCTCCGGACCCGATGCGCTGTAGTGCGCTTCAGTTCCACCTTCCGTGAGCGGATCGAGATCGACCAGCAACGTTCGCCCCGAGCCTGCAACGAGCAGCTGCCCCTCGAGAAACGAGTAGCCGGCCCCGTAGTTCGCCGTGAGCATGTTCAAGCCCGCACGCGCGCCGAGTCGATAGTTTTGTACGCGAACCAGACTTCCCACCCCGAGCTCGCCGAACGTGAACTTCGCGCCGCCGGACAAAAAGTAGTAGTCGCGAAATGTGACACCCGCGCGACCGTTGTTGTCGAAGTCCGTCGTTTGAAACGCACCCGGCGTGTAGCCAGCCGTGACGTCGAACTCGAACCAATTCGTATCCCAGAGCGTGCGCGCGGGGTACGCGACCGGCGTCAACGCGGCGGCGTCGATGCCGAACCCGAGCGCGGTGTACGCGCCACCGAGCGCCATCGTGCTGTTCGGGCCGACGACCGGACCGGTCACGAGATCGATGTTGAACTCGCGCGGCGCGAGTGGAGCGCCGCGCGTTTGTGCGCGCGCGAGTGTGCTCGCGAAAACCAGGCCGAACGCGAGCGCACACGCGCGCCTACGTCTGAAACACCGCTCGCTTCTCAGCCTCGCGCTGCGCGACATGAAAGTCCGTCGCGGACGTTACACCAAACCGAACGCGACGCGAGGAGCGAGTCGGGCCGTTACGTAGATGTGACGATCGCTCGATTTGCGAGCGCTCGCGCGAGCCGCGCTTCGAAGTCGGCGCTCGTCCGCACCAGCGCCGACTCGAGCATCTCGCCGCTCAGAGCGGCTGGCGTGTGCAGTCGGCGCGCTGCAACCGAACGCGCTGCGGCACTCTGCAACCGCACTGCAAACTCACGGTCGCGCTCGGCGCGCCGGATCAAGCCTTCGTGCGCGAGCTCGACGTATTCGAGCTTCGAACACACCAGCAGCGCATCACAACCCGCTTCGATCGCGAGACACGCCGCCTCGTCCAAACCGTAGCGATCCGCGATCGCTTTCATCTCGAGATCGTCACTCCAGACGAGTCCGCGAAACCCGATCTCGTCGCGCAACAGGCCCGTCACGACTCGCGGTGAAAGTGTCGCTGGCACACTGCCATCCCACGCCTCGAAGACGACATGCGCCGTCATGATGCAGGGCAACTCCGCCGCCAGTGCGGCAAACGGCGCGAGCTCGATCTCGCGCAAGCGTTGTTCGGCGTGCGGCAAGCGCGGCAGCGCGTGATGACTGTCTTGCAGCGTGTCGCCGTGGCCAGGAAAATGTTTTCCGCACGCGATGATCCCAGACTGCGCGAGGCCGGCAGCAAACGCGCGCCCGTGGCGGATCACCCGCAATACCTCCGCACCGTAGCTGCGATCACCGATCACCGGATTGTCGGGATTCGTGTCGACGTCCAGAACGGGGGCGAAGTCGAGGTTGAATCCGAGCCAGCTCAGCTGCTCACCGAGCACTGCCGCCGCTTCTAGCGTCAAGCCCACGTCGTCCAGCTCACCAAAAACCCGTGCAGCTGGCAGCTTCACCACCGGTGGGCCGAGCCGCGCGACGCGCCCGCCCTCCTGATCGATTGCGAACCACATCGGCGCGTCCGCGGGGGCGAGCGATCGCAGCCGTTGGGTGAGCTCGGCCACCTGGGCCACGTTTCCAACGTTTCGTCGAAAAAAAATGAAGCCGCCAAGCTCACCTGCGGCGACTCGACTGCACAGCGATGGAGGCGGTTCGAGGCCCTCATAGCCAGCCACGAGGACTTGGCCGGCGGCCGCTCGAAGAGTGCGAGTGGGTATGGGCACGAGCCTTCTGATTGCAGTCAGGCCAGCAAATTGGTAAGCAGAAGGGCGCCTGTCCAGGTTCGCGGGCCGGCCTCCCGCTCGAATGTACCCTGATTCGCGAGCTCGGGAGAGCTCGAGTGGCTCCTGCAGTACGGAGCCCGGCCGAATGTGGGGCGACGTAGCACGAGGTCCACGGAATTAAGGACGCCGACTCGAGCCCTGGGGCCCCCTGCCTCGCTAAACCTGCAGCGCGCGCCCGATTTGCATGGAATCCACTTCACGACAACTAGAGACCACTCACGAGGCTCACCTGGAAGGCGAAGGCATCGACGCTCCGCCTGCCATCGCAGCCCCGGAGGTCTATCACGACCAAATCGTCGCAGAACGCATCGACCCGGACGCGGTCAAGGTGTTGAAGCGACTCGCACGACACGGCCATACGGCGTACCTGGTCGGTGGCGGGGTCCGCGACCTGCTTTTGGGACGCGCGCCGAAGGACTTCGACATCGCGACCAGTGCGCGGCCGTCGGAGATGCGGAGGCTGTTTCGCAACTGCCGAATCATCGGGCGGCGATTCAGGCTCGCGCACATCCTGTTCGCCGGCGGGAAGATCATCGAGGTCGCGACGTTTCGCCGCGATCCACGAGATACCCGCGACGACGGCGAGGAGGTGGAGGACGTCGACCCCGAGGGGCGCGTTCAAAACTTGCGGCCGCACGGCGACGACGCGGACCTGTTGATCCGGCAGGACAACACGTTCGGTGATCCGCACGAAGATGCGATCCGTCGCGACTTCACGATCAACGGGTTGTTTTACGACCTCGAGCGCGACGAAGTCATCGACTACATCGGCGGCGTCACGGACCTCCGCGCGGGTGTCGTGCGGACGATCGGCGCCCCCGACGTACGGTTTCGCGAGGACCCGATCCGGATCCTGCGTGCGATCAAGTTCAGCGCGCGACTCGACTTGGGCATCGCGCCCGAGGTCTACGACGCGATGGTCGACCTGCGCGATGAGCTGTCGCGGTCGGCATCGCCGCGCGTGTTCGAAGAGATCTTGCGGCTGCTCCGCGGTGGCGCGGCGCAACGCTCGATCTACTTGCTGTGGGACGTCGGCGTGCTCGGCGTAGTGTTGCCCGAGCTCTCGGCGCACGTCGAGGATCAAGCCCGAGACGCGGACCTACTCTGGGGCCGCTTGGCTGCGATCGACGCGATGAAGGCCGAGGGTCGGCTGCCGAGCGACACGGTGCTGATGGCCGCGCTCTTGTACGGCCCGCTCGAAGAAGCGGTGCTCGGTTCGACCAATCCGTCGGACGCGTTCGAAGAGTTCTTCCACGAGATCAACGTTCGGCTCAGCGTGCCGCGCCGCATGCGCGACCGCGTGCGGTTGGTCTTCGCGGCGCAGCGGCGCCTCGCGCGCGGCCAGCGCTCGGGGCTGAAGGCGCGCGAGTTCTACGGCGATGCGACCGACCTCTACGAGGTGCGGATGGTGAGCGAAGGCAAGCCAATGCCGCACGGCTGGCGTGACAACGAGAGTCAGCGTCCGGCCGCACCGGCCCTCGAGTCACGGCAGCCCGCATTTCCACTCGAGGATCGCCCGGCGAGAAGGCGACGCCGGCCGCGTCGCCGCACACCCGCCTGAGCTAGTGCAGCACTACTCGAGCTCGATCGCGAGCTCGGCCCCGCGCGGCGCAGGAACACCGCGATCGGCGTCGGGAGTCGTGCGCGGCAGGTACGTGACGACCAAGATCACTTCTCGCGTATCGCTCGAGATCGCGAGCGGTAAATACGCCTCCGGCACGTCGCGAGGCGGCGCGTGCGTACGCCCGATCTCGCGCCCGTCCGCGCCGAGCCGCAGCGCCGTGAGCGACCACTTCGGGCCGAGCTCGCCGCGTAGCCACACGCGCAACTCGCAGGCTCCCGTCGCACAAGCGTCCACGCGCACCCGAACGTAGCTGCTGCCGAGCGCTTCGATGCCACCTTCGGCTGCAGTGCGAACGTGGCGCGGGAGCGACGCTCGATCGAGGTCGGCGAGCAGCGGCACCGCGGCATCGGAGGGCAGCTCCGCAAATACCCGATACGCCGCGGCTGCGCGCCGGCTCGGCTCACCCGCGAAGAAGCGCGCCGCCGCGAACTCTGCGACTTCCTCCGGCCAGTGCTCTTCGGTCGTCTCGAGCACGCGCGCCAGCACTTCCCACACGTCGGGCGATCCGCGTAGACGGTCGTCCGCGACGAGCCCCTTCGAACGTTGTCGCGCGAGCTCCCAGAGCGCGCGCACGAAGTCGCCGCTGCCCGCAGCATGCCGCTCACTCAGCATCGCGAGAAACATTCCGCCGCTGCCCGCTGCAGCGAGATCGCTGCCGAGCATCGAGTGCTCCGGCGCGTTTTGCCCGAGCACGAAGCTGTCGTCACAACCGGCCTCGCCCGTCTCGCGATACGCGCAGTACTCGCCGGTCGCGTGCACGAGACTCGCCGACTCCGCCGGCTCGAGCGCGCGCGCAGTGGCTTGCGCAAACGCGCTGTGGACGCAGGCAGTCAGCTGCGCACCCGAGCGCTCCGCGGAGACGGTCGCGTAGGTGAGCGCCGCATCGAAGTCCGACACTGCGCGCTCTTGATCGACACGCGCGTCACTCGCGACCGCTGCCCCGGGCAGTAGGTACAAGTCGAACGCGGGCGAGCCTCCGAGGTCGGCGTCCGGCACCGGCAGCGGCCAACCGAATCCGCGCCAAGCAACGTAGGCTTGTTCGAGCGCCGCGAGCGCACGAGCCCCGCGCCGCGCCTTGCTCGCGGGTGCGTGGACGCGCACCGGCAACTCGAGCGAGTCGAAGGTGACGCCGCTTACGCTCGGCCTCGGCACGCGCTCCGGCGCCGGCACGATTTGACCCTTCCAAACCGTGGGCGTCGTCGCCCATCTCGCCCACGCGTCGATGGCGTCGTCCGCGCGCGCCGGCTGCGAGAGCGCGCTTCCGACACACAGCACGGCCGCCGACATGTAAGCCCAAACGCGCATCACTCCGCCGGTCGCCAAGAACGTGGAGGATTTGACACGAAGAGCGCTATGCTCGTAAACGGTTCAAGCGCCATGACCGATTCCCAATTCGACCCGGGTGGCTTCTTTCAGTTCGATTTGGCACACGGGCGTGTGCGTACGCGAGGCGGAGCACGAGTGCTCGTGCTCGCTGAAAACGTGCTCGCCCCGCTGATCGTGACTGCCGTGCAAAGCGGCGACTTGACCGCGATCCGGCAGCTCGGATCGCAGTTGGGTAGCATCGTCGCGCAGTCGTTGCCCGCGCCGGCGGCCTCGCTTGCGCCGCAGGTCGTGATCTCTCACGCCGGCGGCGTGATGTCGTTGTACGGCTGGGGTCGCTTGAAGCTCGAGCAATGGGGCGGCGCGCTGGTGTTGGTGGTGGAAGGCTTACCGCCGCTCGACGAGGACAACCTCGCGGTCGCGGCACTTCTCGGCGGCATCTTCTCGACGCTGTGCTCGGCCGAAGTCGCGTGCGTGCCGATCGCGCGTACGACGAAATACATCATGGTGGACCCGCGAATCGCAGAGCAGGTGTGGACCTGGTCCAAGAGCGGCGACAACCTTGCGACGATCGCCTCGAAGTTGAGCTCGCCGGAGGCAGCATGAGCCAGGAGCGCGTAGCACGTCTCGAAGCGTTGCTGTCACGCGTCCAGGAAAATCGGAAGCGGACGCGCACGCCCGCGATGGGCTTGGTAAAGCCGGCGGAGGTCGTCGCGCGAGCGGCGCCGGAACCCGCACCTGCGAAGCCCGTGCACACGTCCCTCACGCAGACTTCGGCAGGCTTTGGAGCGATGTCTCCAATCCAGCCTGCTGCGGCTGCCCCGCAGCCCGAACCGATGCGGCCGGTCTCGCCGATCGCGCGGCCTGCGCAGCCGGCGGCAGCCGCGCCTGCACCGGTGCGCAGTGCGCCGGCTTCACCGCCGAAGTTGCAACCGCAACCAGCACCGCGTCCGGCGATCGCGGAAGCACCGGCAGCGCGCGCTCCGGCACCCGCTCCAGAAGCGGCACGCCGGCCTGCCCCCGCGGCGAGTGCGAGCCCGCTCGAGATGGCGGTCGCGGAATTGGATCACCCGAGCAGTGGCGTGAAGCCAGACGCGCGGCACGACATACCAGTCGCGACCGCCGCACCGCTGGCACCGCCGATTTCGCCCGAGGAGTCGTTCGAGCCGAAGTTGATCGAGCCCGAGCCGATGCGCGAGCCTGCACGTCCAATCGCGCAGGTCGTGAGTCGTCATTCACCACAGGTGGATGCTACGTTCGGGGCGATGCTCAAACGCTCTCTGTCGCTCAGGCCTCACTGAGTCTTCGGGAAATTCCATGCTGCTCGTAGTCGACGTAGGCAACACGCATACGGTCCTCGGTCTGTACGAGGGAAAGAAACTCATCCACCACTTTCGGATTCAGTCCGAGCGCGGTCGGACCGAAGACGAGTACCACGTGACGTTCGCGACGTTGGTGCAGCTCGCCGGCGTGCAGCCGAAGGAGATCGCGCACAGCATTTTGGCGTCGGTCGTACCGCTGCTCACCGAGTCGATCGTTCGTGCAGTGCGGCGTGCGTTCGGGCACGAGATGATCGTGGTCGGGCCTGGGATCAAGACCGGGATGCCGATCTTGTACGAGAACCCGCGCGAGGTCGGTGCCGATCGGATCGTGAACGCGATCGCCGCGTACGACCGCGTGCACGCGGGCGTGATCGTGGTGGACTTCGGAACAGCCACGACGTTCGACTGCGTGTCGAATCGCGGCGAGTACTTGGGCGGTGCGATCGCGCCCGGGATCTCGCTCAGCGCGGACGCGCTGTTTGCACGCGCAGCTCGGTTGCCGAAGACTGAGATTGTTCGCCCTCCCCACGTGCTCGGGCGCAACACGGTGCATTCGATGCAGTCCGGGCTCGTGTTCGGATACGCCGGGCTCGTCGATGGGATGATCGAGCGGCTTCGCGCCGAGATGGGTTATCCCTGCACGGTGCTCGCCACCGGCGGCGAAGCGATGCTGATTCGCTCGGAGTCGAAGACGATCGACGAGGTCGATCCGCATCTGACACTCGACGGCCTGCGCATCTTGTTCGAGCGCCAGAAGTAGCACCAGCTGGTGCTGCACTAGGGACACGCGGCAGGCTATGTGTCGGCGCCGACACAGGCGTGAATAGCTAAGCGAAATGGCAGTGTCTGACGCCAGTCATCCCGATGCGCCGGTAATGATGCATCGCAGATGATGAACAAGGTTGATGCTGTCTGTCTTGCTGCGACGTTCGCGTTGTTAGTTGGCGCGTGTAGCGACGACGAAAAGCCGAGCTCCGATGCGCTCAGTACCGCTGGGACCGGAACGACCACGGGTAACTCCGGACAAGCCGGCCAAGGCGTTCCAACCGGCGTAGCGGATGTTCCTTTCGACACGTGTATGGCGGCTGTGAAGCCCACGTGTTCGGCCATGGAGATGAACACGGCGGAGCTCATGGAGACGCCGTGTCGCGAGATCAAGCTGATTCCAGTCCCGCTGACCGCAGGCGGCAACTACGGGCCTGTGACGATGAAGTATGGGCCGTACGGCGGTAAGGCGGAATGGAACGAAGGCGCGGGTACGCCGTTCGTGAACCCGGTCAATGGGTCGGAACCCATCTGTGTTCCGGTCGGCATCGAGACCTTCATGGAACCCGCGTCGGTCAACGCAGAGATCGAAAACCTCCGGGGCGTCGACTACAGCCTCTACACGATCTTCCGGCCGGCATGCTTCAAGCCCGGCGAAAAGTATCCCGTCATCACTTGGGCCAACGGTACCTGCGGTGAGATCGCCGGCTACGCTTCGCTACTCTCGGCCGTCGCGTCCTATGGATTTGTCGTCGTCGCCTCCAATTCGACGTGGACCGCGACTCCCCCGACGGACATGGTGCAGCTGCGCGCGTTGGATTACGCGAAATCCCTCAACGAAGATCCCAAGAGCATCTTCTATGGGAAGCTCGATATGGAGAAGGTTGGCGCCATGGGACATTCCCAGGGAGCGAAGGCGACTGCTAACGCCGATGGCGACCCCCGCATCAAAGCCGCCATCTTTTGGAATAGCAGCAACTCGAACGAGAAGCCGTTTCTCAACGTTTCCGGAGACAGAGACGTTGGCGGGACAGCCACCCCAGCGAGCTTGGCAGCCGGTGCAACCGCGGCTACGCAACCCGGAGCTTGGGTCTATTTCCATAAGGTCTTGGAAACGGGTGGCACCTCGACAGGACACCTCGTGCTCATGGAACAGCCCGAGCGCGTGATCGATATGGCGGTCGCGTGGTGGAAGTGGCAGCTGAATGGTGACCTCGAAGCGAAGAAGTTTTTCGTCGGTGACAGCTGCACCCTCTGCAACAAGAAAGACGACTTCGAGTACGGCCACAACACCCTGCTTCAATGAAGTAGGGACGGGTCGCGAAGGCCGTTCGACACGCAGCGAAGCTAACGCCTAGGACGGCGGGTTGCCCCAAACCAACGCGTCGCCCTGGAAGACCGCGACCTTCGGTTGATCCTTGAAGGTCGCGAACGTTCCGTCGAACGAGTAGTCGTCGGACTCGTCGAACTCCAAGTACGGGTTCGTGTGGAAGTACTGCTGCACTTCCACCGATTGGCCGGGCTCGAGCGCTGCAGAGCCAGGCTCGAACGTGATCTCGAGATACGCGTTGTCAGTCGAGCCCGCGCCGGACTTCGTTACTGAACCGGAGACGTACTTCCGCTGTGCGACGACGCCCTGACCGGTGGGGTGGATACCCGCGTAGTACCCCTCCACTCGACAACTGTCGGGACACAACTCGCCGTGCTCGTTCGTGAAGTAGTAACGCAGCTTGAGTGACTCTAGCGGAATCGAGCCTGTGCCGGTCGCGTTCGTGATCTGGAAAAACGGGCCGATCACGTTGTCTGCCGGCGCGGCGTTGTTCGCTTGGTACTGCGCGGTCACACCGATGTCTTGACGCGTGGGCGGGGTCGTTGGATCGGGGGACGCGGTGCCCGCGTCCGGTGTGCTTTGGCCGGCGTCCGGCGGGCTCGTGCCGGCGTCGGCGTTCTGACCTGCGTCTGCGGCAGGTGCAGGTGACGTCACGCCGCTGCCCGGCCCGCCGCTCGCAGCTGCAGCGATGTTCCGCTGCGTGAAGTGCGGCTCGGTAGCGAGTTTCGCGAGAAGCTCCACGAGGCCGTAGTCGCCTTCGCGCACACCCGCACGCGCCTCCTCGGCCAAACACGTTCCACCGGCGGCACCACCGAACGCGTACGCGACCAACAGGCCGGTGACGCAGTCGATGACTTCCGGGTCATCGGCCAATCCGTTCGCGAGTTGGGTCAAACCATCGAACGAGAACGCTTCGCTCCCATCTTGTTGGTAGAGCGTCCCGGTTGCGTCGATCGGTTCGCCGTTCTCCTCCGCGCGGTACCGGCCGCCCTGATCGAAGTGCTCGAACGCAAACCCGATCGGGTCGAACTGAACGTGACACGATTGGCAAAAGCCTTGGGCGTGCGCTTGCTCGTAGTGCTGGCGCGTCGTCTTGTACGTCGTAGCGTCCGAGCTGCTCAGCGGCGGAACGTTCGCCGGCGGCTTCGGGCGAGTTCGGCACAAGAACTTCTCGCGCACGAGAAGGCCGCGCTGGGTCGGCGAGCTCGCGCCCGAGTTCGCAGCGCTCGCGAGGAGCGAGCCTTGCGCCAAAATGCCCGCGCCGTGATCGGCGTCGCGCGCCGTCTTCTCGAGCGATGCCGGTCGATTCGTAAAGCCGTAGTAGTCGGCGAGCTTCGAATCGAGAAACGTGAACGGCGACACGAGCAACTCGCGCACGCCACCCCGGTCTTCGTACAAGACCTGATCGAAGTAGCGTTCCGTCTCCGCGATCAGCTCCGGCCGAACCTCGGCAAAAGAAGCGATCGACGACCGGTCGGCCGTGCTCACGTTCTCGTAGCGCAACCACTCGCGGAAGAACTGCCGCAAGCCCTCGCGACCGCGCGGCGTGTCGAGCAAACGGCGCGCTTGCTGCTGGCGCACGTCCGGATCGCTCAACTTGCCCGACTCGGCGATTTCGAGCAGCACCGAGTCAGGCGTGCTGTCGCCGAACGTGTACGCGATCTCGGTCGCGAGCTCGTAGTCAGTCAACTCAGTCAGATCGGACTGCAAGTCGCCGAGCTCACGCCGGTACAAGCTGTGAGGTGACTGGATCAGCGCGACCAGTGTCCACTTCACCGCGTTTCCGAAGCTGGATGTGGGCGCGATCGAGTCGAACAGCTTCAGGTAGCTCGCACCTTCTGCAGCCGAGAGCGGCCGGCGGAACAGGCGCTTGCCGTAGCTCGCGATCAGCTCTTTCGAACACGCAGCGTCAGCCTTCGAAGCGCACGGAAGCAGCTTCGAAAGCTGCGAATCCTGGCTGACGATTCCCGCGAGCTGCTCTGCACTGTCCAAGATCGCACCCGCAGTCTGCGGGCTCACCACGAGCGACGCCGAGTCGTTACTAAAACCGATCTTCGAGCTGACATCGTTCAACGCCAGCCCCTGCCAACTCCCCGCTTGCGGAAAGATGTCGCGCAACGTGTTGTCGAGCTGGCGAATCGTGAGACGCCGCAACTGCGGTGGACCCGTTCGCGACGTGTCGCACCGCTTCAACGCACCCTCGAAGCTCGCCGTGCTCGCAGGCGTCTCACCGCTGGGAGCGGCCGGCGATTCGGGCGACGACGGATCCGGCCTACCGCCCTGCCCGGGCGCGTTCCCGTCCGCTTCCGGAGCGGCAATGCTGCCGGAGCACGCGGCTAGCGCAAACGCGAGCAGGAACTGCGCGATTCGGTGTGCGCTCACGTCTTCAGCTCACGGATCGACTGGAACGCACCGAAGTCGGAGCCCCGTGCCCCCATGACCTCGCACAACGTCATCATCAAGTCGGTGTGCGGACGATTGCCGAACGACCACATGCGTCCGGTCTGCATCGCCCCCGCGCCGCCACCGATCGTGATCATCGGCAGCTGGGTGTCGATCATCGTCTTGCCGTTGTCGATGTACATCGTCTTCGTGTTCGTGTTGTGCATCGCGCCATCGGCGAGCTCACTGCACACGTAGATGATCGTGTTATCGAGAACGGTATGGCCGGGGTCGAGCGGGTCCGGCTGGTCGAGCGTGGTTACGACCTTGTCGACCAAGCCTTGCAACAGCCAGCGCTTCGCCTTTGCAAAACGCGCGCGAATCTCGAGCTTGCTGCCGTCCGCGTGCGAGAGCGTCCCGTGGAACTGATCGCTGCTCAGAAACCCAGGCAGAAACGACCAGACTGCTTCCGACACGCCGTACGAAACCTGCAGCCCGACGACGCGCGCGCTCCCGCACAACAGCGCTTGCGCCGCCACCTCGAGCTGCGCCGGATAGATCTTCGGTAAGTTGCTCTCGGTGTAGAAAAAATCGGTGTCCATGCCGCCGTGCGTCAAGTCGCGCAGCGCGTCCACCGACGGCATCGCACCGCCGCAGCCCGCCGCAGCAGCCTGCATCTGCGTCGGCTTGCCCGACTTCGCCTTGAGCTGGCGCACGGCATCGAGGTGAATCGAAAGTTTGTTCTGCTCGATCGTGAGCTTGTGAACCTCCGTCGACAGCGTCTCGAGCTCGCCTTCCGTCATGGCCAAGACTTGCTGCCGGAACGCAGCATCGGTCGGCGGCGCGGCTGGCGCGGGCGCGGCTCCACCCAGCGGCGCCCCGAAGAGCGAGTCCGCTGCGCGAATCGGATTCACTTGCGTGCGGATCCAATCACCGTCGCGGAACAGCGCGTTTTTTGCGCCGGCGTTGAACTGCTCGCCGACCGACTTCAACGGCACGGCTCCGAGCAGCAGCGCAGGCGACCCGAGACTCTTCGCCACGATCTGCTCGAAGGAGGTCCCGACCTCTCTGCCAGGCAACAGCAGCTGTGAGATCGACTCGTGATTTTCTTCGCCGCCGCCGATCTTCAGCCCGAGCAGCACGTTGAGCTGCTTCTTGTATGGCTCGAGCGGACCGAGCACGGCCTCACCGACGTTCAGGTCGAAGCTGTCGGCTGCGCCCTTCGGCGTGTAGTGCTCCGGCGGAACACCATCCGGGAAGTACACCACCATCAATCGCGCCGGCCGCGGCGCGGGGGCAGCCAGGACGCGCCGCGCGAATGCAGCTGCGAGCGGCGCCGTCAGGCCGAGCCCCAGCGCTTTCAAGAACACGCGTCGTTGCAACTCGCGCGATCGGTTCATCGTACAGCTAAGCCCACATCAAGCGCAGAACAGACCATCCTGGCGCAGCCGCAGCAGAGTTCAAGACGCTCGCACGCGCCTGCCAGCGTTGTAAATTCGGTGGGCTGAAGGCGCGCGATAAGGTTCAAGAATGTTGGCGGGCGCCCGCGAATAAACTCCCGGTCTTCCGCATTCCTGAGATCCGCACTGAGGCATTCGTGCGCATCCACCGTACTGCGGCCCCCCGCCTTTGACCCTTTCCTGATGCTGGCTCGGCCGCGTCTTTACGACTTCTTGATGCGCCGGCTCTTAGGCTTTCCAACATCCGCCTCACTCCGAGAGCCAGCCCATGACCGACCTGTTCTTCATCGCGACGGGCGTCGCCTGTTTCGCGCTCGCCATCGCCTACACGTACGGCTGCGAAAAGCTGCGAGGACGCCATGACTGACGCCCTGTGGATCGGCGCCGTCACGCTCTTCGTGTTCGGCTACCTGCTCTACGCGCTGCTCGTCCCGGAAAAGTTTTAGCCATGACGACCTCCGCAACATTCCAAATCATCCTCTACTTCGGCGTCCTGCTGCTGATCACGAAGCCACTCGGCTCGTACATGGCGCGCGTGTTTGCCGGCGAGCGGACGTTTTTCCACCCTGCGCTCGGCCGGCTCGAGCGCGGCACCTATCGCGTGCTCGGTATCGACCCCTCGCGCAATATGAAGTGGACGACGTACGCCGTCGCGATGCTCGCGTTCTCGTTCGCGTCGTTCCTGTTCAGCTACGCCGCGCTTCGCTTGCAAGGCGTTCTGCCGCTGAACCCACAACACTTCGGCGCCAAACAGATGACGCCCGACCTCGCGTTCAACACCGCGATGTCGTTCACGACGAACACCAACTGGCAGAGCTACTCGCCGGAAGTGACCGTCTCGTACTTCTCGAACATGGTCGCGCTCGCGATCCACAACTGGGCGTCGGCCGCAGTCGGCATCGCGATCGCGATCGCAGTGATCCGCGGCTTCGCACACAAGAGCGCCGACGGCATCGGTAACTTCTGGGCCGACGCCGTGCGCGCGACGCTTTACGTGCTGCTTCCGATCGCGTTCATCGGCGCAATCGTGTTCGTCGCGATCGGCGTCCCCCAAAACTTCGACGCGTACACGATCGCGCACACGCTCGAAGGCGCGACGCAGACGATCGCGCAAGGCCCAGTCGCGTCCCAAGAGATCATCAAACAGCTCGGCACGAACGGTGGTGGCTTCTTCAACGTCAACTCGGCGCACCCGTTCGAAAACCCTTCCCCGCTCTCGAACTTCTTCACGCTCGTGCTGATCTGGTCGATCCCCGCCGCGATCACCCACACCTTCGGCAAGATGGTCGGCAACCCGAAGCAAGGCTGGGCGATCTTCGGCGCGATGAGCGCGCTCGCCTTGGTGGGCATCCTGATTTGCACCAGCGCCGAGCAAGCCGGAACCCCGCACCTCGCCCACGCCGGCATTCAAACACAAGCCACCGCGTTGCAAGCGGGTGGCAACCTGGAAGGCAAAGAGACGCGCTTCGGCAACGCGGGCTCCGCGTTGTTCGCCGCGGTCACGACCGGCGCTGCGTGCGGCGCAGTGAACTCGATGCACGACAGCCTCACGCCGATCGGTGGCCTCGTGCCGCTGTTCAACATGCTCACCGGCGAAGTCGTGTTCGGCGGCGTCGGCGCAGGCTTGTACGGCATGCTGATGTTTGCGGTGCTCGCCGTGTTCATCGCCGGGCTGATGGTCGGCCGCACACCCGAATACGTCGGCAAGAAGATCGAAAAGTTCGAAGTGCAGATGGCGATGCTCGCAATGCTCGTGTGTTGCGCCAGCGTGCTCGGTTTCACCGCTATCTCGAGCGTGGTTCACCTGCCGAAGGAAGGCTTTTGGGCCGCGCTCAACACCTGGCCCGGCAGCGCCTACGGCGGCAGCGATAGCGTGTACGGCCCCGCAACCGGCAACCTCAACAACACAGGGCCGCACGGCTTCAGCGAGATTTTCTACGCGTACGCATCCGGCACCGCGAACAACGGTTCCGCGTTCGCGGGCATCACCGCGAACACGCCTTGGTACAACACCACGCTCGCGCTCGCGATGATGTTCGGCCGCTTCATGATGATCGTGCCCTTGCTCGCGATGGCAGGCGCACTCGCGCAGAAGAAGAGCGTGCCCGCGTCGTCTGGAACGTTCCCTACCGACACCACCACATTTGCGACCTTGCTCGTCGGCATCGTGGTCATCGTCGGCGCACTGACCTATTTCCCCGGCCTCGCACTCGGCCCGATCGTCGAGCACTTCAAAATGCTCGCGCTCGCGACGCACTGAGAGAGAAAGTGTCATGACTGCAGAACCCAAACGGCAGCTTGCGGAGCCCGCGTCCGCGTATCCATCGATCGCGCCCGCACCCACTCAAACTCAGGCGCCACGACATTCCGTTCGCCCCAAGAACGCCCCTCGAGCGTTGTTCGAAGGGCACATCGTTAGACGCGCCATTCGCGATGCCTTCGTCAAACTCGACCCGCGCGTTGTCGCTAAGAACCCTGTGATGTTCGTAGTTGAAGTCGGCAGCGCCGTTACCAGCTATTTCTGGATTCGGGGGGTGATCAGCGGCGCTGCCGACAACCTCTTCATCGGGCAAGTCAGCGCGTGGTTGTGGTTCACCGTGTTATTTGCAAACTTTGCCGAAGCCATGGCCGAAGGCCGCGGCAAAGCCCAAGCCGACTCCCTGCGAAAAGCCAAAACCGACACGGTCGCACGCAGGCTCATCCGCGGCGCCGATCGCGAAGAACGCATCCCGGCGCCACAACTCGCGAAAGGCGACGTCTTCGTCTGCGAAGCGGGCGACGTGATCGCTGCCGACGGCGAGATCATCGATGGCATCGCGAGCGTCGACGAGTCCGCGATCACCGGTGAGTCTGCCCCAGTCATCCGCGAGAGTGGCGGCGACCGCAGCGCAGTCACCGGCGGCACCAAGGTGCTGTCCGACCGCATCGTCGTACGCGTCACGCAAGACCCCGGGCACAGCTTCCTCGACCGCATGATCGCACTCGTCGAAGGCGCCAAACGCCAAAAGACGCCAAACGAGATCGCGCTCTCGATCCTGCTCGCCGGCCTGACGATCATCTTCTTACTCGCGACGGTGACACTGCTGCCGTTCGCACAATACGCCGCCGGCGACACTCACAACGTTCCGAGCATTCCAGTGTTGGTCGCCCTCCTCGTCTGCCTGATCCCGACGACGATCGGCGGCCTGTTGAGCGCGATCGGGATCGCCGGCATGGACCGCGTGATGCAACACAACGTGCTCGCGATGAGCGGTAAAGCCGTCGAAGCGGCCGGCGACGTGAACACGCTGCTACTCGACAAGACCGGTACGATCACGCTCGGCAATCGCCAAGCGACGGACTTCTACCCAGCCAACGGCGTCCGCATCGAGGAGCTCGCACGCGTCGCGCAACTCGCATCACTCGCCGACGAAACCCCGGAAGGCCGCAGCATCGTCGTGCTCGCCAAGGATCGACACGGCCTGGCCGGGCGCGAGCTCGGCGACCTCCACGGCGCGCAATTCGTCGAATTCACAGCACAGACGCGCATGAGCGGCGTCGACTACGCCGGCAAGCAAATCCGAAAGGGCGCCGCCGACAGCATCAAGCGCTTCGTCGAATCGAACGGCGGGAGTTATCCCTCCGACGTGCAAGCCACCGTCGAACGCGTCAGTCGCGAAGGTGGCACACCGCTCGTCGTCTCCGAGAGCGCGCGCGTGCTCGGCGTCGTTCACCTGAAGGACGTCGTCAAAGGAGGCATCCGCCAGCGCTTCGCGCAGCTGCGCGAGATGGGCATCAAGACCGTGATGATCACCGGCGACAATCCGCTGACGGCTGCAGCGATCGCGGCCGAATCGGGCGTCGACGACTTTTTGGCGGAAGCCACGCCCGAGATGAAGCTCGCGTTCATTCGGCAGGAACAAGCCGGCGGTCGCTTGGTCGCGATGACGGGCGACGGCACGAACGACGCTCCCGCGCTTGCGCAGGCAGACGTCGGCGTCGCGATGAACACGGGGACACAAGCAGCGAAGGAGGCCGGCAACATGGTCGACCTCGACTCCAATCCGACGAAGCTGATCGAAGTCGTCGAGATCGGCAAACAAATGCTGATGACGCGCGGCTCGCTCACGACGTTCAGCATCGCGAACGACGTCGCCAAGTACTTCGCGATCATTCCCGCGATGTTCTTCGTCACCTATCCCGCGCTCGGCAAGCTCAACTTCATGGGCTTGTCGAACCCGCAATCCGCCGTGCTCGCAGCCGTGATCTTCAACGCGCTGATCATCATCGCGCTGATCCCGCTCGCGCTGCGCGGCGTCTCGTACCGCCCGTCGAACGCCGTCGCAGTGTTGCGGCGCAACCTGCTGGTCTACGGCGTCGGGGGCGTGATCGCGCCGTTCCCGGCGATCTGGCTCATCGATCGTTTACTCGTCGCGTTGAGGCTCGCCTGATCATGGAACACCTTCGTCCCGCACTTCTTCTCACTGGGTTTTTCGTCGTCGTCACCGGGCTCGCATTCCCGGTCGCGATCTGGGGCATCGGCAGCGTGACATTCCCCTCGCAAGCGAAAGGCAGCCTGATTCGCGATGCACACGGCGCCGTGATCGGGTCCGCGCTGATCGGTCAGGCGTTCGCGAAACCCGAGTACTTCCACCCGCGCCCGTCCGCGGCAGGCACCGGCTACGACGCGGCCAACTCGAGCGGCACGAACCTCGGGCCGACGAGCGACAAGCTCATCCACGGCATCCCGGACGACCCTGCGACCAAAGACGTCGACGAATCGTACGCCGGCTTCGTCGATCTCGCGAAAGCCTATCGCGCGGAAAACGGCCTTGCTCCCGATACCGTGATCCCCGCGGATGCTGCGACGCGTTCCGCAAGCGGCTTGGACCCCGACATCAGCCCTGCAAACGCCGAGCTGCAAGTCGCACGTGTCGCGAAGGCACGCGGCCTCGCACCGGAACAAGTGCAAACCATCGTCGCGGCCAACACGACCGGGCGAACGCTCGGCGTGTTCGGGGAACCGCGCGTCAACGTGTTAGGCCTGAACCTCGCACTCGACTCGTTCGAGTGAGACACTGGTGACTGCCCTGAATGCCGAACGATCGTCCAGACCCCGACGAGCTCTTGCGTCGGATGAACGAGGCTGAGGCGCGAGCCAGCCGCGGCAAGCTCCGGATCTTTTTCGGCTTTGCGCCCGGCGTGGGAAAGACCTACCGGATGCTTCAGGTCGCGCGCGATCTCGCGACCGAGCACAAGTTGGACGTGGTCGTCGGCATCGTCGAAACGCACCAGCGTCCCGAGACGATGGCGATGGCCGACGGCCTCGCACAGCTGCCGCGCAAGTCGATCGCGTATCGCGGCCGCGTGCTCGAAGAGCTCGACCTCGACGCCGCGCTCGCGCGTAAGCCGAAGCTGCTGCTCGTCGACGAGCTCGCGCACACCAACGTGCCGGGCTCGAGACACGCCAAGCGCTGGCAAGACGTCGTCGAGCTGCTCGAAGCCGGCATCGACGTGCTGACCACGATCAACGTTCAGCACGTCGAAAGCTTGAACGACGTCGTCTCGCAGATCACCGGCGTGCAAGTGCGAGAGACCGTGCCGGACAGCATTCTCGATCGCGCCGATGCGATCGAGGTCGTCGACATCGCGCCGGAAGATCTGTTGCAGCGCCTCAAAGAAGGCAAGGTCTACGTGCCGGAGCAAGCCGAGCGCGCGATCGAACACTTCTTCCAGCGCGGCAATTTACTCGCGCTTCGCGAGCTCGCGCTCCGACGCACGGCGCAGCACGTCGATGAAGACGTCCAGGAGTACCGCGCGGAACACGGAGTCGCCGTGACGTGGCCCGCGGGCGAACGCATCTTGGTGTGCGTCGGTCCTGCGCCGAGCTCGGGGCGATTGATCCGTTCCGCCGCGCGCATGGCTGCAGGCTTGCGTTGCCCGTGGGTCGCCGCCTACGTCGAGCGCTCCGGGTTCACCATGAGTGACGCAGATCGCGAGCGGCTCGAAGCGCACCTGCGCGTCGTCGAATCGCTCGGCGGCAGCGTCACGCGGCTTGCGGGCACACGCATCTCCGAAGCGATCTTGAGCTACGCGCGGCGCGCCAACGTCACGCGCATCATCATCGGCAAGCCGACACATTCGCTACTTCGCGATCGGCTGCGCGGATCGCTGCTCGATGAAGTGGTTCGTGGCAGCGGTGACATCGATGTGCACGTGATTCGCGGCACCGACGGCGTGGAGCCGCGTGTACCCGATCCGAGTCGCGCGCGCGCGCAGCCAACGCTAGCCCACTACGTGTTTGCTGCGCTGGTGGTCGGCGCCGGTGCAGGCGTTGCCGCGCTGCTGCGAGCGGCGCTCCAGTTGCCGGATCCGGAGATGCTGTTTCTGATCTCCGTGATGCTGACGGCGATGTTGTGGGGCCGCGGTCCTTCGCTGTTTGCTGCCGCGCTGAGCGTCGCCTGTTACGATTTTTTCTTTGTCCCGCCGTATTACGACTTCGAGATTTCGGATCAGCGCTACCTCCTCACGTTCCTGACGATGTTCGGAGTCGGCTTCCTGTTGAGCGAGCTCGCGGGGCGACTCAAACGGCAAGAACGCGATGCAGTGTCGCGCGAGGAGCGAACGGCGGTGCTGTACACGCTCAGTCGCGACCTGGCGGTGGCAGACGAACCGGCGAAGATCGCGAAAGTCGCGGCCCGACAAGCGGCGGACATCTTCTCGGCGCGCGCGGTAGTCCTCCAGCCGGATGCGGAAGGCGAGCTGCGCGCGGTCGCGGCCTGGCCCGCCGACACGGCGCTGGATACGAAAGACCTGACCGTCGCGAAGTGGTCGCTCGAGCATGCGGAGCTCGCGGGGTTGGGGACGGATACACTTCCGGGCTCTGCGACCCTCTGCGCGCCTCTGCGGGTCGAAAATGCGATCGGTGTGCTCGCACTCGTGCCGGTGGAAAAGGTCGCGTTGCGCGCCGAGCAGCGCGCATTTCTCGATGTGTTTTGCCGGCAGATCGCGGTTGCGCTCGAACGCGTTCGGCTCGCCTCGGAAGCGCGTGCTTCGGCGGTGCGCGCTAAGACCGAGGAGATGCGGTCGTCGCTGCTGTCGGCCGTGTCGCACGACTTGCGGACGCCTCTCGGCTCGATCACCGGTGCCGCGACGTCGTTACGTGACGATCCAGGCTTGAGTGACGCAACGCGGGTCGAGCTAGTCGACTCGATCGTCGGTGAAGCTGCGCGGCTCGAACGCCTGGTCGCGAATCTGCTCGACATGACGCGCCTCGAGTCCGGTGCGATTTCGCTGCGGCGCGATTGGGTTCCGCTCGACGAGAGCATCGGCTCGGCACTGACGCGTTTGGAAGATCGGCTCGGCACTCGTCAAGTGAGCGTGCGGCTGCCGCCCGACCTGCCGCTGCTGCTCGTCGATCCGGTGTTGCTCGAGCAACTCTTCTTGAACTTGCTCGAGAACTCCGCGAAGTACACGCCGCCGGGCTCGCCGATCGAAATCACGGCGGTGCGACGAGGCGAAAACGTCGAAATCGAAGTGATCGATCACGGGCCGGGGCTTCCACCCGGAAGCGAAGAAAAAGTCTTCACGAAGTTCTTTCGCGGCGCGCACGCAGGCGTAGCCGGAGCAGGCCTGGGCTTGGCGATCGCGCGCGGCATCGTCGAAGCGCACGGCGGCTCGATTCGCACAGAGCACCGCCCGAGCGCGGGGGCCGTCTTCAGCCTCACGATCCCCATCGGCGGAGAGCCTCCGGTGGTTCCACAAAGCGAAGGTGCGCCGGCATGACGCAGGACGGCGCGACAGTGTTGGTCGTCGAAGATGAGCCGCAGATGCGGAAGTTCATTCGCGCGTCGCTGTCTTCGCACGGCTACAAGATCATCGAAGCCGAGCGCGCGAGCGAAGCGCTCATGCTCGCGACCAGTCACAATCCGGAGCTCATTCTGCTCGACCTCGGCTTGCCGGATGGCGATGGCATCAGCCTCACGAAGCAAATGCGCGAGTGGAGCCGGGTGCCCATCATCGTGATCTCGGCGCGCGGTCGCGAGGATGACAAAGTCGCGGCGCTCGATGCAGGCGCCGATGACTATCTGACCAAGCCGTTCGGAGTGAACGAGCTACTCGCGCGCATGCGCGTCGCGCAGCGCCATGCCAACACGGCCGATACGACGCCGGCGCAGGTCTTCGAATTCGGCGAGCTGCGCATCGATCTCACGCGGCGTGAAGTCACGCGCGCGAACGAGCCGCTGCATTTAACACCGATCGAATACAAGTTGCTCGTGCTGCTGGCACGGCACGCGGGCAAAGTGTTGACGCACCGGCAAATATTGAAAGAAGTTTGGGGGCCGACCCACGCATCTCATACGCATTACGTGCGCGTGCAGATGGCCGAGCTGCGCAAAAAAGTCGAAGTCGATCCATCACGGCCGAGATTGCTAGTGACCGAGCCCGGCGTCGGGTATCGATTGCGCGATCGCACGTGAAGCGCTTCGTCGGCTGAGAGTGCCGGTGGTATAAGCCCGGCTCACTCTAACGGAGGAGCACAAGATGCCCAATCTCGACAAGGCTGTTTTGAACACGGTGGTGTGGGCAGATCTAGGAACGCCGGACGTCGACAAAGCGCGCGCGTTTTACGGCGAGCTGCTCGGCTGGTCGTTCGAAGGTGGCGATCCGAACATGGCGTTCTATACGACGGGCCTGCGCGAGGGCCGCCGGGTCGCAGCGATGTGGAAGAAGACACCCGAACTGCCCGGACCATCGGCGTGGTGTATTTACTTCGGCACCGACAGCGCGGATGAGACTGAAAAGAAAGTCAAAGCCGCCGGCGGTCAAACCGTGCAAGCGCCGATGGACGTGATGGAGTACGGGCGCATGGCGATCTTCAGCGATCCGACCGGCGCTATCTTCGGGGTCTGGCAACCCAAGTCGCACACCGGCTCGCAAGTGATCGACGAACCAGGCGCGATGGCGTGGCACGAAGTGTACACGCGCGATGCGAAGAAGGCGGGCGAGTTCTACTCGAGCGTGTTCGGCCTGAAGCTGCAAAAGATGGACGGCGGCGGCATGGAGTATTGGACGATGCATCGAGCCGACGACGCCCCCGACACCCAGAACGCGGTCGCGGGCTTGATGCAGATGGGTCCGCAGTTCCCGCAAGAAGTTCCTTCGCACTGGAACACGTACTTTGCGGTGAGCGACACCGACGCGTCGGCGAAGAAGTTGCAGCAACTCGGCGGGCAGGTTCGTCAGCCGCCGTTCGATACGCCGTACGGTCGGATGAGCGCAGTTGTAGATCCGTTCGGCGCCGAGTTCTGTTTGATCGAGCCGAAGGATTGACGGCGGCTGCCGCTGGCGGCGGCGAGGGGCAGAACCTCGCTGCTGCCGCGCGACCGTTATGGTGCGGCGACGACCTTGTTGCGGCCGCCTCGCTTCGCCTCGTACAGCGCAGCGTCCGCACGTTCCATCAGAGTGGGAGCCTCCTGAGGCGTAGCCGCGCCGACCGGGATCGTGGCCACGCCGAAGCTCGCTGTCACGCGAAAGTTCGCGACCGGCGCCGACATCTCGACTTGCTCTAGCGCCGTGCGAATCCGCTCCGCCGCGATCTTCGCGCCGTCGATCGCACTGCCGGGCAGCAGTGCAACGAACTCTTCACCACCCCAGCGCGCGGCCAAGTCGCCGTTTCGCAGCGTGCTGCGGAGCACTTCCGCGAGCCGGGTCAGGACGACATCGCCGACTGCGTGCCCGTAGGTGTCGTTGACCGACTTGAAGTGATCGACATCCAAGATCAAAACCGAGAGCGGCTGCGACGTACGTTGTGCACGTGAGAGATCGCGCCGGAGCGCGTCCACGAACACGCGGCGGTTCGCCAAACCCGTGAGCGAATCCGTGCCGGCCAATCGCGACAGCTCATCGTTCACGTGGCGAAGCTGAGTCGTCAGTTGCTCCTTTTCGGAGACGAGCTGCTCGAGCTGATGCAGCAAGCGCTCGTACGTCCGATTCATGTCGACGAGGCGGCGATTCGCGTCTTGCACCAGAGACTCGAGGCTCTCCTGGGTGGGCAGCTCTCGATTGAACGCCGACGCAGTCTCCGACACGAGCTCGGGAACACGCGCGAGAATGCCTTCGACGGCCGCCAGCGGCACACCGATCGCCTTCGCGGCGGCGAACGCATCTTCACGGCCGCGCTCGAGATCGGCCGCTTCGAATGCGCCGGCAATGCGTTCCGCAGCCCAACCGACGCGGACCAACGTACCGGTCGCCGGAGGCGCCGGGGCGTGATGGTGGAGGACCGCATCGCCCATCTCCGTGGGCAGCTTGAAGCTACGCGCCAGCGCGGCGCCAATGTGCATGTGTTCTTGTCTTCCGCACGCGCGCTCGTACGCCGGGCGGTGTGCCGAGGGCATGCGCGCGATCTCACCACTCACCGCCAGCTCGGTTCGCGCGCCGTGAAGGATGCCGATCTCGAGAAACAAACCCATCGTGAAGAACTCATCCAAGCTGCGTTCACCGATCGCTTCGGCGATCAGCCGAGCCGCGACGGCGCGGCGGAGCGAGTTCGCGAGCAACACTGCGCCGTCTTCACCGACCGGAACCATGTCGCTGACGACGAGGCTCAGCGCGAGGTTGCGTAAGCCGCGGACTCCAATGAGCTTGCAGGCTTGGGTGACGTCCGAGACCTGGCGCGACATTCCGAATGCGCCACTGTTGACCGTCGCGACGACGCGAGCGGCGAATCCGGGGTCACTACCAGCGAGACGCGCGAGCGTCGCGAAGTCGACATCTTCGTTGAGCGCTTCCTGAACGATGCGCGCTGCGACGACCGCCAGAGGCTTACTCGGCTCGCGCTTCGAGGGCTTCGCCACTTCCGCTAGCATAACCGCTCTCGTCGACTGCATGCGCTGGAGCGGATGCGCGTCGCGCGTCTACATTGGCTCACCAAACAATCCGGCGAAGTCCGCAAAGCAGCAATCTTTTCACGACTTACGAAGGTCGGCAGCCGTAGGCGGCGGCGAGGTGCGCAGTCTCGCGGCCGTCACCAGCAGAGCAAAACCTGCAACTGCAACCAATACCCACACGGCGTGCGCGGCTGCGCTCTCCACGAGCGCCGGGATCTGCGAGCCCGCTCCGAACGCGCGTTCGAGGATCCATCCCGTGCTCGCGAGGACGCCGAAGCCAGCGCCCGGCACACGCAACCACGTGTAACGCGGGCTTCGACTGGCAAGCAGGAGCCACGGCATCACGAGCAGCACGACGACGAGCTGCATCGTTTCGATCCCGAGGTTGAAGCCGAACAGCGCGAGCGCGAGCGAACGACCGTCGAAACCAAAGCCGAGCAAGTCGCGCGCGAACGCCAAGCCGTGCACGAGCCCGAAGCCAGCTGCGACGAACATCTCGCGGCCGGCGAACACCGGACGAAACGCGTGGATCGCCGAGACTAAGATCGAGAACGCGATCAGCACCTCGACCGGTTGCGGCGGCAGCGCCGCGCCGTGCACGGCCCCTGCGATCAACGTCAGCGAATGCCCGATGGTGAACGCAGTCACGATGCCGAACGTCACGCGCAGGCTTTGCCAGACGGATCTCGGGCCCGCCCAGCGTCGATCGCGCGCACAGAGCGGCGCAGGCAAGAGCAACATCAGCAAAAACAGCAAGTGGTCAGTACCCTGCTGAATGTGCGAGAGCCCGAGCTTGAACACGGTCGCAAAGCCTTGGGCGAAACCACCGGGCGCACGTTCGATCGCGATCGAACGCCGGCCCCAGTGCAACGTGCCATACAGCTTGGGCTCTTCGCCGAGTTGACCCGCCTCGAGGTCGCGACGCACGAACACGTAAGTCTCGTGCGTCGACACGCGCTCCGTCACGCCGTCGTAGCGGAGCTCGATCTTGCGTGTGGTAGCACCCGCCGGCGCGCGGGCGCTCGCGGTCACGGTGATCAGGTTGTCGGTTCCGAGCGATACCGCTTCGATCGAGAGCTCGAACGGAGAAGCAGCACCGGGAGCACGCACACTCAAATGGTCGCGCACGTAGTCGCCGAGCTCGCGCGCGTCTGCGGGATCGATCTGCCAATCCTTCAGCTTCACGAGCTTGCCGCGGGCGAACGAGAGCTCCTCGAGCGGGACGCGAACCTCGAGTGCAACCGCGCGCGACCCAAAGTCGACGTACAGCGCGGTGCGGCGAATGTGGTGTGCGTAGGCGGCAGGCGTTGGTGCGAGTACAAAAATCGCCACCAACGCCGCGACCAGACGCATCACTTCTCGAGCTTGCTCTTCTCGCCGTTCCCGAGCAACTCCGGCAGCGGCGAGCTCCCCGCACCCAGCCTCGAGATCGAATCGAGGTGATGCAGCAGAAACGCCCGATTGTCCGTCACCGACAAGTTCTGGAGCTCGAGCGCGCCGATCCGGTCCGCCGGTGAAAACGCGGGCTCTTCGGTACGTTCCATCGACAGCTTGTCCGGCGCGTAGGCCATGTAGTCCGCGCTCGTCTGAAGAATCGTATAGTCATCGCCGCGCCGGAGCTCGATCTCGACCGCACCGGTCACACTCGGCGCGACCCAACGCGTGAGCGCGTCCTTGATCAGCATCGCCTCGGCATCGAACCACTTGCCCTCGTACAAGATGCGCCCGAGGCGGCGCCCCAGCGTGAAGTACAGGTCGAGCGTGTTCTCGTTGTGAATCGCCGAGAGCAACCGCTCGTAGGCGATGTGCAGCAGCGCCATGCCCGGGGCTTCGTAGATGCCGCGGCTCTTTGCGTCGATCACACGGTTCTCGATCTGATCGCTCGTCCCGAGCCCATGCCGCCCACCGATGCGATTCGCCGCGAGCACGACATCGATCAACGTCGTGAAACGCTCGCCGCCGATAGCGACCGGCCGCCCGCGCTCGAACTCGACCGTCACCGTCTCCGCTTCGACCTTCGCCTCCTTCTTCCAATGAGCGACGGTCATGATCGGATCGACGATGTGCAAGCCCTTGTTCAGATGCTCGAGATCCTTCGCCTCGTGCGTCGCCCCGAGCACGTTCGCGTCCGTGCTGTAGGCCTTCTCGGCGGACATCGTGTAGGGCAACCCGACAGTCTGCAGATAGTCGCTCATTTCCTTGCGACCCCCGAACGCGTCCACGAACGCCTGGTCGAGCCACGGCTTGTAGATCTTCAGCTCGGGGTTCGCGAGGATGCCGTAGCGGTAGAAGCGCTGGATGTCGTTGCCCTTGTGCGTGCTGCCGTCTCCGAACACGTGCACGTCGTCCTCGCGCATCGCGCGAATGATCGAAGTCGCCGTCACGGCGCGGCCGAGCGGCGTCGTGTTGAAGTACTTCTTCCCGCCCGTCGAGAGGTGAAACGCACCGCACTGAATCGCGATCACGCCTTCGCGCGCGAGCGCTTCCCGGCAGTCGATCAGCCGCGCGGCCTGGGCCCCGTGCTCGAGCGCGATCGGAGGAATCGTCGCTGGATCCTTCTCGTCGGGCTGTGCCAAGTCCGCGGTGTACGCGTGGACGTCCATGCCCTGGCGCGCCAGCCAGGCGACGGCACAGCGCGTGTCGAGCCCTCCTGAAAACGCGATACCGAGGCGAGTCCCTTTGGGCGGCAGTGAACGGTAAATCCGGCTCATGACGGGCGGGTAGGTATCACGAGCGCGCAAAACTCGCTAGCCGCGCTTTTTCTGCGGGTTCTTGAGGCCTGTCCCGAGCTTGTTCCGCACTTCGCGCAGCACGCGTGGCGCCAGCTCCGATTCGTAGCGCGCGATGTACTGCTTCACGGCCTTGGGGTCTTTTCGCGACAGCTCGCGCAGTGCCCATGACATCGCTTTCACGACCATGTCTTCGCGGTCGCTTCGCAGCAGGTCGCAGACCGCGAGTGTCCGCGTCGTATCGCCGCGCCCGCCCCGCGCCGTGTTGTTGAGCGCGACGGTGGCGACGAGCGCGGAACGGCGGCGCCAGTGATCTTGCGAGCGTGCCCAGCGCGCGATCTCCGCATCAGTGACTCGGCCCACACGCCACGCCGGACCGAGCAAGTATGTTGCGAATGGGTCCACGTGGTGCCACTCGCTGTTCCCTTTTCCGAGTCGATTGAGCCACGCCGCGGACAGCTGCGACGCTGCCTCGGTATGAAAGTGGACGAGCTCGTGCGCGAACCAGCGCGAGCATCGTCCTTCGACCACCAGTGTTTCCGCGAGTGTCAGAACCTGTGTCCCCGGAAGCGCGCGTAACTCACGTGAAATCTCACGCCGTAGCCTGCGAAGTGTCGCGACCGACCTGTTGGGTAACTTGCGCATGCGAGCTTCGAGGTCGGCGAGGCGCTCGGGCGTGGACAATCCACCGGACGGCGCGACCCCCCGGCGTTGCACTGCCCGCTTTTTTTGAAGCGTTGTCATGACTGTTAGACTTTCCGTCTGCCGCCCTCAGCTTCCGAACACTCTCGGCCGTTAGGGACGGATTTACTTGTGTACGAGTCAAACCGAGCTTAGAAACACACGGCTACTTAGAACTAGCTCTATAAACCATCGACTACGAACCTATGGGCAGGTTCGGTTGGAGAGATCCGCGATGAGACTGAAACTAGCCACGGCTGGAGTACTTTTCTTGTGTCTTGCCGCATGGGCGTGTGGCGATGACGACGACGAACCGAAAGACGCTGGCGCAGATGCCAGTAAGACCAAAGACGCCGGAGACGAGACCGATTCGGGCAAGCCCGACTCCGGAAAACCTCAGACTCCGGCCGAACGCGGCAAATACCTCGTCGAAGCGATCGGCGCCTGTGGCGACTGTCACACGCCGCGGTTGCAGACCGGCGGATTCGACACTGCAAAGGCGCTCGCTGGCGTCGATTGTTTCATCGACGCCGATCCGACGAAGGACGACTTCGGCTGTCTGAGCTCGCGCAACCTGACGAATCACGAGACCGGGTTGAAGAACCGCAGCGATCAAGAAGTGAAAGACATGTTCATGAAGGGCGAGCGCCCAGACGGGAAGTATCTGCATCCCGTGATGCCGTACTACGTGCTCGGCAACATGAGCGATGAGGACGCCGACGCGATCGTTGCGTTCTTGCGCACAGTCGAACCGGTCGACCACATGGTGAAGGCGAACCAAGCGCCGTTCCTCCCGCCGGACGCTCCGGCGCCGATCGTGCCGAAGGACAAGCTGCCGAAGCCGTCCGCGAGCTACAGCGACAAAACGGCTGCAATGCGCGGCATGTACTTGGCCGCGAACATCGGCGTCTGCATGGAGTGCCACACCGGTCGCGACGAGATGGGTGGCTTCCTCGTCGACAAGCTGTTCCAAGGTGGCAATCGTTTCGGGCGCGACGAGCTCGGACTTCCGCCGGCGTTCCCCGAGGCGATTTACTCGTCGAACATCACGCCGCACGAGACTGGCATCAAGGGCTACACGGTCGACACCATCGTGGCTGCGATCAAGAAGGGCGTCGACAAAGACAAGAAGCCGTTGTGCCCGCCGATGCCGGCCGGCCCGATGGGCGCGTTCGCTGACATCACCGACAGCGACGCGCGCGACATCGCGCACTACCTGCTGTCGTTGGCGCCGAAGGACAACATGATCCCGGCGACGTGCGACGTGCCGATGGGCATGCCGACCGAGGACGGGGGCATCTAATGCGGTGGGGTAGTTGGGCGCGTGCGCTCGAGGGTGCAATTTGTATCAATGTGCTCCTCAGCGGAATGGCGTGTGATGATGACGCCAAGGGCGGCGCGCCCAAACCCCGCGATTCTGGTTCGAACCTGGACCCTACCGATGCCGCAGTTTCGGATGCAGCAGCTGACGGCGGCGATCCGAGCCACGTCAGTTGGCTGCCGCCGATCGTGAAATACCCGGACGCGAAGTCGACCGAAACGTTTCGGTTGTCACAAACCGGCCTCTACCGGGATCTGGCTGCGAAAGAGCTCGCGCCGGATCTGATCGAGTACGAGCCCGAGTACAAGTTATGGAGCGACGGCGCGGAGAAGCGTCGTTGGCTTCGGCTGCCTCCCGGAACCGCGATCGACTCGAGCGACATGGACCACTGGGTGTTCCCGGTGGGCACGATGTTCTTCAAAGAGTTCAGCCTCGCTGGGAAGCGCCTCGAAACCCGCCTCATCGCGCGGCTCGGGCCGAAGCCCGACGACTACTTCATGGGTGCGTTCGTCTGGAACGAGGACGAAACCGATGCAGTGTTCGAGCGCGAAGGCGAGTCGAACGTACGCGGGACCGAGCACGACGTGCCTGAAACGAAGCGCTGCTTCACCTGTCACAACGGAGACAAGGGCCGTGCGCTCGGCTACTCCGCGGTGCAGCAGCCGGCTGCGAAAGCTCTGCTCAGCGATCCGCCAAGCGAACCTTACGTCGTGCCGGGTGACGACGTGGCGCGCCAGGCGCTCGGGTATCTGCACGCGAACTGCGGCAACTGTCACAACCCGAACGGCACTTCGCGGACCGACACGAACCTCACGCTGCGACTCGAGGTAAGTGAGCATTCGGTCGAAGACACCGGCATTTACAAAAGCGGCGTCCGCGTCGATTTGGATCACTGGATGCACAAAGGCTTCAAACTTCGGATCGCCCCTGGCGACTCCGGCGCGAGCGCCGTGTTGGCTCGCATGAAGTCGCGTATTAAGGATGACGCGATGCCGCCGTTCGCGAGCGAGTTAGTCGACGAAACTGGGGTCGAGCTCGTGGAGAAGTGGATCGATTCGCTCCCCAAAGCCGGCGATTGACCGCGCTTACACTCCGCAGCTCCGGTTCATCGGCCGACTCGCACCCACGATTCTGGCCAGCCGCGCTCGCGACAGGCGCGACTCGCTGAGACCGTTTTGGGGTCGTTAGGGTACTAGTGCACAGAGGTGTCCGCTGCGCAGGGTCTCGACATGGTCGCGAGTTGCATTCCTCGCGGCCTTAGGCTGCCAAGGGCAGATCGACAATACAGGGGAATTTCCGAGTGGGTCCAAGGCAGCACTCCCGGGGTCGCCTACGGCTGCGAGCTCGCCGCGCGGCACACCCGGACCACCAGGTAGCAAACCTGACACATCCGGCGATGGTGCAGCTGGCGCGAGTGGAAGCAGCCCCGGCAGTGTCCCGAGCGATCTGTGTGCTGGGGTAACCGACGTCGCCTCCGTTCCGTTGCGACGCCTGACCAAGACCGAATACGAGCGTGTCGTCGCCGACGTGTTCGGGGTCACAGGGTCGGTCGGCTCTGGTTTGGCGCCGGACGAACGCATCGATGGCGTCTTCGCGAGCAACATCTCGAGCCCGGTCGCGGTCGTCCAGTTGAGGCAGTTCTTGGATGCCGCCGAGAGCATCTCGAGCAAGCTGAAGCTCGACACGCTGAACACGTGCGACCGCGCGAAACTGGGCGATGACGCCTGTGCGAAGCAGTTCATCGCCACGGTCGGCCGCCGCGCGTATCGCCGCCCGCTCGACAAGAGCGAGTCCGATCGCTACGCGACGCTGTTCGCCGCCGAGTCGAAGGTCGAAGGCTACGAACCGGGACTGCGCCTGGTCGTGCAGGCGATGCTGCAGTCGCCGCACCTGCTCTATCACCTCGAGCTGGACGATCCGAACAAGACCGTGCCGAACGGCGTCGCGCGCTTGCCCGGCTACGCGCTCGCATCCCGCTTGTCGTTTTTTATCTGGAGTAGCGCGCCGGACGACGCGCTGCTCGACGCAGCTGGGAGCGGCGGGCTCGACACCGACGCTGGCGTGTTGAAGGAAGCGAAACGTCTGCTTGCAGACGCGCGTGCGCGGAACGGAATCCAGTCCTTCCACGAGCAGTGGCTGGGCCTGTTGAAGCTCGACAGCGCAAGTCGCGAGCAAAAACTGTTTCCGGAGTGGACGCCGGAGCTCGTGACTGCGATTCGCGACGAGACGGCGAGTTTTGCGGACTACGTGATTCGCAACCAGACCGGCGACCTGCCGACATTGCTCGGTGCGAGCTATTCGTTTCCGACCGGCCCGGGCTTGAAGCTGCGCGGCGTGATGTCGGTGCCGGCGGACGGCAAGGTCGACATGGCGGCCGATCACGCGGTTGGCTTGCTCACGCAACCCGCGTTTCTTGCCGCCCACGCGCACAGCAATCAGACGTCGCCGATCCTTCGCGGTCGCGCACTTCGCGAGCGTTTGTTCTGCCAGCCGCTTCCCGATCCTCCGCCCGATGTCGCTGCGGTTCCGCCCCCACTCGAGCCGGGCCTCACGACACGCGAACGTTACGCCGCGCACCGCACTGCGGGGACGTCTTGCGTGAGCTGCCACAGCTTGATCGACGATCTCGGTTTCGCGCTCGAGCACTTCGATCCGATCGGCCGCTTCCGCGAAACCGAGGAAGGCAAGCCGATCGACGCGACCGGCATGCTGCGTCAGACGGACGTCGATGGCGACATGGACGGTGCACGCGCGCTCGCCGATCGGATGAGCGAGAGCGAACAAGTCAGCCGTTGCTACGCGAAACAATGGTTCCGTTTCGCGATCGGCCGCGGCGAGTCTGAGGCCGACAAGTGCGCGGTGCAGCGCGTCGAAGAGGCGTTTGCAAAAGGCGGCTCCATTCGCGACATGTTGATCGCGATCACCTCGAGCGATTCGTTCGTACGCGAGAGGAGAGAGAACTGATGGGCGCCGGACGGATTCTCTGGTCGCGGCGCGAGTTGCTCGCGAGCCTCGGTGCGAGCGCAGCACTTGCGCCGTTTGTGCCTCTGCTAAACGCGAGCGGGCAAGAAGCCACGACGCCGAAGCGGCTCGTGTTGTTCTTCACGCCGCACGGCACGGTTTGGAACAACTGGCGGCCGACCGGTTCCGGCACGGACTTTCAGCTGTCGCGAATCCTGACCTCGCTTGCACCGGTGCAAAAGAAGATCGTGGTGATCGACGGGATGGGCGTCCACGATGACGGCGTCGGCGCGCCACACACGAAGGGTCCGGCGCTGTTGTGGACGGCTTCGTCGCTGCGCGACGATGGCAAGTTCCAACGCGAAGACTGCTCCGGTGGTTGCTCGTTCGGCTGGAACAGCGGGCCGTCATTCGATCAGGTGCTCGCGACACGCTTCGCCGGCACGACGAAGTTCAACTCCTACGAGTTCGGCGTGTCGACCGGTGGCGGCCAGCCGGGCTCGCACATGATCTACTCCGGCGATAGTAAGCCAGTGCCGCCGCGGCAAGATCCGGTTGCGGCTTGGGACGAGCTGTTTGCGGATGCGGCGCGGCCCGCGACTGAGACCGATAGGCTGCGCACGAAGCGTCAGCTCACGATCGACTTGTTGAACGGAGAGCTGGCTTCGCTCGAGACGCGGGTTGCGAGCGCGGATCGGCCCAAGGTCCAAGCGCATCGCGAAGCGTTGCATCAGCTCGAGACGCAGCTGGCCGGGTCGGTCGTGCAGTGCACGACGCCGGGCAAGCCCGTCGCGTCCGAGAAGCCGAAGGACCAAGCGGACGCGATGCCGTGGACGACGGATCGGCAGCTCGATCTGATGGTCGCCGCGTTCACGTGCGATCTGACGCGCATCGCGTCGTTTCAGCTGCGTCCTGGCGAGAACGACGGCTATCCGTACCGCTTCATCGGCGTCAACGACGAACATCACCTCACGTCGCACGATACCGGTGCGGCCGCGCAAGAGACGCTCACGAAGATCTACACTTGGTACGCCGAGCGATTTGCGTCGTTGGTGATGAAGCTCGATGCGATCCCCGAGGGCGCGGGCACGATGCTCGACAACACGCTCGTGATCTGGGGAAGTGAAATCGGCACTGGCTCGAGCCACGACTTCAAGAACGTACCTTTCATCGTCGCGGGCGGTGGGGCACACGGCGTAATGGGTGGCCAGTTCATGAAGGTCGCCAATGGCACGATGCACAATCGCTTGATCGTGAGCGCGATGCGTTACATGGGCGCGAGCGACGTCGACAAGTTCGGATCGCTCGACAAAGAGACGGGCACACTCGTCGGCCTCGGCATTTGAGCTCGCGAGCTCCGAGCTTCGCCGCAGCCAGATCACGATCCCTGAGTGAGTCAGCCGCCACTCAACTCGCAGTCGCCGCCGATCGGACCTGTACCCTTGTTGCAGTTCCCGTCGATGCACTGCGTGAGCCAACGGTCGTAACGCTGCTCGTAACAGTTGCGAGCGGGAAGATCCCTTCGGAGTGCGGTGCGGATGCTCTTCACGATCGCGGGCAGACGCAGACCGTCACTGAAGCTCTCGGCGAGCTGACGGAGCGGGGCTTGGCCGTCGTGGGCGAGGAGCGCGGCAAACGCGTAGCGAGTCGAAGGTTCGGCGAGCCCGTGTTTGATGCGCTTCCAAGCGGCCAGATCGCGAAGCTTCGCGAGTGCGATCGCGCCGGCCGCCGCGCGTGCGGGCCGACCGTCGGCCATCATTGCGGCGAGCACACTCCGAACGGCCGGTGTCTTTTGGGACAAGCTCGCGAGGATCAGCGCAGCGTTGTCGCGCGATCGCGCCGGCCGCCGCGCGTGCGGGCCGACCGTCGGCCATCATTGCGGCGAGCACACTCCGAACGGCCGGTGTCTTTTGGGACAAGCTCGCGAGGATCAGCGCAGCGTTGTCGCGCGCTCGCGTGCTCGGCGGGCGGTCGAGGACGCGATCGAGCGCCGCCACCAGCTGCTGCCGGTCGGCACCAGCGGTTCGGTCCGCGAGTTGGTAGTACGTGTCGCGCAGCTTGCTGTCGAGCAGTGATTGGGTGCTGCCGGTCGAGGCGTCGTTCACGTCCGCGAGTGTTCGAACGACGAACCCGAGTGCCGCGATGAGCTGCATGCGTTCGGTATGCGTGAGGGCGGGAAGGCCGTCGACGCGGCCCCAGGCGGCGAGCTCGACGAAGGTGTCGACGGCTTCGAACACGACCTCGGGATCGAACTGTTCGAACCTCGGGCCTTCGCTCGGCGACATGATGTAGCGGTCGAACAGCTCGGTCTTCGCCCGTTCGAAGTCGAGCGCCGCGCGACGTAGCTCTGCCGGAGTTTGGACCGGCGCGTGCAGGCTCGCGGCTTCGCGCGCGCCGCGCAGGTCCGTCATCGTTTCGCTGATCACGCGCAGCGATTTGTCGGCGGAACGCATGCGGTCTTGGAACTTGCCGAGCGCATCGTGCCAGCCGAGCGCCTCCGTGTACTTCGCTTGCAGGTCCAGGTAGGAGCTGATGCCGAGCGCACCGAGGACCAAGGTGAGCACACTGACGATCGGCGCGATGCGCTTCGTGATGAGCGCGAGTGCGGCGTCGACACGTTCTTGCACGCCGGCGGCGATGCGGTTCGCATTGCTGACCGTCGCTTCGGCGCGTGCCTCGGCTTGCTCGAGCGTTCGCGTCGAGACTTGTTCGGTGCGTTGATAGAGGGTCTTGACGGTTTCGAGCTCCACGCGAACTGCCGCGTGCACGTTCGCGTAGGCCGCGCGATACACCTTGTCGGCGAGTTCGGTCACCGTACTGTCGGTCCGGCGCACGCGAGCGGCGAGCTCGGTGAGCAGCTTGCGCGACATCGGCGTCGTCAGCCGTGCGAGCACGGTTTCGCTGTCGAGCTCGAGGATCTCCGCGGTGTCGACCGCGATTGCGCTGGCAGATCGCGGAGCGCCGTCGATCAGCGACATCTCGCCGAAGTAGTCGCACTTCTTGAACTCGCACAGCCGCACGAACTCCGAGCCGGGCGAGTCGAGCACGGCTTCGACGACACCCGACGCGACGATCAAGAGCGAGCGACTCACGTCACCCTTGCGCACGATCATCGCGCCCTTCGGATAAGTCTTCAGTGTTGCGGCTGAAGCGAGTGCGGCGAGTGCGTCCTCGTCGAGCTCCTCGAAAAGTGTCACCTGACGCAACAGACGCAGTTTGGGATCGAGCGCGCGAGCGTCGCTCCGCGTGTGCGCGCGCGCCGCCTCGGTCCAATCCAGCTGTTCGGAGTTGGCTGCCATGTGTCCCCTTACCTAAGAGTGGACACTCGAAATGGGAGCCATACGTGAGCTCGTTCACTTCCGGCTGCGTACTAGCGAGAAATCCAGCCGTCAGATCACGCTTAGTCGGGGTAGTCCGATGTGCGAGCGCGTTAGTCGTCGATCGCTTCGCCGTCCCAGTAATCCTTAGTCGCACCTTTGTCGTAGATCTCTTTGAACGCGCGAACCATGATCTTGTTCGAGTCGGTGTAGACCGCGACCTCGTTCGGATTGTGCTCGCCGATCACGAGGTACTTGGCGGGTGCATCAGTTTCGTTGATCAAGCAGTGACCTTCTCGCTGGCCGGCGGGGAAGCAGACGTAGTCGCCCGGCTTCATCGGGTAGCGAGAAGGTCACTGCTT
>Ga0193752_1000496_pt1 | contig 37474 bp, 33 predicted proteins | sample H1c1metaG_FD_144924 | JGI IMG/M metagenome (GOLD analysis project Ga0193752, IMG submission 144924) | Soil microbial communities from a riparian zone of the East river system, Colorado, United States - H1c1 | ecosystem: Environmental > Terrestrial > Soil > Riparian zone | place: USA: East River... | reverse complement strand
CAACAACATCTGCAACGGCCAGGCGCCGTGCACACCGCCCGTGCTGTTCGCGCGTATCAACACGCTGAGCTTCGAAGAGGGTACGCCCGAGAGCAAGGTGAATCTCGGCGTCGACTGGAACATTCCGCTCGGCGGCATGAATTTCGGCGTGAACCTCAAGGGCACGCGCTACGGCAATGTAGTCGAGCCGGGCGTGCCGACCGCGCCGGAAATCGCTGCCGGCCAGGAGGCCGTCCGCGATCTGCAGATCCAGCCCGATTGGCTGGTGGACTTCGCGCTCACGGCCAAACTAATGGAAGACAAGCTCGGCTTCGCCATCGGTGCCGACAACCTGTTCGACCAGTACCCGGATCGGCTGCCCATCGCCCGGGTGGTGCCGAATCCGCCGGGTGGCGTGGCGAACCTCAATGCCACGAATGCGCTCGCGTATTCGCGGTATTCGCCCTACGGCTTCAACGGCCGCTTCGTGTATGCCCGGATGACCTACAACTGGTGAGTTGCCTCGTTTGAAAGACCCCGGGGGGCCGTCCGGCACGTGGACGGCCCCCATTTGACCGGCATTATTTGAAGCATTTGGCACTGGGGCGGCAATCCTTGTGCGGTCGAAATCCGCTCAGCCTCAAAACGTGAACTCCATGCGGAACTCCCCGATAGCAAGGTTAAGGGTTTGCCCGTATCGTCATTTCCGTGGCTACCACCTATCGCATGCCCAAGCTCAGCAGCCGCCGGGAATTCTTCCGGCTGCCATATCCCGTCATGAGCGGCGCGATCCTGGCCGTCGGTGGGACTAACTACACCGTCGGCGAGATCTCCGAGGGCGGTTTGCGGCTGCATGCCACCAGCAACGAATTCCCCGTCGCCGAGCGCATCCAGGGCACCCTCGTGCTGACCGCCGGCGTGCGCTGCACCGTGACCGGCACGGTATTGCGCATCGACGACAAATTCGTCGTGCTCAAACTGTCGCGCGGTCCCACCAGTTACGACGTGATCCGCGAGCAGCGGCACGTTGCCAAGAACTTCCCGGACTGGAAACCCCAGCCCGAGTGACGCTGTTCTCGCGCGCCCTGCGCGAGCCCCTGGAAGCCCCGAAACCGGCAATTGGCGCATCGCCGACGGTGTCTTTGGCGTTTAACCGCCCCTCTGTTACTCTGCGCGCCCCCGAAACCTGGCCTGCGCCCCTCCCTTCCCGCGTAAGCCCCTGAGTTGTATGGCAAATCGCCCGATCCGTAACATCGCGATCATCGCGCACGTCGACCATGGCAAAACCACGCTGGTCGACTGCCTGCTGCGTCAGTCCGGCACCTTCGCCGCTCACGAGAAGATCGCCGAGCGCGTCATGGACTCGAACGACATCGAAAAGGAACGTGGCATCACGATCCTGGCAAAAAACTGCGCCATTGAGTACGGCGGCACCCGTATCAACATCGTCGACACGCCCGGGCACGCCGACTTCGGCGGCGAAGTCGAACGCGTATTGTCGATGGTCGACACCGTGTTGCTGGTCGTGGACGCGGTCGAAGGCCCGATGCCGCAGACGCGCTTCGTCACGCGCAAGGCGCTGGCGCTTGGCCTCAACGCCATCGTCGTCGTCAACAAGATCGACCGTCCGGGCGCGCGCCCCGACTGGGTCGTCGATCAGACCTTCGAACTGTTCGACAAGTTAGGCGCAACCGATCGTCAGCTCGACTTCCCGGTCATCTATTGCTCGGCCCTCGAAGGCTGGGCCAGCACGGATCACACGCGCCGCGAGCCCGACATGCGCGCGATGTACGAAGCCATCCTGCACCACGTGCCGGCGCCCAAGAGCGAGCCCGAGGCGCCGCTGCAGTTCCAGATCTCGACGCTCGACTACAACTCGTACGTCGGACGCATCGGCATCGGCCGCATCCGCCGCGGCACGGTGAAGGCCGGCCAGACGATCCAGCTGTGGAACGGCAGCGAAGATCACGGCACCGCGAAGATCCAGCAGGTACTTTCCTTCAAGGGCCTGGCCCGCGAGTCGGTCGCCGAAGCCGTGGCCGGAGACATCGTCGCGGTCACCGGCATCGAAGACGTCCACATCGGCTACACCATTTGCGACGTCGACCATCCGGACGCGCTGCCGCCGATTTCCGTCGACGAGCCCACGCTCGTCATGAGTTTCCAGGTGAATACCTCGCCGCTCGCGGGCAAGGAAGGCAAGTTCGTCACCAGCCGCCAGATCCGCGAACGCCTGATGCGCGAGCTCGAGAGCAACGTCGCGCTGCGCGTGGACGAGACCGGCGACGCCGACGTGTTCCGCGTGTCCGGCCGCGGCGAGCTGCACCTGACGATCCTCATCGAGAACATGCGCCGCGAAGGGTATGAGCTCGCCGTGGGCAAACCCCGCGTGCTCACCAAGACCATCGACGGCGTCGTGCACGAACCGTACGAGGCGCTGACCGTCGACATTGACGAGAACCACCAGGGCGGCGTGATGGAAGCGCTGGGCCGACGCAAGGGCGAGCTCAAGGACATGTCGAACGACGGCCGCGGCCGCGTGCGCATCGAGTACCGCGTGTCCGCGCGCGGACTCATCGGTTTCCAGACCGAGTTCATGAACGCGACGCGCGGCACGGGCCTCCAGAGCCATATTTTCGACGGCTACGCGCCGCTCGCCGGCGACATTCCCGATCGCCACAACGGCGTACTGATCAGCAGCGAACCCGGCCACGCCGTGACGTATTCGCTGTTCTCGCTGCAGGAGCGTGGACGTCTGTTCGTGTCGCACGGCGAGGCCGTGTACGAAGGCATGATCATCGGCATCCACTCGCGCGAGAACGATCTCGTCGTGAACCCGATCAAGACCAAGAAGCTCACCAACGTCCGCGCCGCCGGCAAGGATGACGCGTTGATCCTGACGCCGCCGATCGAGCTCACGCTCGAATACGCGGTGGAGTTCATCGCCGACGACGAGCTCGCCGAGATCACGCCGAAGAGCATCCGCATCCGCAAGCGCATGCTGCTCGAGCACGAGCGCAAGCGCGCCTCGCGCGTCGACGAGGCGTTGCTGGCGTAAGACGGGATCTGTCATATGCCGCGCCCTTCGGGGCGCTGCGTTGTGACCGATTGCCCGGAATTCGATTCGCGCCCGCGCGCGTTTAACTTCTTCGCCGTCCCGGTGTCACGAAACCGCGCTGCGCTCACGCGCCGCGGGTTTCGCGCGCGTCCGGTTCGACTTAGGGTGCGGCTTCTGCATCAGGGGACGCTTACGATGAACACCATTCCCACCAAGTGGCATGCGGTCAAAGTCGGACTGCAAGGCACCAGCTGCGCGCTGGCCACGTTGTGCCGTCGCGAGCGCTTCCTGGCGAGCGAGGCGCCGGCACTGCCCCTGCCAGGCTGCGACCGGCCGGAGACCTGCCCCTGCACCTATCGCCACTACACGGACCGCCGCGAGGGCCCGCGGCGCACCGACGATCTACCGCGCAATGCGCAACCGGAAGCGGTGGAACGCAATCGTCGCGCGGCGCGGGGGCGCCGCACCGTAGATAGCCGTTAGCCGCCTGCGGAGCCGCACCGATTGGGCGCACTGTGTGACGGATTCGGCGGAATTCCCACCGCGACCGGGCGGGTTTAACCTTATCGCAGGTTGTTAGTCACAGAACCACCGCGCGCGGCTTTGGTCAGCGGCGGTTGCGGCCGTAGGCTGAATATCGTGAAAAAGCCGCCCTCCCGCTGGCATGCCGTTACCGTGGTGCTCCATGCCACGAGCTGCGCCGCGGCCACGATGCGCCGCAACGTGCGGTATCTGTCGGGTGAGGCGCCCCTGCTCCCTTTGGCGGATTGCCCCAATCGCGCCGGCTGTAAGTGCTCGTATCGCCACTTCGAAGACCGGCGCTGCGGTCCACGCCGGACGGAAGACCTGAAGAGCGGCTTGCAGGCGGATGTGCCGGCGAGAAACCGGCGCGCAACGCGCGGCCGCCGCGCACGGGATCAGCAGTAGACGCGATCGAGTCGCTTATCGCCGGTCAGCGGTCGATCCCGTAGTCCACCGTGACCACGACGCGCGCGATCTTGTCGACCGTGGTCTTGTCACAGGTACCGCCCCAGTCGCTGACATCGGAATCGGCGCCGGCGGGCAGGATGTAGAACGCGCCCTGTGAGGCCGAGCGCATCGATCCCACCTTCACGTCACCGTTTTTCGCGAATTCTTCCGCGCGTGTGTGCGAATTGCGCATCGCCGCGCCGATCAGCGACATCTTCACGTCTTCGAGGTTCGAGACCAGGAACTGGGCCTGCCCATAGGTGACCGGATGGCCGTCGGCTTCGAACTGCACGATGCCCTTGGTGGCGGCGATGATCTTGCCGATCTCCGTCGTGTTGACAGTGACCGAAAGCCGCGCGACGTTGCCCTGCTGCACCGAGCGCATGTTGCCGTTGCTGCCTTCCACCTGCTCGTAGTTAGCTTCGACCGCCTCGTTGGATTCGGTCAACGCCGCCGGGTTGAACCCCGCACTGGCCAGGAACCGGTCGAGCGCCGGCTTTTCCTTGCGCAGCTTGCCAAGCGCATCGGCATTGCTCGCACCCTTGACCTGCAGACCCACCGTCCATTCGGCGCGGTCGGCCTTGATCGGCTTTTCCGCGAGACCCTTAACGGAGATGGTTTCGCGCCCGCCGCCGACCTGCTTGACCTGGAAACCCAGGACCGCGGCGGCGATGATCAGCGCGATGGAAAAGATGACGGTGCGAATCATGGCGAGCCACCCGTTGTTAGGTAATGGAATCCGACAGTTCGCGCGCCGGCGAGTTCAGGACATCCGCGACTATCTCGAACAGGGTCGAATTGTGGCAGACTCCCGCCCCATGACCGGGGTCGATCTGCAAACCGAAAACGTCGCGCACCTGATCCAGCTCGCGCTCGGCCCGGTGTTCCTGATCTCGGGCGTAGGCATCACGCTCAGCATGCTCACGCAGCGGCTCGCGCGCATCGTCGATCGGGCGCGCCTGCTCGAAGATCAGCGCGAACACGCGCCGAACGAGGCCAAACTCAAGCGCATCGACAAAGACCTGCGCGTGATCTGGCGGCGGTCGCGATACATGAACATCGCCATCGCCCTTTCCACCGGCTCCGCACTGCTTACGACGCTGGTCGTCACGCTGCTGTTTGCGAGCGAGTTCACCAGCATGTCGGTGGGCGGCGTCATCGCGTTCATGTTCGTGGCCTCGATGGTATTGCTATCTTCCGCATTCCTGATGTTCCTCATCGAAGTGCGCATCGCGACGAACACGCTGCGCATCGGCGAACACAAGTACTGACAATGAAGATCATTGTCACGGCTTCGCTGCTCGCGTTCTCCCCGCTGGCGTTCGCAGCTGAACCTGCGAACCGCGAGAAGCCGCTGACGACGGCGCAGGTGCTGGAATCCGCGCAGGCCTCCGACTGGCGCCGCCCCGCTCCCGCCACCACGCTGTACATGGATCTCGCGGCGGGGCGGATCATCATCGAACTGGCTCCGCGGTTCGCCCCGCAGCACATCGCTGCCATCAAGCGGCTCGTCACTGAAAAGTTTTATGACGGCTTGCCGGTAGCGCGCGTGCAGGACAACTACGTCGTGCAGTGGGGCGATGTCGATCAGACGCGCAAGATCGAGCCGCCGACTGGCAGGCTTCCCGATGAATCGGTCTCCCCGTTCGGAAAACGCGACCCTTTCGTCAAACTACCCGACACCGACGGTTACGCGCCGGAGACGGGCTGGATCGAAGGTTTTGCCGCGGGCGTCGATCGCAAACCGCCCGGATCCACGTGGCTGACGCATTGCTACGGCGTGGTCGGCATCGGCCGCGACAACCCGCCGGACAACGGCAGCGGCACCGAACTCTACGTGGTGATCGGCCAGGCCCCACGGCACCTCGATCGCAACATCGTCACCGTTGGCCGCGTCCTGCGCGGCATGGAATTGCTGTCTTCGCTGCCGCGCGGCACCGGCGCACTCGGCTTCTACGAAAAGCCCGAGCAGCGCACGCCGATCAAATCGATCCGCCTCGCCTCCGACATCCCGGAGTCCGAACGCACCGCCCTCGAAGTCCTGCGCACCGACACGCCGCTCTTCACCAAGTTCCTCGAGGCACGCCGCAACCGCCGCGAAGACTGGTTCACCACGCCCGCCGCCCACATCGACGTCTGCAACATCGCCATCCCCGTCCGCGACGTCCCGCCTCCCGCCTCTTCGCACTAACAAGCGAAGCGCCGATTTCTCGCGCTCTTCTCTTACTCTTGTCTCCGCGTCCCTGGCAGCCAAGCGCCGCCTGGCAATGAAATGCGGGCGGAAAAGGCGGCTGGCGCGCTTCGAGGTCTTGAATTTCTCGCGTAGAGAGCGCCGCAGCCCGCGCGTCGCGATGACTGCGTGATTCTTCCCAGGCTGGCGCTGACCAACCCTCACGTCAGCGCAGCGCGGGCAAGGGACCGCGAAAAAAATGTCTTCATTTTTTTCAAGCGCGCTCTCTCCGCGAGAAATTCAAGACCTCGAAGCGCGCCAGCCGCCTTTTCCGCCCTCTTTAACCTTGCCAAACGGCGGTTTGCTGCCAGAATTCGCGCCCTATGGGACGCATCTTCGAAGTAAGAAAGCACACGATGTTCGCGCGCTGGGACCGCATGGCCAAGCAGTTCGCGCGCATCTCCAAAGACATCAACATCGCCGTCAAAGCCGGCGGCACCGACCCCAATTCGAATCCCGCGTTGCGCCGCGCCGTGCAGAACAGCCGCAACATCAACATGCCGAAAGACAAGGTCGAGGCCGCGATCAAGCGCGCCTCCGGCAAAGATGCGACGGCTTACGAGCAGATCATCTACGAGGGTTACGCGCCGCACGGCGTCGCCGTGATCGTCGAAGCAGCTACCGACAACCCCACACGCACGGTCGCGCAGGTGCGCGCCATCTTCTCGAAGGGTGGCGGCAACCTCGCCACCACCGGCAGTGTCGCATTCCAGTTCCGCAAGATGGGCGTGTTCCGTCTGAAGCCCGAGGGCATCGACCACGACGACCTCGAGCTATATCTCATCGACCACGGGCTCGACGAGATGGGCGACAGCACCGGCGAGAAAGGTGAACCGCAGATCGTCGCGCGCTGCCTGTTCCCGGAGTTCGGCCACATGCAGGAAGCACTCGAGAAACGCGGCATTCACCCGATCTCGGCCACGCACGAATTCATCTGCGCGACGCCCGTCGAACTACCCGAAGCGCAGGCCACCGAGGTGCTCGAGTTGATCGACACGCTCGAGCAGAACGACGACGTGCAGAACGTCTACCACTCGCTGGTCTGACCGTGGACGCACTCGAAGCGCTCAACACGCGCAGCACCGCGAAGACCTACGGCGACACCGCACCCAGCAAGGAAGACCTCGCGACCGTGCTGCACGCGGCGGTGCGCGCACCGGATCACGGCCGGTTGCGCCCGTGGCGATTCATGCTGGTCGAAGGCGATCAGCGCCGGAAGTTCGGCGACCTGCTGGCGGCCTCGGCGCTGCGGCGCATTCCGGGCTTGAGCGAGGGCGATCTGCAACGCGAGCGCGACAAGGCCATGCGTGCACCGTTGATCATCATCGTCGCCTGCCGCATCGTGCCGGGCACCAAGGTGCCGGCGATCGAGCAGTTGCTCGCGACCGGTTCCGCGGCCCAGAACATCCTGTTAGCCCTGCATACGCTCGGTTACGCGGCCGCGTGGAAAACCGGCGAAGCCGCCTATGACACCGACGTGAAGCGAGCGCTGGGCTTTGCGGCCGACGATCACCTGGTGGGATTCATCTATACGGGCGGCGGCATGGGCGCGACGTACGCCCCCGGCAAGGCCGCGAGCGTTCAGGACGCAATGCTGGATTTCCCGACCTGACCAGGGCGCCGCGGCGCGAACAGCAGCCAGGCGGTGGCCACGGAAAACACCGCGAGGCACAGCACACTGCCCTCGGGCCCTTCCGCTCCACCCGTGAGCCAGGCCGGGCCGCTCGGCTCGAGATCCACCACCAGCGCCGGAATGCCGACGTCGATGCCGGTCAGCGGCAATCCGAAACCGACGGCGAGCAGCCAGTTCCATCCCGCGTGCCAGCCCATCACACCAAGGATGCTGCCAGTGCGCAGCGCCCACGCGCACGTGAATACTCCGAATGCGAAATCGCACACGGAGACGAGCCAGCGCTCGCCCGGCGAGAAGTGCAGCAGCGCGAACAACACCGAGCTCACAATTACTGCCACCAACACATTGAATTTATTCGCGAGCACCGACAGCAGCCAGCCGCGGAACAGCAATTCTTCGACGCTGGACTGCAGGCCGAAGCCCAACAGCAACAAAGCGATCGACAGCAACGAAGCTGGAGACGACCAGGCGGTCGGATCGCCCGTGCGACCGAGCCCGCCGCACAGCGCGATCAGCAAAACGACGCCGATGATGCTGCCCATGCCGATCGCATGACCTGCGAGAAAGGTCCGCAGCTTGCGTTCGCCGCACAGCCCGATCGATGCGAACGAACGGCGCTCCACGAACCGCACCCACGCCAGAAGGATCGACATCAGCAAGCCAAACGGCACGAGCGTGAAGGCGAGCAAGGCCACGGCGTCGAGCGGGTTGCCGAGCCGATCCACCGCCACGAAGGGTTCGATGAGTTTCGTTCCGGACAAGACACCGGCGATGACGAATGCCAGCGCGAGAAACGGTGCGAGTACGCCCCAGGGCAACCAGCCACGGTGTTCGATCACTCCATAGATATCCCGTGATCCGAATTGCGGCATGCGCGCGATACTACCGTGCACGCGATCTGAACCAGTCCGTGCCCGGGAAGAACAGCAGATAGAGCGCCACCAGCTCGAACAAGATCAGCGAGGCGCTCACAATGATTGCCCGAACATCGGGCGCGTACTTGCTCGTGGGTGGCAAGCTGGAGAGCATATACCAGAGGTTGAACAAGTAGATCGCCAGCGCAAGCAGGGTGAACACGAGCGCCGTATACCGCGCCCAATTGTTTCCGCGTGCGATCCGTGTCCAGATCCAGATGAGCACCGACAACCTGATCACCAGGTAGATGAAACCCAGAACGGACAGCTCGCCGACACTCACCTGTCGCAATGCGGGTATCGCGTCCCAGACCTCGAACGCTAGTGCGATGCCCAGGAGCACGAGTGCGGCGCTGACCGATCGCGGACGTTTCCCTGCCGGGACTGCGACGTCGGCGACTATGGATCGCGGAGCGGCGTACGGATTGTGTTCCATGCCGCCTCGTCTATTTCGAGGGCGCCGGCGGATCGTCGAGCACCAGCAGTTCGGCGCCTTCCTTCACCTGTTCGCCCACCTGGCAGAGTATGCGGGCGATCCGACCTGCCGCTGGCGCATTCATCGTGTGCTCCATTTTCATCGCCTCCATGACGATGAGCGGCGTTCCGCGCGCAACCTTGTCGCCCACCTTCGCCAGTATGGCGATCACGCGGCCCGGCATCGGCGCCGTCAGACCACCGTGCCGGTCGACGGCATCGATCGGTGGTAGATAGGGATCCAGCCATTCAAAGGCGTGGTGAATCCCGGCCATGAAAAGATGGATCGTGTTGCCCAGTACCCGGACGCGGGCCGACAAGTGCACACCATCGACATCGGCGCTCAGGGTGCCCGCCTCGAGTGCGCCCGAAAGAACGCTAGCTTGCTGGCCGATCTCGACCGAGATCGAGTGGCCCGCGATGAGAACGGCAACCTCCGCGGTCGACTCGCCGCTGCGGAATTTCCAGCGCCGGCGGCCCGCAGCCGCGAGCCGCCAGCCTCCCTGCCCGCTCCAGGGTGACGAATCCGGCGTATCGCGTTGCGCAAGCACGTACGCCAGCACGGCCAGGTTCCAGGCCAGTGCCGGTGCGGGCGCAAGCGGTGGAAACAGGTGCGCGCGCTCACGTTCGATCAACGCGGTGTCGAGGTTCGCGGCGGTGAACGATGGGGCGCTCATGAGGCGGCCGAGGAATTCGATATTGGTCGTCACGCCCACGACTTCGTATTGCAGCAGCGCAGCGCGCATGCGGGCGATCGCCTGCGCCCGTGTCGCGCCGCGCACGATGAGCTTCGCGATCATCGGATCGTAGTAAGGCGTGATCTCATCGCCCTGCCGGACACCGGTGTCGATGCGTACGTCGGCGGACAGTGGCGGCGTCGCGAGGTGCGTCAACGTGCCGATCGAAGGGAGAAATTCCCGGGCCGGATCCTCGGCGTAAATCCGCGCTTCGAGGGCGTGACCCTCGAGCGTGAGTTCGTCCTGCTTCGCGGGCAGCGGCTCACCGGCTGCGACCCGCAGTTGCCATTCAACCAAGTCGAGGCCGGTGATCATTTCGGTGACGGGGTGCTCCACCTGCAGGCGCGTGTTCATCTCCATGAAATAGAACCCACCGTCCGGCGCCGCAATGAACTCGACGGTGCCTGCGCCGGCGTAGTTCACCGCGCGCGCGGCCGCGACCGCCGCCTCGCCCATGCGCCGGCGGCGCTCGGGCGTCATCCCCGGCGCCGGCGCTTCCTCGATCACCTTCTGGTGCCGGCGTTGCACCGAGCAATCGCGCTCGAATAGATAGACCGCGTTGCCGTGAATGTCGCCGAACACCTGCACTTCGATATGCCGCGCGGGCGTCACATACTTCTCGACCAGTACGCGCTCGTCCTTGAAGCTCGCCGCGGCTTCACGCTGGCAGCTCGCGAGCGCGGCCGCGAAATCCGCCGCGGCATCGACGCGCCGCATGCCTTTGCCACCGCCGCCCGCGACCGCCTTGATGAGCACGGGAAAACCGATGCGTTCGGCCTGCGTTTGCAGATAGTCCGGTTGCTGGCGGTCGCCGTGATATCCCGGCGTCAGCGGGACTCCCGCCTTCTCCATCAATGTCTTCGCCGCGGATTTCGAGCCCATGGCTGCGATGGCCTTCGCGGAGGGCCCGATGAACACGATGCCGGCGCGCGCGCACGCGGCGGCAAACTCCGCGTTCTCGGAGAGAAATCCGTAGCCCGGATGAATGGCCTCGGCGCCGATGCGCTGCGCGGCTGCGAGGATGACGTCGCCGCGCAGGTAGCTTTCCTGCGGTCGCGGGCCGCCGATATGAACGGCCTCGTCGCAGGCGGCCACGTGCGCCGCATTCGCATCGGCATCGGAAAAGACCCCGACGGTGCGAATTCCCAACCGCTGCGCGCTGCGCGCGACGCGGCAGGCGATCTCGCCGCGATTCGCGATGAGGATCTTGGCGAACATGGGCGCGGCTACTTCCTGGGCGCCCAGGACGGCGCGCGCTTTTCGAGAAACGCGGCGATGCCTTCGCGCCCTTCGGGCGACACGCGCGCATCCGCGATGCACTTCGCCGTGGCGGCGAGCAATACGTCGTCAACCGGCGTTTCGACGACGTCTGCCAGCAGGCGCTTGGTCGCCGCGAGCGCCGCGGGGCTGCCGGCCAGCAGGGAATTCACCAGGCTTTCGACCTGCGATTCGAGCGCGGCCGCTGCAACGACCTCATGCACGAGACCCAGTTCGCGCGCCTGCGTGGCCGAGAACTTCTCCGCGGTCAGCATGTAGCGCGCGGCCTGGCGCGCACCCATGGCACGCACCAAGTGCGGCGAGATGGTCGCCGCCACGATGCCGAGCTTCACCTCGGAAAGGATGAAGCTCGCGGAATCCACGCACACCGCCAGATCGCAGGCGGCGACCAGGCCGACGCCGCCGCCGAAGGCGTCGCCTTGCACGCACGCAATCACTGGTTTTGAACAGGCGTGCACGGCGTTGAACATGCGCGCTACCTTGAGCGCGTCGTTGTGGTTGTCCGCATGACCTAAGCCCGCCATGGCGCGCATCCAGTTGAGATCCGCGCCGGCGCAGAATGCCGGCCCGCGCGCCGCGACGACCACGACCCGCGTATCGGTCGCGGCTTCGATATCGGCAAACGCGGCCGCAATCTCCACGATCAACTCGTCGTTGAACGCGTTGCGCACCTGAGGCCGGTTGAGCCACAGCCGGCGCACCGCGCCCTGCTGTTCGATCTCGAGGTTCTTGTAGTTAGTCATGGGCGGCTACATGCGGAAGACGCCGAAGCGCGTCTCCGGGATTGGTTGCTGGTTGGCGATGGCCAGCCCCAGGGCGAGGCACATGCGCGTATCGACCGGATCGATGACGCCGTCGTCCCAGAGCCGCGCGGTAGCGTAGTACGGATTGCCCTGTTCTTCATATTGCGCGCGGATCGGCGCCTTGAAGGCGTTTTCCTCGGCGCTGCTCCACTGCCCGCCCTTGGCTTCAATGGCGTCGCGGCGCACGGTCGCCAGCACATTCGCCGCCTGGTCGCCGCCCATGACGCTGATGCGGGAGTTGGGCCAGGTCCACAGGAAGCGCGGCGAATAGGCGCGGCCGCACATGCCGTAGTTGCCCGCGCCGAAGCTGCCGCCAATGATCACAGTGAATTTCGGTACGCGCGCGCAGGCGACCGCGGTGACCATCTTCGCGCCGTGCCGGGCGATGCCTTCGTTCTCGTACTTCTTGCCCACCATGAACCCGGTGATGTTCTGCAGGAAGACGAGTGGCACCCGGCGCTGGCAACACAGCTCGATGAAGTGCGCGCCTTTCTGCGCGGACTCGGAGAACAAGATGCCGTTATTGGCCAGGATGCCGACCGGCATCCCGTGGATACGCGCAAAACCGGTGACCAGCGTGGTGCCAAAGCGCTCCTTCCACTCGTCGAGCTCGCTGCCATCGACGATGCGCGCGATGATCTCGCGCACATCGAAAGGCTTGCGCGAATCGGCCGAGACGATGCCGTAGAGATCCTCGGCGGGAAACCTAGGAGGCGTGAACTTTCCAGGCCCCGGGGCCTTGTCACCCGGCAGCCCGCCAATGATCCGGCGTGCAATTCCGAGCGCATGGCTGTCGTTCTCTGCGAGATGATCGACCACGCCGGATATTTTCGCGTGCACCTCGCCGCCGCCCAGTTCCTCGGCGCTAACTACCTCGCCGGTGGCGGCCTTCACCAACGGTGGGCCGCCGAGAAAGATGGTGCCCTGGTTGCGCACGATGATGGATTCATCGCTCATCGCGGGGACGTAGGCGCCGCCTGCCGTGCACGAGCCCATGACCACCGCGATCTGCGGAATGCCCGCCGCCGACATGTTGGCCTGGTTGTAGAAGATGCGGCCGAAGTGATCGGCGTCCGGGAACACTTCGTCCTGGCTCGGCAGGTGCGCGCCGCCCGAATCCACCAGGTACACGCAGGGCAGGCGATTTTCTTCCGCCACACGTTGCGCGCGCAGGTGCTTCTTGATGCTGATGGGGTAGTACGTGCCGCCCTTGACCGTCGGATCGTTGCACACGACCACGCACTCGCGCCCGCCGATGCGTCCGATGCCGGTGATGATGCCCGCCCCGGGCGACTCATCCCCGTACATGCCGTACGCCGCGAGCGGCGACAGCTCGAGGAACGGACTGGCGGGATCGAGCAGCATCTCGACGCGATCGCGCGGCAGCAATTTTCCACGCGCCACGTGCTTGGCGCGGGCGGCCTCGCCGCCACCCGCCCCGACCCTGGCCTGGCGGGCGCGCAACTCCGCCACCAGGGCGCGCAGCGCGGCCTCATTGGCCGCGAATTCGGCGCTTTTCCTATCGACCATGTCGCTTGCACTTTTCCTATCGACTTTGGATTCGATCACCGGCATGATTGTCGGACAATAGTACAACCAGACAATCAAAGGCAAGCGACATGAGCCTGTTCGATCGTTGCGATTTCGACTTCGCCCTGGGCGAGGTCATCGACGAAGTGCGCACGCACGCACGCCGCTTCGCGCGCGAGCGCATCGCGCCGCGGGCGGAAGAAATCGACCGCAGCAATGAATTCCCGCGCGACCTGTGGCCCGAGCTCGGCGAGGCCGGCCTGTTAGGCATCACCGTGCCCGAGCGCTGGGGCGGCGCCAACCTCGGTTACCTCGCGCACATCGTCGTCATGGAAGAGATCTCGCGCGCGTCGGGCTCGGTCGGCCTCTCCTATGGGGCGCATTCGAACTTGTGCATGAACCAGATCACGCTCAATGCGACCGACGCGCAGCGCGACCGTTATCTGCCCAAACTCGTCTCCGGCGTGCATGTCGGTGCGCTGGCGATGTCCGAACCAGGCGCGGGCTCGGATGTGGTCAGCATGCAGCTGCGTGCCGAGAAACGTGACGACGCGTACGCCCTCACCGGCCGCAAGATGTGGATCACCAACGGCCCGGATGCCGACGTGCTGGTCGTCTATGCCAAGACCGACCCGGCCGCCGGTGCGCGCGGCATCACGGCATTCATCGTCGAGAAAGGCCAGCCGGGGTTCACGACGGCGCAGAAGCTCGACAAGCTCGGCATGCGCGGATCCTCGACCTGCGAGCTGGTGTTCGAGAACTGCCTGGTGCCCGAGTCCAACCTGTTAGGCCAGCTGAACGGCGGCGTGGGTGTGCTGATGAAGGGGCTCGACTACGAACGCGCCGTGCTCGGCGGCGGCCCGCTGGGGCTGATGGCCGCGGCGCTCGACCTGGTGTTGCCCTACATTCATGAACGCAAGCAGTTCGGCCAACCCGTCGGCACGTTCGAGCTGATGCAGGCAAAGATCGCCGACATGTATGCCACGCTGAATGCATCGCGCGCCTATTCGTACGCCATCGGCCGCGCCTGCGATGCGGGCCGCTGCTCGCGGCAGGATGCCGCCGCCGCGATCCTGTTCGGCGCCGAAGCCGCCACGCAGAATTGTTTGCAGGCCATCCAGGCGCTGGGTGGCAACGGCTACATCAATGACTACGCGGCGGGGCGCCTGCTGCGCGACGCGAAGCTCTATGAGATCGGCGCCGGCACGCAGGAGATCCGCCGCATGCTCATCGGCCGCGAGATATACGAGACGACCTCGTGAGCTCAGCGCGCAGCGCCACCACTCGTCAAACTACCCCGGTGCAGCCGGAGTTCGCGCCCATCCGCGTCGAGCCGGCCTACCGCAAGGTGGCGGCCGCACTGCTCGAGCGAATCACCGCCCGCACGATCAACGCCGGCGAGCGGTTGCCGGCGGAGACGGAGCTGGCACGGCAGTTCGGCGTCCATCGCGGCACGGTGCGCGAGGCGCTGCGCGAGCTCGAGACGAATGGCGTGCTCAAGCGCGAACGCGGCTCGAAACTCATGATGGTCACGCGGCCCGCGCGCGTGGACGTGGCCGCCGGTGTCAGTCGCGCACTGGCGCTGCATGACGTGAGTTACCACGACATCTGGGAAGCGCTCACCGCGCTCGAGCCGCCGATCGCCGCCGCGGCCGCGCGACAGCGCAAGCCGAAGGACCTGGCCCGGATCGAGACCATCGTCGCCGCCGGCGTCACCGTGGAGCAGACCGCCGACTTCTTCCGGGCGGTCGGCGAGGCAACGCATAACGGCGTGTTCATGCTGGCGCATGAACCGCTGGTCCAGATGCTGATCCCCTCGCTCGGCGCGCTGATCGACAAGGTGCCGCAGGCCGCAACCCGCATCGAAGCCGCGCAAAAGCGGATTTCGACCGCGATCCGCGCGCGCGACGGCGATCAGGCGCAGGAATGGATGGCCAAACACATCCGCGACTTCCGCCGTGGGTTTGAAGTGGCCGGAATCGCTCTCGAACAACCTGTAGAGACCGGCTGACTGACCCGGCGGCCCGGCTTGTGGAACAATCGGCCGTCATTTCACGACGGGGGTCGATCATGAGTTCACGCCGCTTGTTTCTGGGTCAGGCAGCCGCGGCCGCCGCGGCGTTCACTATCGTCCCGCGCGACGTGCTCGGCAGGTCGCGCCGCATCGCGCCGAGCGACCGCGTGAATATCGCGACCGTCGGCGTCGGCGGCATGGGCCGCGCCAACCTGCAGGCCCTCTCGAGCATGAACCTCGTCGCCATGTGCGACGTGGACTGGTCATACGTCGACAACCGCTTCGCGGACATCGACAAACAATTGGTAACGGCGAATCAGCGCGTCACCGAAGCTGCCGATCCGGCGGCGAAAGAAAAAGCGCAGCAGAACGTGACGGCCTGGACCGACCTCAAGGCGCAGATCCCGAAGACGAAGCGCTACACCGACTACCGCGAGATGCTGTCGAAGCAGAAGAACATCGACGCCGTCGTGATCGCTACGCCGGATCACATGCATGCGCTGATCGCACTCGCCGCCATGGATCTCGGCAAGCACGTGTACGTGCAGAAACCGCTCGCCTGGTCGGTGGAGGAATGCCGGGTGCTCGCCGCGCGTGCCACCAAGACCAAGCTGCAGACGCAGATGGGCAACCAGGGACATTCCTCCGACGATGCACGCGTCGTCAACGAATACATCCAGTCCGGCGCGATCGGCACGGTGACCGAAGTGCATGTCTGGACCAATCGCCCACTCGCTTACTGGCCGCAGGGGATTCCGCGCCCAGCCCCGCTGCCCGCAAACGCGAAAGACCTGCCCTGGAACATGAACGGCGTCATGACGCGGGCCGCCGGTTCCTTCGGCACGTATTCCCCGCCGGACAAACTTGCCTGGGACCTGTTCCTCGGCTGCTCGCGCCAGGTCGACTATCACCCTATCTACCATCCGTTCAACTGGCGCGGCTGGACCGACTGGGGCGTCGGCGCCATCGGCGACATGGGCGCGCATCTCATCGATTCGTCGTTCTGGTCGCTCGATCTCGACTACCCGACCAGCATCGAAACCACATCCACGCCCTACAACCACGACACCTACCCGATGGCGTGCACCACTTATTACGAATTCCCGGCCAAGGGATCGCGGCCGGCGGTGAAGATGACCTGGTACGACGGCGGCCTCACGCCGCCGAAACCTGCGGAAATGGGTGCAGAAGAATTCAACAAGGGTGGCGGCGTGTTGTACGTCGGCACCAAGGGCAAGCTGCTGCACGACACTTACGGCTTCAACCCGCGGCTGCTGCCGAAGGCGCTGCACGACTCCATTGGTAAACCTGCGCAAACATACGAGCGCATCAAGACGAGTCACGAGATGAACTGGGTGGATGCCATCCGTGGCACGCAGAAGACCACCAGCCCGTTCGAATACTCTGGAAAACTCACCGAGATCATGTTGTTAGGTGTGGCGGCGCTCAATGCCGGCAAGAAGATCGACTACGACGGCGCGAGCATGAAGATCACCAACGTGCCCGACTCGGACGCGCTGCTGAAGCGCAAGTACCGCGCGGGTTGGGAGCTGAGCTAAAGGCTATTCCGCCGCATGGCGACGTCGCGCCGCTCCTTGTTGAAGCTCATGGCATGCGCGCCGGCGCTGGCCGGCGCCGCAGTGCCGTCAGACCCCATCGCGATCGCCGCCGGCAAGATCAGGTCATTGTTCAAGGCGAAATTGCCCATTCGCGCGGGCGATTGGCTGTCCGAACACAAGGAACCCGGCCAGAGTTACCAGGAATTCCGGAAAGCAGCGAGCGGCCGCGCCATCGATACTTACTCCACGCTGCGGATCGTACCCATCGGTCTCATGACCTCCGGCCAAAAGACCGTCCTCGAGGCTGTGAGCGATTTCCTGCGGCCATTTTTCGGGTTGACTCTGGCGTTCGATCCACCTGTGCGGCAAGCGACTATCCCTGACAACGCGCAGCGAGTGCTGTATCAACGCGCGCCGAAGCAGCTTCTGACTACCTACGTTGACTCTGGCGTTCGATCCGCCTGTGCGGCAAGCGACTATCCCTGACAACGCGCAGCGAGTGCTGTATCAACGCGCGCCGAAGCAGCTTCTGACTACCTACGTGCTGGACGACGTGCTGATGAAGCGCCGCCAGCCGAAAGACGCCGCGGTGCTCGGCATTACCGGCATGGACCTGTGGCCCGGCCCGGGCTGGAACTTCGTGTTCGGTCAGGCTTCGCTCACGAATCGTGTCGGCGTCTGGTCAATGGCGCGCAACGGAAATCCGGACGACCGCGAGGCGATGCGCCGACTCTGCATCATTCGCACCGTCCAGACGGCGGCGCACGAGACCGGCCACATGTTCGGCATCCGGCACTGCACCGCGTACGAATGCGGCATGAATGGCTCGAATCACTCCGAGGAGCGCGACCGCCAGCCGCTCGAGTTCTGCCCCGAGTGTCAACCGAAAATCTGGTGGTCACTGGGTCTCGATCCCCTCGGGCGCAGCCGGGCGCTCGCGCGTGTCGCGCGCAAATACGGCCTCGAGCCAATGGCCGGCGCATTCGACCGGGAAACGGCGGCGCTCGCCGCCACCTGAAATCAGAACGCGAACCGCACCATGAATTCGCCGGTGCGTGAGTGACCGAACTCCTGGTCGACGTCCTTGAAATTGACGCCCAGGGAGAAGGATTCACTCACTTCGCGCATCAGGGCAACTTCCCAGAAGTTGTCCCAACCTTTCACCTCGTAGTGGCGCTCACCCGCGCTATCGAGCAGTACGCGATGATCGGACTCGAGATTCCAGCGCCCGCGCCCGACGCGCGGCGTCAAGTGCCAACCTTCGGCGAAGTTCACCTGCCAGCCGACCGCGCCGAACGTCTGCGTGAGCCGGTAGTCACCGTGTTCGTCGAAGATGTCCGCGTGAATCGCGTTGGATCGCCCGACCTCGACCACAAAGCCGAAGGGTGCGCGATATCCGACCGTGGCGCCGAATTGCAACGAGTCGAAACGTATCGTTTCCGCCTCGTCGAACACCTTGCCACTGTCGATGCGCAGGTGGTTGTAACCGGCGAACGGCGTGATGTACATCCTGCCGCGGTCGTCGGCGTGCGCGGCCGAGATGCCGAGCGATGCGGCCACGGCCGCGGCTAACCACTTTGGTTTCCCCATTTCGATCTCCTTGTCCAGCGTGTCGCGCGGGCGGCCGGACCATAGCCGCGGGGCGGTGGCCTAACAACCTTGTGGCGAGGAGTATCGGAATCCGGTACCGCGCAGCCTGCGGCGTGCGCCCTTGCGGGCGCCAGCACGGTCCGGGTGCCGAATTCGGAAACCCGGCGTCCGCCCGCGGCCGGGATCCCGCGCTTTGCATAACACCGTTTGCTGGACGAAAGAGACTAGCGCCGGGGAATCCCTGAGCTATGCTAGCCACCAGTTCCAAGCCTGCGCGGACGACATGGATTCCCCAGAACTGCAGCGATTGCGAGCCGCCATCATCCGCGACCCGGCCAACGCCGAGCTGCGTTATCTGCTCGGCGCCGAGCTCGCACAGCGCCGCGAGTACACCGAAGCCGTGGCGCAGATGCGCACCGCGCTCGACATCGATCCCAAGCTGCACTTCGCGCGCCTGCAACTCGGACTGCTCTACCTCACCATGTCACAGCCCGACAATTCGCTCGCCATCTGGGCGCCGCTCGAGGAATTGGAAGAGTCGACGGCCTTGAAGGCGTTCAAACGCGGCCTAGAGGCACTGATCCGCGACGATTTCCCGGCCTGTATCGGGTTTCTGCAGAAGGGCATCACGCTGAACACGCAGAACGCCCCCCTCAATCACGACATGTCGCAGCTCATCGAAAAAGTGCGCGACGGCAGCGTGATCGCAGCGCCCCAGCCGCCGCCACGCACCGATTTCTCCCAGTTCGGCGAGCCCTCGCACACCAAGCATTGATTCGCACCGTGGCAGGTGCTGTTGCGCCGCACGCGCGGTCTTGTTATCAAGCTGCATGAGTCAATCCCAGCCCGACGATTTCTCGCTGCCGTCTTGGGCCTACAACGACACCGAGTTTCTGGCACTCGAGCGCGAACGCGTCTTTCGCCCCTCCTGGCAGGTCATCTGCCACGTGTCCGAGATTCCGAATCCCGGCGACTACCAGTGTTTCGATTTCATCGGCGAGATGCTGTTTGCACTACCAGTGTTTCGATTTCATCGGCGAGATGCTGTTTGCGCTGCGCGGCAACGACGGCGTCGTGCGCGCGTTCCACAACGTCTGTCGGCATCGCGCGTCCCGCCTGCTCGATGGCCCGCGCGGGCACTGCACGCGCCGCATCGTGTGCCCCTATCACGCCTGGTCGTATGACCTCGAGGGCCGGCTCGCATCGGTTGGTAACCGCGAGGCGTTTCCGCACCTCGACATCGCGCGCGAAGCGCTGGTGCCGGTCGAGATGGAAATGTGGCGCGGCTTCGTGTTCGCGCGCATTCAATGCGGTGGCCCGACGGTCGCGCAGATGATGGCGCCATACGATGGGGAAATCGCCCCGCATCGTTTCGAGGAGCTCGAGCCCATTGGCCGCGTCACGCTGCGGCCGCGCAAAGTGAACTGGAAGAACGTCGGCGACAACTATTCGGACGGCCTGCACATTCCCGTGGCGCACCCCGGCCTCACCCGGTTGTTTGGTGCCACTTACAAGGTCGAGGCGCGCGAGTGGATCGACCGGCTGTCCGGTGAACTATCGGACAAACCCTCGCGCAACTGGGTCGAGCGCACGTACCAGAAGTACCTGCCCGTGGCCGAAAATCTGCCAGCCGACAAACGCAGGTCCTGGGTGTACTTCAAGCTGTGGCCGAACTTCGCATTCGACGTGTATCCCGACCAGGTCGACATCATGCAGTGGCTGCCGGTCTCGCCCACCGAAACGCTGATCCGCGAGATCGGCTACGCGCGGCCGGATGCGAGCCGCGAAATGCGCGTGGCGCGCTACTGCAACTGGCGCATCAACCGGCAGGTGAATGCGGAAGACCGCGTGCTCATCGAGCGCGTACAGTCGGGCATGGCGTCGGGAAGCTATCGCGTCGGTCCGCTCGCTCACGGCGAAGTCTGTTTGCGCAGCTTCGGCCGGCGGCTGCGTTCGCTGATTCCCGAGTGCAACGAACCGGCACTGCCCAATGCGGGCTGGTCACGCGCTGCTGCCAGCCCGTGAGTAGTTAGTGGCCGGTCACCGCAAGCTGGGACCGGTCCTCGCAACCATCGTGGTCGCGGGCAACATGATCGGCTCGGGCATCTTCCTGCTGCCGGCCACGCTCGCCAAGGTAGGCAGCGTCACTCTCATCGGCTGGCTGGCGGCTTCGCTCGGCGCGGTCGCGCTGGCGCTGCTGTTCGGGAAACTCGCGCGCCGCCAGCCGATGGCGGGCGGACCTGCGAGCTATGTCTTCGACGCGTTCGGGCCGTTTGCCGGCATGCAGGTGAGCCTGTGGTACTGGACGTCGTGCCTCATCGGCAACGTTGCCATCGCAGCCGCCGCGTCGGGCTATCTCGCCGCATTCCTCGGCCTCAACGTCGGCCCTGCGTTCATGGCGTTCATCACGATTACGCTGCTGTGGCTCGCGACGGCGGTCAACATGGTGAGCCCCCGCTTCGCGGGATTGTTCAACGGCCCGCTGCTGATCGCCGGCCTCGTGCCGTTGCTGCTGATCGGCACTGTAGGTTGGTTCATGTTCGACCCCGCGCAGTTCCGCGACAACTGGAACGTGAGCGGCCTGTCGGACCTTGCAGCCGTGAAGCAATCGCTCGTGCTGGTCTTCTGGGCGTACCTCGGGCTCGAGAGTGCATCGGTCGCCGCTGCGGTGGTCGAGAACCCTGAACGGAATGTGGCTGTTGCGACGATCGCGGGTGTACTGCTTGCCGCACTCATCTATATGGCGGTGAGCGCAGCCATGATGGGCCTGGCGTCGGCAAGCGATCTCGCGAATTCTTCCGCGCCCTTCGCGCTGGTGGCCGGCAAGATTTTTGGACCGGTCGCGGGGCCGCTGGTCGCAGGTGCCGGCATGCTGAAGGCGCTCGGTACGCTCGCCGGCTGGCTGCTCTTGACCGCGCAAACGAGTCGCGCCGCCGCGGATCACGGCTTGCTGCCGCAGCTCTTCGCGCGCACGCGCGCCGGAGACACCCCTGTCGCGGGACTCATGACCGCAGGCCTCGTTGGGACCGTCTGTGTAGTGGTCACCATTTCGCCGACGCTCGGCCAGCAGTTCGGCCTGTTGAGCGAAGCCGCCACATTGTTCTGCCTGCTCATGTACCTGGGTGCCTGCGCGGCAGCGCTGAAGTATCGCCTTCAAGGTGCGTACGTGTTGACCGCCATTGGCGGCGCGTTCTGCATTTGCGCCATCGCCTGGTCGAGTGTGCCGTCACTCAAGGCGACGGCTGTGTGCCTGATCGTGCTGGCGCTGTTCTATCTGCCGGCCATGCGCCGCAAATACCTGCTGCCGGATGCGGCGGTGCGAACCGGAGGGTTCGAAAGACTGCGCGAGCGTCACACCGACGTCAACACGCCCTGATCTCAGGCGCCGAGCAATCGCTCCGCGTGGAACTTCAGGTGCTGCGCGATGAAGCTCTGGATGAAGAAATAGCCGTGGTCGTAGCCTTCGCGCATCTGCAGGTGGATTTCCTGGCCCGCCGCCTCGCATGCCGCAACTAACAACCCGGGCTTCAATTGCTCCGCCAGGAATTTGTCTGTCGTGCCCTGGTCGATGAGGATGCCGCCTGCGACTTTGTGGCCGGCCTTCACGAGCTCGGTGGCGTCGTATTGCGACCAGTCAGCGCGGTACGCACCGAGATAACCAGTGAACGCCTTCTGTCCCCACTGGCTTTGAATAGGTGCGCAGATCGGCGCGAACGCCGACAGCGATCTGTATTTCTCGGGATTCTTGAGCGCAATAGTCAGTGCACCGTGACCCCCCATCGAATGGCCCATGATGCCGCTGCGCGCGATGTTTCCTTTGAAGTTGCCGGCAATGATGCTGGGCAATTCATCCACGACGTAGCTGTACATGCGGTAGTGAGACGCCCATGGCGCCTGGGTGGCGTTCACGTAGAACCCCGCCGCGATACCGAAATCCCAGGACTCCCGGTCCCCAGGCAGCGCAACGCGCGGGCTCGTGTCGGGAGCGACCAGCATGAGTCCATGGCGAGCGGCGTGCTCCAACGCGCCGGCTTTGGTGACGAAAGTCTCTTCGGTACAGGTGAGCCCGGCGAGATAGTAGAGCACCGGAACCGGGCCGGCCGCCGCCTGCGGCGGTGAGTACACCGCGAAGCGCATGTCGCAGTTGTTAGCCTGCGAACGGTGCTGGTAGTACCCCAGCACGCCGCCGAAGCAGGCGTGCTGGGAAATCGTTGCTAGCAGCATCAGGCTTTCAGCGTGCCCTTGGCTTTTGCGACATGCGTGGCGATGTGATCCATGAGCGCGGGTGACAGGCAGTCATACGGCGCGAGGCGCAGCTTCTTGAACCGGTCACGGATCTTGGCCATCTCCTTGGGCTTGGCGACGCCCGCTTCGATGGCGGATGACACGAAGGCCGCGAATTCCGGCTTTGCCCAGCCTTTTTCCTTCGACAGCTCGACGTGGACGAAGTCGAGTCCAAAGAAAGGATGAGCCGCGTTCTCGATGCGGCCGTACAGGTGTACGCCGCAGCCGGTGCAGGCGTGGCGCTGGATGGCGGCGCTGGCGTCGATGATGTGCAGTTTCTGCTCGTTCGCCGTTACGCCGAGATTGTCGCGGCCGACCACCGCAACCACCGCAAACTTCGCCCCGGCCGGCTTCCAGCACTTGGTGCAGCCGCAGGCGTGGTTGTGCGCAACGTTGCCCTTGATGGAGACAGTGACCGGATCGGATTCGCAGTGGCAGGTGAGCGTTCCGCCCTTGAATTTCTTGGCGCCTGCCTTGACGCCCTTGTCGATCGATGGATGGAGCTTGACGGCCATGAGCATTCCCTCGTCGTTGTTAGTTGGAGGCTAGAAGGTGACCACGGAGCGAATCGACTCGCCCTTGTGCATCAAATCGAAAGCGTCATTGATCTTGTCGATCGGCATCACGTGCGTGATGAGATCGTCGATGTTGATCTTCTTGTCCATGTACCAGTCGACGATCTTTGGCACATCAGTGCGGCCACGCGCGCCGCCGAAGGCCGTGCCTTTCCACACGCGCCCGGTCACGAGTTGGAACGGACGCGTCTTGATCTCCTGCCCGGCGCCCGCGACGCCGATGATGACGGACACGCCCCAGCCGCGATGGCAGCACTCGAGCGCCTGGCGCATGAGATCGACGTGGCCGACGCATTCGAAGCTGTAGTCCGCGCCGCCGTCGGTGAGCGATACCAGGTACGGCACGAGATCGCCCTGCACTTCCTTCGGGTTCACGAAGTGCGTCATGCCGAATTTCTCGGCCACGCCAACGCGCTTGGGGTTCACGTCGACGCCGATGATCTTGTTGGCGCCCGCCATGCGCGCGCCCTGGATCACGTTGAGCCCGATGCCGCCGAGGCCGAACACCACGACGTTCGCGCCTGGCTCGACCTTCGCAGTGTTGATGACCGCTCCGATGCCCGTGGTCACGCCGCAACCGATGTAACAGATCTTCTCGAACGGCGCGTCCTCGCGCACCTTGGCGAGCGCTATCTCCGGCAGCACCGTGTAGTTAGAGAAGGTGCTGCATCCCATATAGTGGTGCACCTTCTCGTTGCCGATGCTGAAGCGGCTGGTGCCGTCGGGCATCACGCCCTGCCCTTGCGTCGCGCGGATCGCGGTGCACAGGTTGGTCTTGTGCGAGGTGCAGGATTTGCACTGGCGGCATTCCGGCGTGTACAGCGGAATGACGTGGTCGCCCTTCTTCAGCGTCGTGACGCCCGGGCCGACGTCGACCACGACGCCCGCGCCCTCGTGGCCGAAGATCACGGGGAACAAACCTTCCGGATCGCCGCCCGAGCGAGTGAATTCATCCGTATGACAGACGCCGGAGGCCTTGATCTCGACCAGCACCTCGCCAGTCTTGGGCCCGGCGAGATCGAGCGTGACGACCTCGAGAGGTTGGCCTGCCTTCCAGGCAATGGCAGCGCGCGTCTTCATTGTTCTTTCGCCTCGTCCCGGTGAGCGCGGCAGTTTACGCCCGGGCGTTGCGCAAGGCACGCAGCCAGCCACCGCCCAGCACGAACCGCGGAAAGGTGATCCATTGCTCGAGAAAGATACGGCCCAACGCATTGGCGAGGCTCGAAAACGGCACCGGCGGCACCGATTCGCCGCGGCGCCCACGGCCCTGTAACGCCATGGAAATGACCATCAGTCCCAGGCCCGCGAGCGCCGCAATCCAGGACAGCCGGATGATGCCCGCGATCAGCGCAATGTTTCCCGCAAGGAACGCGGGGACGAGGACGATGTGCAGGACCAGGTTGGCGCGCGACTGGTGGTAACGCGCGTAACCCTCCCACTGCCAGGCTAACAACTGCGCCACGGTCATCGCGGCGGCCATGAATGTTCTCGTTATGTGGATGACCAGCGCCACCAGTATAGTCGCGCGTCCATGCCAACTCCCCGACTCCGAAGGCCGGCCAGCCGCGCGGATCTCGCCGCGATCCACGCCATCTACATGCACCCTGAGGTCGTGCCCTTTCTCGGCCACGATCCCGCGCCGCTCGAAGAGTTCGAGCCGGTATTCACAGGCCTGCTCGAGACGGGCGCGTTCTTTGTGGCGTTACGCGATGGCATCGTGCGGGGCTTCTACCGCGTGAACCGGCAGAAGGGCCGCTCGCGGCACGTGGCGGCGCTCGAGACTCTCGCCGTGGCGCCCCAGGAGCACGGCTCGGGATTCGCGCGCGCCATGATCGACGAGGCGATCGAGCTCATGCGCGCCGAGGGAATCCTGCGCGTCGAACTCATGGTCGAAGCCGACAACCCGCGGGGAATCGCGTTCTACAGGAAGCTGGGTTTCGAACAGGAGGGGCGGCTGCGAAACGCGTATAGACGTGCGCACCAACCGGAGTACGTAGATGAGCTGCTGCTGGCGCGGTGGCTCGGATGACCGAACTGCATCCCATGGCAGCGCAAGGATACGGCCAAGGCGCGCATTACTACGCGCGGCCGGCCGGGACTTCCGCCGCAGGCGCTCGAATGGTTGACGGAGACGCTCAAAGAATTGACGCGCCCTCGTCCGCCGGCGTCGCGCCTTCGCGCAGACGGGTGAACAGCTCGCGCCCGACGCCGTATGTCGTGTCCACTATTTCGGGGATCACCGGTTCGCGCGCCTGGAATACCGCAGCGTCCAGTTGCACTTCCAGCACGCCCGCCCGGGCGTCGAGCTTGATGATGTCGCCATCACGCAGCCGCGAAATCGGCCCGAGCGCCGCGCCCTCCGGCGTCAGGTGAATGGCCGCGGGCACCTTGCCCGACGCGCCCGACATGCGTCCGTCCGTGACGATCGCGACCCGCCGGCCCTTGGCTAACAAGCTCGAGCAGGCGGGGATCAGCTTGTGGAGTTCCGGCATTCCGTTGGCGCGCGGACCCTGCCCGCGCACCACCGCGATGAAATCGCCGTCGATGCCGGCCTTGAGCGCCGCGCCCATCGCCTCCTGGCTGATGCCGGCCTTGAGCGCCGCGCCCATCGCCTCCTGGCTTTCGAACACGCGCGCGGGCGCGGTGATCTCCCAGTACTTCGGATCCACGGCCGAGGTCTTGATCACGGAGCGCCCGAGATTGCCGCGCAGCAGCTTCAGGCCGCCGTCCGCCGAGAAAGGATTCGCCACCGGGCGCAGGATCTTTTCGTCGTGCGATTTCTCGGGACCATCGCGCCACACGAGCTTGTTGTCGACGAGGAAAGGATCGCGCGCATACGCGGCCAGCCCCGGGCCCCAGATCGTCATCGCATCGCCATGCACGAGCCCGGCATTCATGAGTTCGCGCACCACGAATGCCATACCGCCCGCGGCGTGGAATTGATTCACGTCGGCCTCGCCGTTCGGATACACGCGCGCGATCAGCGGCGTCACGCGCGACAGGTCCGCCATGTCGTCCCAGGACACACTCAAGCCAACCGCACGTGCCATCGCCACCAGATGGATTACGTGATTGGTCGATCCGCCAGTGGCCATCAAGCCCACAATCGCGTTCACGAACGAACGCTCGTCGATGACCTCGACGAACGGCAGGTAGTTGGCGCCGAGCGCGGTGGTTTCGGCCACGCGCTGCGTGGCGGCCACCGTGAGCGCATGGCGCAGCGGCGTGTTCGGCGCCACGAACGCGGCGCCCGGCACGTGCAGTCCCATCAGCTCCATCAGCATCTGGTTGGAATTGGCGGTCCCGTAGAACGTGCAAGTGCCGGCGTCGTGGTAGGAGCCCATTTCCGCGGCGAGCAATTCGTCGCGTGTCGCGAGACCTTCCGCATAGCGCTGGCGCACTTCCGCCTTGGCCTTGTTGGCGATGCCGCTCGGCATCGGGCCGCCCGGAACGAACACGATCGGCATCTGGCCGAATGCTGCCGCACCGATGAACAGCCCCGGGACGATCTTGTCGCAGATGCCTAACAACAACGAGGCGTCGAACGCCTCGTGCGACAACGCCAATGCAGTCGCCAGCGCGATCACGTCGCGGCTGAACAGCGACAGCTCCATGCCCGCGCGGCCCTGCGTGACGCCGTCGCACATGGCCGGCACGCCGCCGGCCACCTGCGCGGTGGCGCCGACGACGCGCGCTGCGGCGCGGATCACTTCGGGATAGGGCTCGTAGGGCCGATGCGCCGACAGCATGTCGTTGTACGACGTGACGATGCCGATGTTCGGGATGACCGACTGCTGCAGGTTCGCTTTGTCAACGCCGGACGCAGCCATGACGTGTGCAAGATTGGCACAGGCCAATTTGCCGCGCGCCGGTTCGATCAGTTTTCGTTTGCGCGTGCGTTCGAGATATTCGCCGCGTGCCGCCGCGGAACGGCCGCCAATACGCTCAGTGACCTCGACGACGACGCTGTTGAGCTCCGGGGTGGACATGCCTATTCATACCAGCTGTGACCGTGCCGCTCGGTCAGAGCGATCGCGGCCGTGGGCCCCCAGGTGCCGGCAGGATACGGCTTCACCATCTGGCGCGTCGAGCGCCAGCTCGACTGGATGCCGTCGATCCAGCTCCAGGCCGCTTCCACTTCGTCGCGGCGCACGAACAGCGTGGTGTTGCCTTTCAGCGCGTCGAGCAGCAGGCGCTCGTAAGCGATGCGCGTACGCCCGCCGCTCTCGTCTTTCGGCAGCGACAGCTCGAGCGGCACTTCCCGCAGGCGCACGCCTTCCAATCCAGGTTGTTTGCTCAGGATCTCGAGCGTCACGCTCTCTTCGGGTTGCAGCTTGATGACGAGCCGGTTGGCCTGCAGATTGGGTTCGTCCGCCGCGAAGATGTTGTGCGGCACCGTCTTGAACTGGATCGCGATGTCGGTACGGCGCGATTGCATGCGCTTGCCGGTGCGCAGGTAGAACGGCACGCCCGCCCAGCGCCAGTTGTCGATCTCGGCGCGGATGGCGACGAACGTCTCCGTGTCGCTGCCGCCCTTCGCCCCTTTTTCTTCGTTGTAGCCCGGCGCGGCGACGCCGCCCGCACTGCCCGCCGAGTACTGACCACGCACCGAGCTCGCAGCGACGTTCGCGGCAGTGATCGGGCGCAGGCTGCGAATGACTTTGGTCTTCTCGTTGCGCACCTCGTTCGGCTCGAACAGGTGCGGCGGCTCCATCGCGACGAGGGCGACCAACTGCAGCATGTGGTTCTGCACCATGTCGCGCAGCGCGCCGGATTCGTCGTAGTAACCCGTTCGGCCTTCGAGCCCGACGGTTTCAGCGACCGTAATTTGTACGTTATCGATCGACGAAGCGTTCCACAAAGGCTCGAACAGCGAGTTTGCGAAGCGCAGTGCGAGCAGGTTCTGCACCGCCTCCTTCCCGAGGTAGTGATCGATGCGGAAGATGCGGTCCTCGTGGAAAACCTGCCCCACGGCCTCGTTGATCTCGACGCTCGAGGCGTAGTCCTGCCCGATGGGCTTTTCCAACACGACGCGGCAGTGTTCGCAGGCGAGGTTCGCTGCGCTAAGACTCAGGCACGTCGGCCCGTAGAACTTGGGCGACGTCGCCATGAAATAGAGAATGCGGTTGTTGCCCGCGAGCGCCTTCTGCAGTGCCTCCGTGCCCTTCGCGCTGCCATCAGCGGCTTCGAACGGCACGTACGTGATGCGCGTCAGCAAGTCCGAGATCGCGTCGTCCTTGAGGTATTCGGCGGGAACGTACTTGCGCAACGCGCCTTCGACGATCTTGCGGAATTCCTCATTGGGCATTGGATTGCGCGCGGACCCGACAAAGGTAAGCGTGGGAGGCACCAACCTCTCGCGGCACAGGTGATACAGCGACGGCCATATCATTCGTTGCGAGAGATCGCCGGTCGCTCCGAACAGGACGAATTTCGTGATTGAAGTTTTCATGAGTTGAGCAGGCGCGCTGCGCCGAGCAGTTCTACATGCGGATGAGAGATGGTTTCGAGCGGAATCTTGCGCATCGTGGGCGTGAAACGACCCTTGTATTCGAAGCCGGCACGCACGCGGCGCTCGAGCATCGCCCGGTCGAAGTGCCGCAGCATCGCCCCGGAAATGAGCACGCCCTGCCAGGCGCCAAGCGTGAGCGCGAGGTCGCCGGCGAATGCACCTAACAACTCGCAGAACAGGCCCACGGCTTCGACGCAGTTGGCGTCGCTGCCCGTGGCGGCGCGCGTCGTGACTTCAGCCGCCGACAATTCTGGCACGTTGAGGCCCTGAGCTTCGCACAGTGCCAGGTAGAGATTGGCGAGGCCGGCACCGCTCAACACCCGTTCGGCCGACACCCGGCCATATTTCTTGCGCAGCCAGCGTAATACTTCGATCGAGCGTTCGTTGGTTGGCGCGAAGGTGGCGTGACCGCCCTCGGTGGCGAGCACGGTGAATGCTCCGGCGTTCGCGATCACGCCGCCAACCCCGAGGCCTGTACCCACACCGAGGATGGCGCAGACACCTTGGACCAGCGGCAAACCCAGCCGCTGCGGTCCGATGGGCGTGAGATCCGCGCAACGCAGTGCACCAACGGCGTGGCCCACGGCTTCGAAATCGTTGATGACGTGCAAGTCGTCGAAGCGCTGCGATTCGCTCAACGCGCGCGCGGAGAAAGACCAGGCGCTGTTGGTGAGCTGCACGCGATCCTGATCGACGCGGCCCGCAACGGCGACCGCCGCGCGATTCAAGCCCGCCGGGACACCGGGCGTGTCGCTGCGATAGTGCTGCGCGGCATCGGCGATGGATTGATGGGCGCGAACCGCGTAACGACGCACGCAGTGGACATTGACCGGTGTGCCTGCAGGGCCGCCGACCGCGATACCGAAGCGGATGTGCGTTCCGCCGACGTCCGCCACCAGGCCAAGGACCGCCGAGCGGTCGAAATTCTCACGATCTGAATCTGCGCCACTGGGAAGCGTCGTATTTCCTGTCACCACATCGCTCCGAAAAGGCTGCAAAGATTGCGCCACCAAAGACAACGCTGTCAACCGACGAGACAGCGGATTCTATCGAGTAATTAACCTAACTGTGGAACGGGCTTTGCACACATTTTGCTGGTTTGACAGCGCTGTCAGACAACAGGACAATTCCTTCCCGCTATGAGCCGCATAACCATTCACGATGTCTCGAAGGCCGCCGGGGTCTCGATCAAGACTGTCTCGCGCGTGCTCAACAGCGAGCCGAATGTGCGCAGCGAGACACGCGCGCGCGTTCTCAAACTAGTCGAGGAACTCAACTATCACCCGAGCCTGTCCGCGCGCAGCCTCGCGGGCCGCAGCTCCAATCTCATCGGCCTCATCTACCAGAACCCGAGCGCTAACTACGTCGTCGATTTGCAGAAAGGCGCCCTCGAGCGCTGCCACACGCGCGGATACCGCTTGCTGGTGCATCCCTGCGAAGGCACGGATGTCTCGAGCGTGCGCGATCTAGCGGGGCTCGTGCTCGAATCGCACCTCGATGGCGTGATACTCGCGCCGCCGCTATCGGATTCGACCGAAGTGCTGGCCGAGCTGCAAAAGCATCGCATCCGCTTCGTGCGCATCGCGCCCACCGTCGATCTCGACGCGTATTCATGTGTGTTCATGAACGACGTCGCCGCCGCGCGCGAGATGACCGAATACCTCATCGCGCTCGGCCACGAACGCATTGGCTTCATCAATGGCCCGTCGGGACATCCGGTGACCGAGCAGCGTTACCTGGGTTACACGCTGGCGCTGCGTTCGCATGGGCTCGATGTCGATCCGCAGCTGGTCGATCGTGGCGAGTTCACGTTTGACTCAGGGTTGGCCGCCGCGCGGCGCCTGTTGTCTCGCGCGACAAGGCCGACCGCCGTGTTCGCCAGCAACGACGACATGGCCGCCGGTACCATCATGGCGGCACACGAAATGGGGCTGTCGATTCCGAATCGGCTGTCGGTCGCGGGCTTCGACGACAGCTATGTCGCGCAGGTCATCTGGCCGCGCCTGACGACCGTGCATCAGCCCACGTACGAGATGGCGCACCAGGCCGCGGACATGCTGTTCCGCTCGTTAGGGGACGAAGCGCCGCCGAAGAGCGTCGAGATCCCCTATCGCATGGTGTGTCGCGAATCGACCGGGCCCCGTCCGGCGAACTAGAACCAGCGCTCCCCGGGTAGCAAGGGGTTTTTAGTTAGGTGATGGCCCGTCGGTGGCTGAGCAGTGCTGCGCGACGTAGTCCGCATGCACGGGCGCCGCACGTACACCGGCCGCAATCGCCTGGCGCAACCGCCGCAGCTGATTCCTCAATTCATCCAGACCCGGATCATCAACGCGCGGATCGTGCCTCGCGGGGACCATGCCGAACCCCAGGAACATCGTCACCCAGCTCGCCTCTTCGAACGACTCCTCGGCATAAGCGACGACGTGACCTCGACTGCGGAAGAGATCGATCTTGTGCTGCAACGTGTCGGGTACCGACATTGCGCGCGTCATGCGCCATAGCTGCGAGTCGACGCGCGCGCTGCCCTTGTAGTGCAGGACGATGAAATCCCGGATTCGCTCATATTCTTCGCGCATCACGCGGTTGGCTTCGCCGATGTCCGCGGCGAAAAAATCGCGGTCGGGAAAGAACGCCAGCAGCTTGGCTATCCCGGATTGGATCAACGCGATACTGGTGGATTCCAGCGGCTCTATGAACCCGCTGGCAAGGCCGATGGCGACGCAATTGCGGCTCCAGAAGGCCTTGCGACGCCCGGTCGTGAAGCGCAGCAGATTCGGTTCGGCCAGCGCCGCGCCATCGAGATTCGCGCGCAGCGCGGCCACGGCGCGATCATCGCTGATGAAATTGCTGCAGTAGACGTAACCATTGCCGGTGCGGTGTTGCAGTGGGATGCGCCAGCGCCAACCTGCCTCGAGCGCGCTGGCGCGTGTGTAAGGCGTGAGCGCGCCGGCTCTGGCGCAAGGCATCGCCACAGCGCGATCGCAGGGCAGCCAGTGCGTCCAGTCTTCGTAGCCGGTGGCGAGTGCGCTCTCGATCAACAGCCCGCGAAATCCCGAACAGTCAACGAACAGGTCACCGACTACGAGCTCGCCGCCGTCGAGCGCGATGGCTTCGATGAAGCCGTCTGTGCCGCGCAGCCGCACGTCGAGCACGCGTGCGTCGATACGGCGCACGCCCCGCGCCAGGGCATAGTCGCGCAGGTAGCGCGCATAGAGCGCGGCATCGAAGTGATAGGCATACGCGAAGTTGGCGAATGGAGCGACCGCGCGCTGCGCGGGCTGCGCGAAGCGGTTTTCAGCGGCCATGACGGCCGGAAGTGAGTATTCGCCGATTTCTGTCTGGTCACCGGCCTCGCGCAGGCGCCGCCACGCATGATGGAACGACGCGCCCTGCACTTTCACGCCATACGGCGCGAACGGGTGGAAAAAGGTCTGGCGGCACCGATGCCAGTCGACGAATTCGATGCCGAGCTTGAACGTCGCCTGGGTCTTGCGAATGAAGTCGATCTCGTCGATGCCGAGACCGGCATTGAAAGCACGGATGGTCGGCAACGTGGCCTCCCCGACGCCCACCGTTCCTATGTCGGTCGACTCGACCAGCGTGATGCGCTTGTGCGGCTGTTGGCGCCAGAAATGCGCGAGCGCCGCGGCGGTCATCCAGCCGGCGGTGCCGCCGCCGACGATCACCACCTGTTCGACCGGCGGCGCGCCGCTCACGAGGTGCGTTGCGCGCGCAGTGGAACGTCCGCCGGCGCAACGCAATGGCGCGTGATAAATTCCGCGTGCGTAGGCGTCTGCCCGGCGATGCGCGCGATGTTCTCGCGCATGCGGCATAACTGTTCGCGCAGTTCATCCGCGCTGAAGCAGTCGGCGAGCGGATCGTAGTCCTGTGGTAGATAGTTGAAACCGGTGTATAGCGCGAGCCAGCTCGGATCGTGGAAGGTCTCCCACTCGTAGCGCACCAGGACGCCGCGCGCCTTGAACAGGCGCAGCTTGTGGTCGAGCGGTTCGGGCACGGACATCGCGCGACACTCGCGCCACAGCGGCGCATCGTCACGCGACGTGGCCTTATAGTGGAATACCAGGAAGTCGCGCAGCCGTTCGTATTCGAGGCGGCTGGTGCGGTTGTACTCCGCGGCGAGCACCGGATCGAATCTCGTATCGGGGAACAGCCGGCGCAGCTTTTCGATACCGGTCTCGATCAGCTGGATGCCGGTCGATTCCAGTGGCTCGAGAAATCCGGCCGCCAGGCCCAGGGCCACGCAGTTACGATTCCAGAACTGCCGGCGATGGCCGGTAACGAACCGCAGAAAGTTGGGGTCGGCGAGGCGCTCGCCTTCGAGATTGGCGATGAGAACCGCGGCGGCCTCGTCGTCGCCCAGGTGCCGGCTGCAGTAGACGTAGCCGTTGCCAATCCGGTGCTGAAGCGGGATTCGCCATTGCCATCCGGCCGCGCGGGCGGTGGCGCGCGTGTAAGGAGTCAACGCGCCGGCGGATGCGCACGGAATCGCCACGGCGCGATCGCAGGGCAGCCAGCGGCTCCAGTCCTCGTACCCGCTCGCGAGCGCGCCCTCTATCAGCAGGCCGCGAAAGCCGGTGCAGTCGATGAACAGGTCGCCCGCCACGCGCGTGCCGCCCTCGAGCGTGACCGATTCGATGAAGCCATCATCGGTGCGCAGATTCACGTCGACGACGCGCGCATCGATGCGCCTGACGCCGCGCTCGAGTGCATAGTCGCGCAGCAGCCGGGCGAACAACCCCGCATCGAAGTGCACCGCCCAGTCGAAAACCGAGAGGCCCGAGGTCGGATTCGGATGCGGCCGCGTGAAGCGATTCTGGCGGCATAGTTCGATGGCCAGCGAATATGCTGCGAAAGGAGTGGGATCGCCCGACTTTCGCAGCCGGAGCCAGTACTGATGAAAGGCCACGTCGCGCGCCGGAGTACCGAATACGCCGAATGGATGAACGAACGACTCGCCTGCTCTCGACCAGTCCCTGAACTCGATGCCGAGCTTGCAGGTTCCCTGCGTCGCTCGCATGACTTCGAAATCATCCAGGCCGAGAGAGCGGAAGAAGTCGCGGATGGCGGGCACCGTGGCTTCTCCCACGCCGACGGTGCCGATCTCGGAGGACTCGACCATCGTGATGTCGACGCCGTTGTTCGCAAAGTAGTGCGCGAAGCTCGCGGCGGCCATCCATCCGGCCGTGCCGCCGCCGACGATCACGAGTTTGCGTATGCGATGGTCGGTCATGTTGCGATCAGACAGGAAAACATGCCGCGGGAAGAAAATATTCTTCCCGCGGCATCAGCGCCAGCAGTACTTGGGGGAACCTAGCGCTTCGCTGCGCCAAAGCGGGCACGCACCCCGAGCAGCAATCTACGTTCGTAAATATTCTGGTTGGCGTATTCGTTGCCCCACTGGAAGTAGTAGTCCTCGAACTCGTTCGTGAGGTTCGAGCCCTGCAGGTACACGGTGAGCCCCGGGGTCACGTCATAGCTCACCGACGCATCAACGTAGTTCGTCGGGCGTTGATAGAGCGTCATACCCGGCGTCCCGACCTGATCGAGCGCCACCGCGCGCTTGCTGCGGTAGTTATGCGCGATGCGCGCCTGGAACTTCTCGGCCTGGTACCAGAGCGCCAGATTTGCCTGGTGCACCGAGTTGTCCTGGAACGGCACGTCGTCGCCCGAGAGATCCTTCTTGCCGGAGCTGCTGGGCGAATACGTGTAGTTCGCGTCGATACCGAAATCGTGCAGGAAGCCCGAGAAGTTCGTGAACGCGTGCTTCAGGCCGAGTTCGACGCCCTTGAGATTGCCACCCTCCCCCTGGACGTTGGTGTTGACCTGGACCGAGCGACGCACGACGCCATCCTGGTCGGGCAACGCCATCAGCACTTGGCCGCGCTCGATGAAGGCCGCGATCTGCACGTAGAACAAGGCCGCGCTCACCAGCGTCTGCTCGCCCGCATACCACTCGAGCGACAGGTCGTAGTTCTTCGAGCGCCACGGATTCAAGTCCGGATTGCCGTTGGAATTGGCGCCGATCACGATGAAGCGGCCGCCCTCCGCGTTCGAGATCGCATACGACGGCGACAATGCACCGCCCCACTGCTCGAGGTCCAGCATGGTCATGGTCTTTGCGAACGCCGCGCGCAGTTTCAGCTGTTCAGTGAAGTTGTACGCCAGGTTGACCGACGGCAGGTAGTCGTTGAACTCGCGGCGGGTGACCGTGTCACCACCATCGACATTGGCGGCGCCGTACGGCTGTGGCGCACCGACATTGTTCTGTGTGACGTCGAGGTTCGTCTTTACGATGCGCAGGCCGAAGTTCGCATTGAACTTGTCACCGCCCGCGTAGCGGCCCTGTAGATAGGCGGTTTGCTGGTCAACGTCGACCGCATACGACGATCCGGGGTTCGCCACCTTCACATTGCCCGGGAACAGCGCATCGTGGAACTTCTTGGGATTGTCCATCGCCGCCGGATCGAGCGAGTACATGGCGGGCACGCCCGACACGCCGCCGAAGTCCGTGATCTGGATGACGTCATTGCCGAAAGACGCCAGCGGCAGGTTCGGCAGCGCCGAGTAGTACTGCATCGTGCCGCTGTTCGCGTCGCCGGCACTGCAGGCGCCGTCGATACCGCCGCCGTTCAGTACCACGTCGGTCGCCTTCCATTTCACGAGACACCCGGTGCCATTCGACGCCTGCTCGCCGTAGAACGGCGCCAGATAGTCGTACGCAAGATTCTTCGAATCGCGCTGGCTGAAGCGGATACCAGCATCGACCGACCAGGCGTCGTCGAAGCGGAACTTCGTGTCGAAACGCAGCGCCGTCAGGTTGGCGTCGCGGTCGTAGTTGTTCTCCGAGGAAAGTGCGCCGATCGAGTAAGCATCAAGGTCACCCACGATCGCGGGAATACCCGAGAACGATGCGTGTTCGCCGGTGTAGTCCGCGGTGATCTGCGGAAAGCCCGCGTAGCCGTTCGGGTAAGGATTCGCCGTACCGGTCGGGTAATAGTTGGTGGTCAAGCCCCACTGCGTGCCGTTCGCGAGATCGATGTCCGCGTAGCTGTTCATGCGGTTCTGTTCCGCTTTGCCCTTGAGTGCGCGGATCGAGCCGGAGAACTTGTCCTCCGAGCTGCCGAAATCAAGCTGCAGATTGAGGTTCTGCGAATTCGACTCCGTGCGTGCGAGATCCGAGTACGACTTCAGCCGGCGCGTGTCGAGCAGGTATTGCTGCGTGGTGTTGATCTCGCTCGTACCGTTCATCGAACCGGTCGGGGTGCTCTGCTCGGGCGTCCACCACTCCCAACGCTGCCACTTGTCTTCGGCCGCGAATCCGGCGGTGCGGTCGAACTGGGTCTGGTCGGTGAAAAACGCGTCGGCCGTCAGACGCACGTTGTCCGTGATATCCGCCTGGAAGGACGCATTGAGCCCCAAGCGCTCGCGCTCGGTGAATTTGTTGAAGGCCGTGTGACCCTGCATCGAGATGAATTGGTCCGTGGTATCGCCGTCACCGTTTACGTCTCCGCCGGTGTCGTTCGGCCAATTGCCGCTCTCGCCGGGCAGACTGGTCCAGCCGGAATTGCCCTGCAGCCCGTTGTAATAGTTAGCTTGCGTGACGTCGCCGTAGGACACCGACAACAGCGCGCCGACTTTGTCGTTGCGCCAGCCGACGAGCCCATTCGCCTGCGGTTCGGTCTTGCCCTTGCCGTCTCCGTACGCGGCTTCGGCCGCGATCGAGCTGGTGAAACCTTCGCCCAGATCGAGCGGATGACGCGTCTTGAGGTTGACCGTACCAGTGGTGCCGCCGTTGAGCAGGTCGGCGGTGGGCGACTTGATGACGTCGACTCCGGCGAACAGCTGCGAGGGAATGTCGCCAAAGTTCGGCTGTACGTTGGTGATCGAGTTCGCACCGAGATACTGCTCTCCGTTCAGCAGCGTCGTGACCTGCGGCAGGCCGCGCACGTTGACCGCGCTGCCTTCCCCCGCCTCGCGGCGAATCTGCACGCCGGGGATGCGCTGCAGAGAATCGGAAATGGTGACGTCGGGCAGCTTGCCGATGTCTTCGGCGCTGATCGAATCGAGGATCTGCGCCGCTGCGCGCTTGACGTCGATCGCGCGCTGCTGCGCGGCGCGAATACCGGTGACCGTGATCTCCTCGACAGTTTCAGGGCCATTCGACTGCGCATCCTGGGCGCCGGCGGGCAGCGCGATGGCGAGCAGATCGAATGAAACGGCGGTGACGAACGCAGTACGCGAAGCGCGACGGGCGCGCCTGACCTTCCGATGCGACATGGAATCCCCCCACTAACAAAGTTTCGCGTACTGCGTT